>Ga0222714_10003840_pt1 | contig 15059 bp, 9 predicted proteins | sample C33_3DmetaG_FD_165048 | JGI IMG/M metagenome (GOLD analysis project Ga0222714, IMG submission 165048) | Estuarine water microbial communities from San Francisco Bay, California, United States - C33_3D | ecosystem: Environmental > Aquatic > Marine > Unclassified | place: USA: California... | reverse complement strand
CTCGCGCGCCTGGAGCGAGTGCTCGAGGGTCTCCGCGAGCAGGTCCTGAAGCTCGAGGACCTCGATGCCTCGGTCGCGCATCAAGGCCACGAATTGATCGTGCTCCTCCCCGGCCTTCCCCACCCACAGGACGTCGTCGAAAAGCAGCTCGCTCGCGTTCGAGGGCGTCAGTCGCTGCAGACTCAGGCCCGGACGGTGCACGAGCACCTTCCGGAGATGCCCGACCTCCGAACCGACGTGAAAGCCGCTCATCGCCCGACCCTTACATGCGCTCCAGCGCGCGGCGCACGGCCTCGTACGCGTTGATCACCGCACCCGTCACCGAGAGGGTCCCGAAGGGCACGGGATCACCGACACCCGGCCGCGGCACCGTCTGGTCTCCGTGGTCGACGGCGGATTCCAGCAGGATGCGCCGCACCTCCGCCGCATCGAGCTCCGGAAAGTAAGCCAAGAGCAGCGCGGCGACCCCGGTCACGACGGGCGACGCCATGCTGGTTCCGTCTTCGCGCTCAACATCCCCGCCGGGCACCGTCGACAGGATGTCGACGCCCGGCGCGAAGACGTCGACCGACGCCTGCCCGAAGTTGGAGAAGGCCGCTGCGAGGCTCTCCTCGCTCCAGTTCGCCGCGCCCACCTCGATCCAGAGCTCCGCACGGCCGCCGTCGGCGTAGAAGGGCGAAGGGAAGTTCGCCTCGACGTCGATGTCCTCCCCGTCGTTGCCGGCCGCGTGGATCATGAGCACACCCCGCTCGTCGGCGTAGCGAACCGCCGCGTCGACGAGTTCCTTCTGGGGCGAGAACGACTTGCCGAAGCTCATGTTGATGACGTGCGCGCCGTTGTCGACCGCGTAGCGGATGGCGTTGGCCACGTCCTTGTCGCGCTCGTCCCCGTCGGGGACCGCGCGGACGGTCATGATCCGCACGCCGGAGGCGATCCCATCGAGGCCGATGCCGTTGCCGCGCACCGCGCCGATGATGCCCGAGACGTGCGTCCCGTGGCGGGCGTCGGGACCCATCACGTCCCCGTTGCCGTAATCGGCGTCGGAGCCGTCTTCGGGATCGTCTCCCACCACCGTGCGCGGGTTGAAGTCGGGGTCGAACCCGTACGCACGGAGTCCCTCGTACGCCTCGCGGGCCTCCGGAATGTCGGCGGGGGTGATCCCGGCCGCCGCGAGCTGGAGGAAGATCTGTTTGGCCTGGGCGAGATCCGGCCGTACTGCCGGGAGCGCCTCCACGCTCGCCACCGTAGGCTCGTCGCCCGCTCCCGCGCCGCGCAACAGGGGAAGAGCGAACGCGTACGCGGCGTCGATCTGGTCGAGCACCTCGAGCGTCTGATCGACCTCGCCCTTCTCCGCCTGGTAGGCGTCGGTGATCTCGTCGCAGGTCAGCCCCGCCGGCGGTGCGCCGCCGTCGCGACAGCGCGCGTACAGCCGGGTGATCTCCATCGTCTCGGGACCGACGTTCCTGCCGTCGGCCCCACCGATGAAGTTCCAGCCGTAGACGTCGTCGACGAATCCGTTGCCGTCGTCGTCGCGTCCGTTGCCCGGTGTCTCGCCAGGGTTGCGCCAGAGGTTCTCCCGGAGGTCGACGTGCGCGGTGTCGACGCCCCCGTCGATGACGGCGACCACCACCGTGCGCGCCGGAACACGACCAGCCAGGAGCTCGTCGTACGCACGCGCCGCGCTCACGCCGGGGACGCCGTCCCCTTCGAGGTCGAGCAGCTGCCACGCGTCGGGGGCAGCGGCGAGCGGCGCGGGGGTCTCGACCGCAGCGGGCGCCACCGCGGCGGCGCTGGACGAGGAGCGCCCGTCGGGTGAGGCCCCCTCGGTGGAAGGCCCGGAAGACGACGGGCCAGGCGCGGTCGGGGCGGGCGTAGCGGACGCGCAGGCGGCGAGCAGGAGAGCGAGCGGAAAGAGTGCGGCGCGACGGGACATGGAACGCGAAGGGACGGAGAAATCGGGGAGGACGCGAAGGCCAGAGGACACCGAAGATACACCTGCGCCGGCCCGTGTGCCGCGCGCGGGCGGGGGCACGGTCGCGGACGACCGCCGCGGACCCTAGCTTGCCGGTCCTCGTACCCGCCCTCGACCAGGGAAGATCGCTCGATGCCACGCCGAAGACGTCCGGCTCCCGCGCGGGGGAGGCGGTTTGCCCCCGGCGCCCTGTGTGCCCTGTTCGCCGCGGGCCTCGCGCTCGGCGGCTGCGGGTCCCCTCCCTCCGATGGCGCTTTCGCGACGAATCCGTCGTCGGGCGATCCCGGAAGCGCGGATGCCGGCGCGCTGCAGTCGCGCCTCGCGACGCGCCTCGACGCGCTCGATGCCGTCACGACGCTCTACGCGAAGCACCTGCCCACGGGCCGGGAGGTCGCCGTGCGTGCCGACCTGCCCATGAACACGCTGTCGGTCATCAAGATTCCCGTCATGGTTCAGGCATTCGCCGATCACGAGGCCGGCCGACTGGACCTCGACGCGCGGCACACGGTCACGCGTGACGAGCTCAGACGCGGCAGCGGACTCGTGCAGACCTTCGCGGCGGGCCTCCAGCCCACGCGGCGTGACCTCGTGCGCCAGATGATCATCACGTCGGACAACACGGCGACCGACATCATGATCTCCGCGGTCGGCCTCGACCGCGTCAACGCCCTGCTCTCCGGGCGTGGATATGCGGAGACCCGCCTTCGCATGACCACGGGTGATCTCTTCCGTGAGGTCTGGATCCGCGCGGACCCCGCACACGCCGAGCTCACCGATCGCGACGTCTTCGAGCGCGGCTTCCCCGCGGACGCTGAAGCCTCGGCGCGCTCCTTCGTTCTGGAGGGCGACTCCACCCGCTGGCTCGGACGGACGACGGCCCGCGAGATGGCTCGGATGCTGGAGGAGATCCTCGGAGGATCGCTCGCCTCGGCCGAAGCGAGCGCCGAGATGATCGACATGCTCTCGGGGCAGTTCTATTCCAGTCGCCTGCCCCAGCGAGTCCGATGGCAGGGGGTCGGTGTGGCCCACAAGACGGGGGACTGGCCTCCCATCGCCGGCAACGACGTCGGCATCCTGTTCTACGAGGGCGGCCCCACCGTCGTCGCGGTGTTCACGAACCAGAACCAGGGCGACTTCTTCGAGCTCGAGGCAACACTGGGCCTCGTCGCCCAGGACATCGTGGAGGCGTGGCGCTGAGGGGTCACGAGCGTGAGGCGCCCCTTCTTCCTCGACCCGGGGCGCTCGGCGCCGAAGGGGTCCGGCCTCGCGGACCCCGAGCCCCCGCGTCGGCTCAGGCGCCTGCCGCCGCCGCCTCGGCCAGCGCCCGAAGCAGCCGAGTCCGCAGGTGCTCGGCCCGGCGACCCGTCCGCTCGGACAGCCGGTCGATGGCGTCCACCGCGTCGGCGCCCCGGCCGGTTTCCAGGTAGGCCAGCACCGCGACGTCCATGAGAAGGTCGGGTGGCACCCAGCGCCCCCCCAGCGCCACGCGGCGGACGAGCTCGTCCGCCGCCGCGGCCACGCGCGGCCAGTCGCCCAGGGCGTATCCGTGCATGAGGTCGACGGTCGCACGGGCTTCGACGGGCGCCTCGCCCCGGTCGAGGAAGTCGTAGACGTTGCGGTAGAACGTCGGATCCACCCACCCGGTGGTGCCCCAGTGCAGCGCACTTTCCGCACGGACGAAGCCCGACGCCCAGGTTTCCCACCGGCCGAGCTGGACGCTGCTGGCCGTGAGCAGGAAGAAGGTCTGGAGGTGGATCAGCTCCTCTTCCCACTCGGGGAACTCTTCTGGCGCGATGCCGCCGCCGGCCTCGACCGCGCCGCGCAGCCAGTTCCCTCGCTCGAAGAGGAGCGCCGACGCCAGGCCGTAGGCCGGGGGGATCGCGTACCCGTGGCCGTCCAGGCGGCGACCCGCGAGGTGGCGGCCGAGGTCCACGCGACTGATCGCGAAGGAGTACGCGCCGGCGGCGGCGTCCTGATCGAACCGGGTCCGCTCCGATCCGAGATCGAGCACCGGATCGAAGTCCGAGTTGACCCGCACCCCGCGGTCGAGCACGGGGCGAAGCGTCCGACTTTCGAACAGGAGCAGGGCCTCCATGTGCTGCGGCAGGAAGGGCGGAGCCCCGGTTGTCCTCTCCCGGAAGCCCTCGGTCGCAACCACGGACCAGTCCGGCTCGGGCAGCGTGTCGGCGGTGGTCGCGACGATCACGACGTCGGCGTCCCCCACGAGGTAGGCGCGCCAGGCGGGAAAGACTCGGTCCATCGCCATGAGGACGGACAGGAAGAGGTCGTCGTCGAGCTCGTAGATCTGCACCCACTGGCCGAGCACGCCCCCCTCGGCCATCGCATCGGCGACGCGCTCATAGAACTCCCGGGTGAAGAGGCCGGCCGTACCCCGAACCCAGGGATTGCTGGGTTCGGCGAAGAGGAGGTCGAAGCGCTCCCGGCGATAGGAGAAGTACGACCGGGCGTCGTCGAAGGCATACGAGACCCGCGGGTCCTCGAAGGCGGCCCGGTTGGCCGGCCAGAAGACGAGCGACGCCTCCACCATGAGCGGCTCGATCTCGATGGTGACGAGTCGCTCGACCGCCGGGCTCGTAAGCAACGAGGTCGTCGTGATGCCCGAGCCGTGACCGACATTGGCGACGGAGCGGGCCGCCGGTCGGTGGGCCAGCGTGATCGCCGGCGCGAGCACCTGCGTCGTGTAGTCCCTGCCCTGCGGAATCGGAAGGACCGGGAGGGTGTCGCGGCGGTCCATGATCCAGCGGGGTCCCACGGAGGCATCGGGCTTCCCGTTCGTGGCCAGCACGATCACGCCGTCCGAGGTACCGACGTGCGCCGATACCGTCGCCGTCCGCCCGTCCTGGTAATACAGACTCAGCCATTCCTCGTCTCCACCGACTTGGCCGCGCCGGAACACCCCGCGGGTAACGACGGCGGGATTGAAGTCGACGAGGGCCGTGACCCCGACGAAGAGGGCCACCGCGGCCGCGCTCGACGCCACGGCCGCCCGCGCTCCCGCCCCGCTCCACCGGCCGGACCGCTCCAGGAGCCAGATCCCGAGCGCCACGTCGAGGGCGGCGCCCGCGGCGACGAGCCCCTCGAGCCCCAGGAGTGGCAGGGCGAAGAGCCCGGCCACTCCGACCCCGAGGACGGAACCGAACGTGCTGAAGGCATAGACCCGCCCGATGGTTCGCTCTCCGTGCCCCGCCCGCATGAGGGTGCCCGCGATCAGCGGCAGCGTCGTGCCGGCCAGGGCCGTGGCCGGGAGCATGACCGCGAGGCTCAGCCCGTAGCGCCCGACGTTGAACGCGGCGTAGCCACCCTCCCGTCCGGGAAGAGTCTGGATCATCCACGCCATCACGTCGAAGGAGGCCAGGTACACGGGGAGGGAGAGAAGCGCGGCAAGCCCCATGAGCAGCTGGACGCGCCCGAGCAGGCGCACGGGATCCGGGGACGCATCGCTCCGACGCCGGATCGCCCAGGCGCCCAGCGCGATCCCGAGGATGAAGGCGGAAAGCATGATCTCGAACGCGTGCGTGGCGCTGCCCAGCACCAGGGACAGCATGCGGATCCAGCCGATCTCGTACGCGAACGACGCCACCGCCGTGAGAAGGGCCACCGTCAGGAGCACGGCCGGCAGGCCGGGTTGAGTGGCCCCCGAGAAGCCGCCCGACCCTCGGCCGTCGGCTGCGGCCCGCGCGGTCGGATCGGCGTGTTCCCCCCCCGTGCCCCCGGCACCGCTTCGCGCGGCGGGTCCATGAGACGCAAAGACCAGCGTGGCGGCGGCCAGGTTCAGGACGGCCGCGGCCGCGGACGTCCCGGGCAGACCCAGCCAGCCGATCAGCCAGAAGCCCGCGAGCAGGACGCCGGCGGCCCCACCGACGGTGTTGAGCAGGTAGGCGAGCGCCACCCCACCCCCCGGGCGACCGGCGTCCCGGCGCACGAGTCCGGCGGCCATGAGCGGGAACGTCGCGCCCAGCACGATCGACTGCGGCAGGATGAGCGCCCCCGCGAGCCCCCACCGGAGGGCGCCGACCCACGCCGCGCTTCCGACGGCCGGGAAGAGCACGTCGTAGCTCAGCGCGGTAACCTGTACGAAGAGGACGTGGAAGGCGACGCCGGACAGGGCGAGAAGTCCTTCCGCGCCCGCGTACCAGCGCAGCGGTTCGGCGAGCCGCCGGGAGAGGTCGGCGACGGCGAGGGCGCCGACTGCCATGCCGCCCAGGTAGACGGCCAGCACCAGCACCTGCGCATAGGCGCCGTGACCGACGAAGAGTCCGAGGTACCGGCTCCACAGCACCTCGTAGACCAGTCCGGCGACGCCGGACAGGAAGAACGCCAATCGCACGGCGAAAAGTCGCGTCACCGGGCTTCCCTCGTGGGGTGAGATCGCGAGCGGACGAGCCATGATCGCGCCGAAGTCTCGGTCGTCCAAGGCGGGCGGTACAGAGAACAATCCTTTGCAGCCGCGTCGGCTTACATCAATATTGAAGGGGTGCGTGGCACGGAGCCTGGTGAAACGCCGACGCGAGCCTCAGTCCTTCCACGAGCGGTACTCATGCGGCGCAGAGCAGACGGATTCACGCTGATCGAGCTGATCGTCGTAATCCTGATCGGTAGCATCCTGACCGGGGTCGCGCTGTCGAGTTTCAGCAACGTCCAGACCCGGTTCGCCGTGCAGGGGGCGAAGCAGGCCTACATGACGCTCCACCAGCGGGCCCGCTCCAAGGCGGTTGAGTCTGGCGAGACCGTCATTCTGGTGAACTGGGCCAGCGGCGACTCCGTCGCGCTGCTCGTGCGGGACGGCGCCGACTCGGTATGGTCGGACCAGACCCACTTCCGGCGCCAGTTCGACGTCGACGTCCGGACCCCGGGTGACGTGACCTATGTCATCTGCATGACACCTCGAGGATACGCCGACTACAACTGTGGCTCGTGGGGCGCGATCAATGCCGCCAGTCAGGCAACCTTCGCCGACACCTTTCGCGTCCAGTTCTGGCTGAGCGCGGACTCCGCGAGCGTCCTCGTGCTTCCCATGGGGCAACTGGTAGGATGACGACGAGGGCTGGCGCCCCGCGCCTCGATCCCGCTCCGGGCGTGCCCGAGCGAGTGGTGTCCCCCCGAGCGGGCTTCTCGCTCGTCGAGGTGATCATCGCGATGCTGATCCTCACCATCGGCGTGCTCGGCCTCGCGACGACGACGGCGCACATCGTCCGGCAGATCACCCTGGGCGACCTCATGACCGAACGGTCCGTCGCGTTCCAGACCGTCATCGACCGCCTGCAGGCGTTGCCCTACGACGACGTCGGGTCCGGCACCGACGTCATCGGCGCCTTCGACCTCCGGTGGACCTCGATTCCGGACGGCCCGCAGTCGAAGATCGTGCGCATATGGACGCGCGGACCCGGGGTCGGGGGTCAGACCTTCCCGACCAACGACCCGGTCAGGGTCGACTCCTTCGACTTCAGGGTGCTGCGACGATGACCGGCGGACGCAACGGCTTCACCCTCGTCGAGCTCCTCATGGTCACGTTGCTCGGATCGCTCGTCGTGCTGGCCTCGATGCAGATACTCATCACCAACCGGCGCACGTATACCGCCCAGTCCGCGGTGATCGCGGGGCAGCAGGCGACGCGCATGGCCGTGGAGGTCCTCTTCGCCGAGCTGCGTGAGGTCAGCCCATCGGGCGGAGACATCCTGGCCATGGACGACGACTCCATCCGCGTGCGCCTGATGAGGAAGTTCTCGTTCATCTGCGACACCGACTGGTCTGGCGAGCCGAAGGTCACGGTAGTGAAGAACGTCGCCCTCGCGGGCGGGGACACGCTGATGATCATGGGGGGGACCAACCGCTTCGCCCCGGGCGACTCCGTGTTCGTCTTCGCGGACAACGACGAAGACATCGATTCCGACGATGCCTGGATCTCGGCCAGCATCACCGCCATGGACTCGTCGGACGTCGTGTGCCCCATCGACAGCATCCCGGCCATCCAGCTGACCTTCCAGGGACAGGGGGCCCTCTTCGAGGCCGACTCGGTGGGCATCGGCGCCCCCGTGCGGAGCTTCTCCGCCTACACCTTCGGCACCACGACGATGAACGGGGACGTGTACCTCGCCCGTCGCGACGCCGGCGACTACATCCCGGTCACCGGACCGCTGGCCGACACGGATGGGCTCGAGTTCAGGTATCTCGACCGCTTCGGCAACACGACGAGCGACGACGAGCAGGTCGCGCAGATCGAGGTGGTCATCCGCACGGGCTCGGAGGTGCTGAACTCCCTGGGCCGAATGGTCTCGGACTCGGTCCGGGTCTCGATCTTCACACGCAACTAGCGAGTCGGACGCTGCGTCCCACTCCGGGTGACGGTTCCATGACATCCAACGACCAGAGAGGCTTCGCTCTCCCCACCGCCATCGGGGCGCTCGTGATCATCGGGGTCCTGATCACCGCCGGCTTCTTCATGTCGCAGCAGGAGCTCCGCATCGGTGTGGCGAGCCATCACGCCAACATGGCCGTGAACATCGCGCAGGCCGGCGCGAACGAGGTCATGGGTAACTGGAACGGATACCAGCTGGGCAACATCGCCGTCGGAGCCGACACGACGATCACGGACACCGTTGCCACGGGCGTCTGGGAAGTCTCGATCCGCAACGCCAACAACTTCGTCTACTTCCTGACGTCCAGGGGGACCGTCACGGAAGGAGGCGCGCGGTGGGCCGGAGCCAGCCGTACGATCGGCATGGTGACCAAGATGATCTTCGCCAACATCGATCCTCCGGCAGCGCTGACGACCCGAGGCCAGACCGTGGTCAAGGGCAACGCGCTCGTCGACGGCACGAACACGACGCCCCCGTCCTGGGAGCCGTACTGCGGATCGTTCACCACGAACGACACGACCGGCGTCCTCACCAACGACACGTCCATCATCTCGACCAGCGGCAAGGGATCGATCAGCGGAAGTCCGGCCTACGAGCAGGACGCCGGCATCGTGGACTCGACGTTCACCAACTTCGGCAACATGGACTGGGCCGAGCTCACGACACTGGCACGGGCCGAAGGCAAGGACGTCACCGCCGTCGGATCGACCATCAACCAGACCATGCCGGCGCTGACGGCCAGCGGGCGGTGTAACGAGGCGGAGCTCACGAACTGGGGCGACACGATCCCGACCGCGCCGTGTGGGTCGTACTTCCCGCTGATCTACCACGGTGGCCCGGTGCTGCGAATCCAGTCGGGCGGCATGGGCCAGGGCATCCTGCTGGTCGACGGCACGCTGGATCTGCGCGGCAACTTCCTCTTCTACGGCATCATCATCGTCCAGGGCGACTTCGAGACCCAGGGCAACGGAAACCGCATCATCGGCGCGGTCATGGCCTCCAACGGCCTGCTCGACGATCAGTCGATCACCGGCGGCTCGCAGATCACGTATTCGCGTTGCACCATTCAGCGCGCGATCCTAAACAACGCTTCGCTGTCCAGGGCTCGTCCGCTCCAGCAGCGGAGCTGGGTGGACCTGACCGCCGTCGCGAACTGATGCAGCCGCGTTCCGCGCCGGACGATGCACCCACCCAGCGAATTTCGTTGCATCGACGCCACAGACCATGGTGATCGCCGACCAGCCCAAAACCTCGTCGATCGCGCTAAGTCGAAACCCTGCAACAATTTATGACTTCAGTCAAACCCTGTGCCAACCTGGCCCAGTCCTTGCAGCTTAAAGGAGCTGGATCTAGCATAGTCCGTCCGGGACCTCATGGCCCCGGACCACGAAGAGCATCATCGCAGGGGAAGGTGGGCATGAAGACGCTGATGAGAGGGGCCACGATCGCGATAGCCGTGAGCGTGCTGGGGTCGGCAGGAGCCGCTGCGCAGCTCGTTTCAACTCCTCCGAATTGTCAGTCATGGGACAAGGCGACCGGACTCTGGACGGACTGCGCTGGCGCGTTCTCGGGGAACACCACGACCCAGCAGGCTCTCATCCTTGCGGAGATCGCTGACCAGAAATGGCTCGCGAGCCCGTACTGGGTCTCCAAGACGGAGACTCCGTCGGGAGGGACGACGGGAACGATCACGTTCACCTCTCCCCTCTCCGACTTCGTGCTCGCGTTGAAGGCCGGGAACTCCTTCAGCCTTTATTACTTCGCCGGCACGCACTCCTCGATCAACTTCTCCACGGTCGGCTCGGGGTGCTCGGAGGGCTGCAGCTCCCCCAATGGGCTGTCTCACTGGGATCTCTACGGCGGCACGGCCGTCCCCGAGCCCGGCACCCTGCTTCTCTTCGGCACCGGCCTCCTCGGCATGGCCTTCATTCGCCGCCGCGAGGACGTCGCCTGACCGGCGAAGCATGACCTGACGGGAGGCTTCCCCCCCCGCACACTCCGAGAGGGCCCCGGCATCCGCCGGGGCCCTCGTTCGTTCTGCCATGATCGACGCCAGCCCCGAGCCCCGGGTGGGGGCGGTAGGGGCAATGTCTCCCGGCGGGCCGCCCAGTCGGGCCCCTGGCCCGATCTTCAACCGTCGTGGTGGACGAAGCCCTGATACGTGCAGGACGGTGCACTCGTGTGCGATTGTGGATCCGACTCGACCTACGGCTATCTGCGCACGGACGCGACGTACCGCGAATTCGAGCTAACGTTCGAGCTTCAGCAGGAAGCGGACGGCAACCGTGGCGTCTGCTTCTGGTCCACAGTCGACGGCGTCGTCATCCGTGGATGGCCGGCCGAGGTGGCGCGACCCGGCCTCCTCTCCGGTGGCATCTACGAGTCCTACGGACGCGGCTGGCTCGTGCAGCCGGCCACATCGCCCGCGGACCCACGACAAGGGGAGGCAACAAGTAGCGCTGGCGCAATCGAAGGATCACAGGTGCCCACCGACCTTCCGCGGACGGGCCGCTTTGCCTCGGGCACGACCCCGCATCTCGCGTCGGGGCCGAGCCCTGCGTGGGTTGGGACGCGCCCGACGCTTGGGGAAGACCCGATCTCAGCGGGCTCTCCTCCGCACCTCCGGATCGAGCACCCCACGGACCCACCGGCACACCTCGGACCCGGAAAACGGTTTGAACAGAACGCGATCCGCGCGCCGCTCGAGCTCGGCGACGACCAACGGGTCCTCGACGTACCCTGTCATGAACAACACGGGAGTGTGCGGAGTGATCTTCTTGAGTTGCTCCGCGAGCTCCACTCCACCCATCTCGGGCATCACCACGTCTGAGAGGACGAGATGGATGGTCTCTGCCTCCGAGCGGACCTGTTCCAGCGCCGCCAGTCCGTTCGCAGCGGCCAGGACGCGGTAGCCCGACCCTGACAGAGCGCGAACAACAAAATCTCTCAACTGTTCGTCGTCTTCCACCACGAGAACCGTCTCATCACCTGCCATCGGGACCTCAGGCGTGGGCTCGTCAACCGTAACTGGCAAATCCGCCAGCGGCAGCCAGATTTCCATCGTGGTACCCTTTCCGGCAGCGGACTGAACGTGCATGGAGCCGCCGGCACGGCTCACGAGCCCGTACGCCGTGGACAAGCCAAGACCGGTGCCAACCCCCATCGGTTTCGTCGTGAAGAATGGCTCGAAGATCCGGCCGGCGATCGCCGGCTCCATCCCCGACCCATTGTCCGTAACCGTCAACTTCACGCCGGACACCGCATCTTCGTTCTCACTTCTGCCTGGTGCCGCCTTGGTGGAGATCCAGATGGTGCCCCCCAAGGGCATCGCGTCTCGAGCGTTGAGCATCAGGTTGAGGAGCAGCTGTTCGACGTCGCCGGCAGCGACTGCGACGGGATACGGACCTTCGCCAATTTCGGTCTTCACCGTCACGTTTGCTGGAAGCAAGGGGACCGCAAGTTCCTGCAGTCCGATGACGACCTCGTTACAGTCGCTTATTTCAGCGCCTGATCCTGACCTCCCGCCGAACACCAGAAGTCGACGCGTCAACGAAGCCGCGCGCTCTGTGGCTTTAGAGATCTCCGAGAGGCTCTTGGGGAGCGGTCCATCGCCACCGACCTCATCTTCCAGTAATTCCAGGTACCCGCGGATTACCGTAAGCAGGTTGTTGAAGTCGTGGGCTATGCCGCCCGCCAACCGACCGATCGCCTCCAACTTCTGACTCCGACGAAGCGCGTCTTGCCTGTCACGCTCCTGCGTGACGTCCTGCGCGAACATTTGAAAAACTACCTCGTCGCCATCGTCGCCGGCCACACGCACCGGCCCTCCAGAAAGGCGGACCGTAAGGGAGCTCCCGTCGGCCCGAACCCAACTCACATATTCGCCCTCCACGCCTTTCAACTGATCGGGTGATTCGGCCCCCCACGCCATGACTTTCTCCACGATCGAGGCGCGCCTGCGGGGATCCGCATAGAGCGCCGCGGGGCCGGCTTCGATCAAATTCTGGGGAGTGTCATACCCCATCATCGACACGAACGCGGCATTCACCTCGAGGAAACGCCCGTCAGGGGTCGACGTGTAGATGCCGACGGACGCACTATCGAACAAATTCGCTCGTAGCGTCAGTGCGCGGACTTCGCTTTTCCGTGCCTCGACCGATTCGTTCAACTGATCGAACACCGCAACCAGCTCCGAAGGAACACCCGAAGGAATCTGGATCGTCTTCCCCGCCGACGCCTGGCGGATGCCCTGGACGGCTTCGTCGCGCCACCCGTCGATACGGCGTATCAAGTACCCTGCGATGAGCAAGGCGGGCACCAGGACGCCGAGGGTAATCGAGAGGTTCGCCAGCCATTCACGCCAAGCCGGAACAAGCACGGCCGCCTCCGGGAGACCCACGTACACCGTCCATCCGGAGGGTAGCTCCACCTGACCCCAGGTGCGGTCGACACCACCTATGTCGGGGCCAGAAGCGAAGGCCCGGCCCTCACCCAGCGGCTCGTCCGAGCCGGTCATTGCAGGAAGCCTTCGCCCGATATGACTTTTCGCGTCGTCGGATCGTGCGATCACTACACGATCGGACGAAGCGACGGTCACGAGGAATCCTTCCGACTGGACGAGGCCACCGAACAACCCGATCAGTTCGATCTCCGCCACGAGCGCTCCCCCAAAGTCGCCCGAAGCCGACGTCAGAGGGACAGCAAAGGGCAGGACCCACGTGTTGGTCGAGGGGCTTTGAAGGGGGTCGCCGACACGAAACCTCGGCCGCACCCGAAACTCGTCCCACCAGTGTGGGGCCGCGTGAGGCAGCGAGTCGGCGAGCTCGAGGTAGGCGCAGAGGACCGATGCGTCCGGTCCTGTCAACACCACGTTGTCGAAGAGTGGATAGACCTCGACGATTCGGGCGACCCGGCGTTGGCACCAGCCGGATCCTGCAGGGTCCACGCCTTCGGAGAAGACGTCCCTCGAGACCACGCCCGCCATGGCCACCAGCAACTGTTCGATCCGTTCCAGCTCTCGCTCAATTCCAACAGAGGTCGCCTCCGCCATGTGCAGAGCCACGGAGGCCGCGTCGTTCCGCGCGTCCTGTAAGCCACGCACGCCCCACCACGCTTCAATGATGATCAGCGGACAAACGAGTGCCATCACCAGCGTGATCAGCCAATGCTTCACAGACCGACCGGACGGCCTCGCGGAGTTTCGTGGAACGTTGCTCATTGGTGGCCGGCGACGGGACGGGGCAAAGGCCATACCTGTCACCGAACGTACAGGTTTAATGGACGCGGTACCAGAGACCGACCTGCCGCCTCTCCTCGCTTATGAGAGCGCCGTGGCTGACCAGCGTCGCATGTCGGTCCGGCACCAGAGCCTATGTAGTCGCGGCTTCCACGCCTGTGGAAGCGGAAATCCAAACGCCGTCGCGACGCGACAGTAACGCCAGGATGGGGTCAAGGGCCCGCGCGATGCTCGGGTGGGCGGGGAGGGTGGGACCGGGCGGTGGCGGATGGAGCGGCGATGCGGGGCGGATCGAGAAGCTCGCGAGACTGCATGACATGCACGAAGTCCGAAGCCAGGAACGACGACCCCACTTCCCCGAACCGGTTGATTTCGGGGCTTCCCGGCACAATTACGGCACAATCTGCCGATGGAAGGCAGTCTCTCCCGTCGAATTCAACACCGTAACTCGTTGTCCCACTGCAGTGCCGGGGGCGGGGCTCGAACCCGCAAGCCTTTTCAGGCGGGGGATTTTAAGTCCCCTGTGTTTACCGATTTCACCACCCCGGCGCAGGCCTACATGATACGGCTCCGGCAACCGTTCACACACCGGTCGCGCGACGAGAGCCGAACTCGCCAACTCCCGGACGCGCCCCGGGCCGGCGCGCAGCGGAACGGAAGGATGCACGGCGAGGTCGCGTCGATCAGCCGGCTCGGTACCGATGTCCGCCATCCTTGGCCACTCGCAGAGGCTGGTGTTCCCGCGCGGTCCGCGTACGCCGCGTCTGCTTCGCACACCCGGGAGCATCGAGTCCGGTCGCCACGTATCGTCTGCCCTTTGAGGCCGTACGCCCGCGCCAGGCCGCATGAATGCATGTACGAACTGAGCCGTCTGCCCGCCGGTAGGAGAACGGCCCTTGACCGCCTTCGACCGCCAAGGGGGCACGCATCCCGGACGAAGGATTCCGCTCAAGAGATACCCAATGATCGATTCATGGTGGGTACCGCGTTGCGCCAGAATCCGGAACCGCTCACTGTGAGCGCCATGAGCGCATATCGAACCTCGACCCGACGCGAACGGGCCACGCGACCCGTGCACCCAGACCGCACGGAGCGACGCGTGCCCCGGGCGACACTGACGAGCACCGAAGCCGCCAGCCTCTTCGCCGTACACCCATCGACGGTGAAGCGATGGTGCAACGAGGGGGACCTTCCCTCGGAGCTCACCCCGGGCGGGCACCGCCGGATCCGGGTCGACGCCGCCGCCGGTTTCGCGCGAGACCGCGGCATTCTCACGGTGCTCACACCGTTTCATCCCTTCGAATCGCACGTCTGGAGCGCCTTCCACGCCATCGCGACCGGGAGCTCGTACGGGCCGCTCCATGCCCTGGCCCTGCAGTGGGCCCGCCGCGGTGATTTCGAGCGGCTCGAACAGCTCTATCTCGCCCTGGGCCGTGCCGACTTCATCTCCTTCTGCGACTTCTGCGACCACGCG
>Ga0222714_10003838_pt1 | contig 15064 bp, 16 predicted proteins | sample C33_3DmetaG_FD_165048 | JGI IMG/M metagenome (GOLD analysis project Ga0222714, IMG submission 165048) | Estuarine water microbial communities from San Francisco Bay, California, United States - C33_3D | ecosystem: Environmental > Aquatic > Marine > Unclassified | place: USA: California... | reverse complement strand
GTAATTTGCAACGTAGTCCTTGTAATAAGTTGCAGTACTTGGGGATACCTTAGCGTCTGCAGCCTTAGAAAGTCCAGTCCACTTCTCAACAATGTTTCCAGCACTTCCAGTTACCTTACCATTGTCATCAACGACAACAACGTGTACTTCGTCAAATCTGGAGTTTCTCTCTTTAGCGTACTGTGAAGTACCAGGCTTAGGAGCAATGTTTCTCCAATATACGGTTGAGTTGGATAGACCGAGGGTTTGTTGGTTGTACCAGTCAACAGCAGTATTTCCAGTTCTTAGTGCAAGACCACTTCCAATTCCACTCATTACGATAAAGGAAGTGTTAGCGAATGAAACACCAGCAGTGGTGTCCATAACAATTCCACTGCTTCCGTCAGTCGTAAATCCAGTAACGTTTCCTGTATAAGTGCCGTTTAGAGACTTGATTTGGTCACCGATCGTAACTTTTAGAGTATCAAGATCACTAGTGAAGTTGATAACAGTAGAACCAACACCAACAGCAGCAGAGAATCTTGTTCTCTCTAGTCTGATTTGGTTACCTGAAGTATCAAAGACTCTGTATAGGTTAGGATGGTTTGTTGTAGCAGAAGCTGCAAGACCAGCAACATAGTCGGCAAGACCAGAATCATAACCCAAGAAAGCACCAGTTGATGATCCTTCTTCATAGTCTACCGAGTACCACTTATCTTCAGTGGTGATATACTTAGAAAGAACCTTAACATCAACAGCATTGGTGTGGACTTTAGTAACAACACCCTTAAGGTATCCAGTCTCAATTCCAACCGTTCCGTTTGATAGTGCAACAGAAGTTGAGAAACCAGCGGTGATTGCGTATCCTACCTGAATGCCGTCAGTACCGATTGCGAGTCTCTGGTCAGATTGACCGTCAATTACACAGATCTTCAACTCATTGGACCAGCTACCTGGGTTTCTGGCAGCGTAGAACCAATCGGAATCTGTGGTGTGATTATTGTAATAATCTTCCGATGATGTGATTTGGAGATCAGTCAGAGCAACACCAACTGGAACGTTAGCGTTTGATAGATATTCGTTGCTTGATCTGATAACTCTTAAAACTCCACCATAGGAAAGATAGGATGATGCGGTCATCCAATACTCATATTGATCATCGGTAGATGATGGCTTACCAAAGGTAGTAAGTAGATCTTGTTCGGTTTCAACCAGGATGGGCACATTAACTGGACCTTTAGCAAAAGGACCAGCGATTGCTCCTACCTGATCATTGACATCATCAATTCTTCCAATAGTAAGATCAACTTCCCTTACTCTGACCCCTGGTGATACTAAATTGATAGCCATGTTAGTGCCTCTTGAAGAAGTTCATTTTCCCTAAGATTATTTATTAAAAGCACATTTTTATTGGGGAAACAATGAATGAACACCCTACCAGTCTGGATAATACCAACGAACGTCTCTTAATTGGTATTCTTTGCCTTGTTGTCGTTTAGTTGTTATTCTTTTCTTTGTGCAGTCTTTACACTCATATGAATATGATGATGGGCCACTACCCCTTCTCGTTTTATAAAAATCTGTCACCAAATCTTTTACCTGTGTGCATACCCTGCATCTTCTTTCATGCAGAAGCAGATGACCAAATTCAAACTGATCATCTATATCCATCATAGGTATTCCCACATATATGATCTATCACCATACTCATCTAAGTGCCACCTATCACCAGCATTATCTACAAAAGACGTATCATCCAATCCATCACTCATAAAACCGAACGGTGCCATGTCTTGTTCAATCTGATCTCTTTGATCATCATAAACTCTTTTTCGGATATCATCATCTGACATCTCCTTGAAATAATCTTGGATGACCAACCAAGCAAAAATAACCAGACACATTGCAAGGTCATCATTACATCCTTCTTCAGCCTCAAACGAGTTAGCCTTTTCAATGAAGGTTGTTAATTCTGCAATGATATCATAATCACTAATAAGGAGTTTATCTGCTTCAATTAAAGTTTTGAGATTTAACGCACCTACCTTTTTGACGGTCTTGGACATCTTAACTCCTAACTGAGTCTTTTTGCCAGAGAATCCCTGTCCAACTAACTGTCCTGCTCTACCTCTCATAGAACACATCAGTAGATTTTGATATTCTAGATCATAGTTTATAATCGAAGCCACTTGATCACCAATATCATTGACCTCACATAAAATATATGCATTGTTATATGCCTTTGCAAATTCCAAAATAACATTTGGAAATAACATTGGTTTTATTGTATTGTTCCTGTACTTAGCAACAACTTTATATGGGAAAGCAGTTGTGTCATATACGATAAAAGCAGAATAGTCTTTTTCTACTCCTCTCGCAACGTCAACTGTCATAATATAGTTGTGGTCTTTTTCTGGGTTGCAATATATTTCCCCGCCACGTTCTCCTCTTCCTATGGGTTCATCATAGGTCATAGACTTAAGTTTTGATGGAGCAATTAAAGTATCTACGGATCCTAGGAATTCGCATTCAAACTCAACTCTAAACTGAGACTCTGAGGTGTTCTTAATTGTTTGTTCTTTCCAAGCTTCGTCTCGTCCTGGAACCTCCGACCAATGAACATCTGTAGTTACATATTCGTTCCTTTCCAACTCTGCATCATGCCAGAGTCGATAGAAGTGATTCATACCCTTGGGGGTAGAAACGATAATAACCTTTGTGGATTTACCAGATGAAATAGTAGGATATACAGAACTGAAGAAATCGTCTGCAATGTGGTTTGGAATGAACGCAAATTCGTCCAGGAAGATGATGTTAAAGGACATACCTCGGACAGCAGATGCTGAGGTAGATGCAGCAATGATCTTCGATTTGTTTTCTAATTCTACGGAACCTCTGTTCCAAACTGCAACACCCTGTTGCATCCAGTGAGGTAATGCCTCATATGCCGTTTGTAGTCTCTGTAATAGTTCTCTTGCAGTTTGAGCTTTGTTGGCAAGAATACCTATAGTGACACTATCATTGAAAAGTGCATAGTGCAAAAGATAAGATACAACAGTCGTTGACTTACCCGACTGTCTGGGCATCTTACAAATATTAAATCTATTATGGTGGAAGTTTCTAACCAGCTTCTCCTGAAAGGGATACATTTCAAATGGAACTAGACCATGGTCCAGGTTAATAATCTTAATATATTCCCTAGCAAAATAAACTGGATCACTCTTACACTTCAAGTATTCCGCAACCTGATCTTCACTAAATTGAATTGGAACGTTAGTTCTTTTTAGATTCGGATTACCAAGATATATTTCATTATCTGCAGGCATAACTATTTTTCAATAACAATTAATGGTTTTGTTGGATCTTTAAAGCTTGGAGCAAAGTATATAACTTTTCCAGTTGGATATATTTTTTCTAGTTCAAATTGAACATCTCTTTTAAGTGGTCTGCCTGTTTGTGGGAAGAACATTTGAATGGTCTTCGACATACCTCTAAAAATAAATGTTACGGAATAAGTTGATCCGTATTGATTCAGTCTTGTATAGTCTTCCTTGATAGAAGATTCTCCATGCTCTGTTGAAGACTCGCTATCGCGTTTTTTCTTGGAACCCTTTGACTTGGATTCTTTTCTTCTATCTGGCTCGGAGGATGATTCATCATCGCTTTCATCGTCATCTCCATTGCTGTCGCAACTATATGACTTCTTGGTTTCTTCCTTGACGAACCATTTCCTAAGATCTTCATTTACTATTTGCCTATAAGATTTCATCGACCGAATGCTTTTTAGCTATTTAGAATTATTGTCTTTGAATCCTTGTTTCAACAACTTCTGTAGTTCTGAAGTTGATCCAACAAATACTGCGTTATTGGTAACATTTGTAGTCACCTTAGGATCATCCTTCTCCACATCTTTTAGTTTCTTTTGTAGATCCATGAGTTTATCTGCAGTATCAGCAACACTCTTTATCAACTGTCCAGCAACTTCATATGCTCTAGGAGAATCGGATTGTTGGGATACCTCTAAAATACCATCTATTGCTTCTTGTCCTTTTTCAATTAGTGAATAAAGTTGTGCTCTTGTATATTCATAATCCCTTCTAATCTCTGGGACATCTTCTTTCTTACTAAGCTTTCCAGTTTCCTTCTTTTTTTCTATCTTAGATTCTATGGGTGTAGAATCAATATCTAAAGCATCATTGATGGGATCAAAATTATTCATAGATCTCTATCCACGGACTGACTTACACTATATACATATCCATCGGAATCATAGTCATACCTGGTTTCTCCAAATCCAAAGTCATCGCCTTCTTCGATTAAATCATTATCGACATAGTTAACAACATTGATAGGAGTTGCAATATCGTGAGTGGCAATTGAAGTTCCAAATTCACCTCTAATAACCGTGATACGATCTCCATCCTTAGATTTAATCTTCATCACTTCTTTATCAATTTCAATATAATCATCTACATTGAATGGAACAGCGGAAGATATATTGAATGCTGTTACCTTATCAGTAACAATCTCTGAAGTTTGTGCGGTGTTGTCATTGTTATAATCTTTAACCGCAACAGGAACAGCTGTATATCTGACCTGTCTAGTTGCTGTTCTGGTATTTGCAGTATCTGAGTAAAAGTCTGCCTGTACCTTTTTGATAAGTCCATCACTACTTGCATTGATTGGACCAAACAGATAACTCTTGCAGGTAAAATTCAATGTATAGATAAGTGATCTTCTTGTAGTAAAGTCACCCTCATAATTATCATCCATAGAGATACTATCTAATGTGATAGGCATATCTCTTTTCTCACCAATAACACTAACTAAGTCTATAGTTAAATTGAATGATGGTTGGAAGTATGGTAGAATCTGTTCAAGTATTTGAAGAGCATCTTCATTGAGCTTTGCGAGAATACTCAACTGAATATTAAAATTATATGGTACGGGCATGTAACCCTTTACCAATTTGGAAGATTCCTTGTTTACTGCTTTGAACGTTTGCATAGTAGAAACTTTTCTACTAGAGTCATATGAACAACCAATCAACTCAAATGACATTCTTGGGAGGGTGAGAGCACCAGCAGGACGACCTGGTGATCTTAGATCTCTACTCTGTTCCAATCTTGCAAGAAATTTCTGTGTTGGCCCATATGAAATGGGAACACGCAAAACACTAACGGTTTTATCAGAACTATCTTTATGTTGGATCTCAATGTTGTTGAATAGAGTTCCAAATGAAACTATTGTTTTACGAATAATTTCGTGATAAAAGTGATTGGTTAACATGATATTTGCAAGTAGTAAAACTATTTAGAATTCGCCAAATGGGTTTCTTTCTGTGAAATCTAGGATATTATCTGCTTCTAGTTCAATCTCATCATTTTGAGCAAACTCAATATTTTCTAGTTGGTTCTCAATTTCTGAAATTCTATAACTAGCTCCTATTCCAACAATTGTTTCTCCAATAGCAAAGTTTCCACTAGGAGCCGCAACCCTAAGAATTCTTTCGAGACTATCCCAAGACTCTACGTATGCACTTGTTCCAGTGGAAACTCCTCTAACAACTTCATTGATATTGAAATCACCAAAGAAGGATTGTTTCACTGCCTCAACTACAAGGTTAGGTGTAAACGTATATCCAGCACCAGCATTTGCATATCTAATCTGAGTGACTGTACCAGAAGTACTTACAACCGCTTCTGCTTTTGCGTTATTAATATTTGAAGATACTCCAACAGAAGTTGGTATGAATATTGAAGTTATGCCAACTTGAGGTGTGAAAGTGTATCCCTGACCTCCAGTGGATATTGATACTGCTCCAAGAACTCTTTCACTTATTACACAAGTTGCTATAGCTCCTGCAATTGCTTCTCCACCAGTAAAAGTTATTGATGGTGCTGTAGTGTATCCAGTTCCAGGATTTATTAGAAGTACTCTATCGATAGCTTGATTGCGAAGAGAACCAGATCTACTTGTCATGATGGCAACTGCTGTTGCTTGTTGTCCCAGTTCTGGTTCTTCAATATACATCAATGGATTAGAAATGTATCCATTGCCACCATAAACAATAGTCAGTCCAGATACTTCTCTGCTTGCATTTAATGTAGCATTGACAACGGGATACTCGTTATTGAGATTATTTACAAATTGTGCAGATGTGCTTGTTTGCGAATCAATCTCTTGTTGTGATTCATTGGTTGGAACTAGTGTGGATACTGCAGTTCTAAATGAAGTATCACCCGTTAGATTCAAAGTTACATGATCTAAGTAACCTTCATATCCTCTTCTTATTGTTCCCAGTTTTCCATTTCCACCAGAGTCGGATCCAAATCTAAGAATATTACCAGCAAAAAACATGATTGGATCTGCATTGGTGTATGTTGATCCTTCATTGCCATTAATAGATAGTTTTGCATCGTTATCGACTTGTTCAACTCTAATGAAGTTCCAAGCGTTCAGTGTCAATGGATTTGTATTTTCCACACTAGTAGTACCAGTGGCAAAAATTACGTTTCCTGCTGGAGTGTGATATAATTTTATTCTATCTGACCAAAGTATTACACCACCAAAACTTGGATCTGGATCAAACTTTGTTGGATAATACCACATACTCAGAACAAGTCTTCCATTGGCACTTGTTCTTGAGTCTATATTTGAAGTTATCTTGAAGTTTGCATTATCAACTAAATTGAAAGTTGCGTGATATAGTGAGTTATTACCAAATTTGACTTGTGCAGCCTGTGATCTGTTTGGAGGTGAGAACGTAACTCTGGGAACGGTTATGTAGTTAGTTCCACCGAAAGTTATGGAAACTTGTTGAACGGATGAGGCAGAAGCCGATGCAATACCAGTTGCTTGCTTGCCTCTGGTAGGTTTAGATATTGTTACTTGTGGAGTAGATAAGTAATGACCTTCGTTGAAGAGTTGTACATATTGTACCGACTTAGTTCCAACTACAGTGGAAGCGAGTGATACTGAAGCCAATGCGTTGGATGAAGAGTCCTGAACCATTTTCAGACTTATCAGTTGACCACCAGCTCCAATAGGACTGATGATGTCTTCACCATTAACGCCACGTTCCGTAGAAGGCAATGTAACAACTTCATCTTCATATTCAAACAGCTCACACTTCAACTCATACATGTAAAGGTCATTGAGTTGATAGAATGGTACTTTTGTTTCTACGTATTTTACTTCAAATAGAGCATTATCGAGGGGCAGGTAAATCAAGTCCCCTTCTTGTGGTCTTGTGGTTACTTTGATTTGTTCTGCTGGAAATAATTTAAGAAACGGAGTTATAAAGTCATCATATCTTTCTTTAGATATGACTAGAGTAATTTCATCTTGAGCTCTAACTCCAAACTTTGTCAGTATTTCCGAGTTACCTCCAAATCCATCATAGTTCATTAAGTATGCTTCAAGTCTGAATTCATCATCAAATCTTGAAGATGTAATCTCTTTGATTACAGTATTTTCATTAATGATCTTTCTTGGAAGATACAAAACATCTTGACCGAACATCTTTAGATGTTCGTTTACCAAGTCTTGAACAAGTCTTTGTTCGCTTGGTGAACCGTGTAGAAAGAATGGATTTAATGGCATTATCCTATCATGTCTAGTGGTGGCATTGCGAACTCGGACATCAACTTCTGTTCAAGTTCATCAATTTCTCTTATAGCATCATCATATAACTGTCTTCCATTCATCTCTAGTCCACCAGGAAGTTTGACTCCTTGAAACTTAATTAAGTTTTGTCCCCATTGTCTCTTAATTAATGATGTAGTATATCTCTTCAACCAAGAATCATTGTATACTGCTGTTGAACTATTTGGATCCACAACTCGATAACAATCAAGAACCAGGTAGTGATTATCTGAAAGAGAGTTTAGATCGATATCTAAATATAAACGACTGTTCTTTTTATTGAATCTTATTTGAGCATCAGGATTGATTAAGAAATCCAAAGTTTCAAGATAAGATTTAACCATACCATAGTTTAGAAGATCTATTGCGCCATAGTAATATAGATCGTTTAAAAATAATTGGTACTTAATGTTGAATAATCCATCAGAAACCGATGATGAATCAACCTTAAATATCTTATTAACGCCAATAACAGTATCTGGTAGTGCAAGATAATTCGCTCCCTCCTCATATGACATAGAGGTTACTCCACCAAAGGAACTAGTTCCAATGGTAGTTGAAGCGATACCAACAATAGTTGTTTTTTCTGACGGAAGTAATTTATGTTTTAAGAATACTCTATCTATTCCCTCACCATGTCTTTCATGGTAGAATTGGATGGCATCATCGATGAGATCTTCAACTTGATCATCATCAACGTTAATCTCCAATACTGGTTTTCCGAGTCGTCTTAAGCAATACTCCTTCAACTCGTCTCTACTAGAGGGCTTTGCCATTCCCAAACACAATAGGTTTCTCCAAAGTATTTATGGATCTATGAAAAAGTATTTTATTGATGAAGATGAAGTCTTTGCTATAAATGATAATTTAGATGCAAGAGTAGAACTAATGGGATGGGAACAAATTCCCATCGTTTACGTAGATAACTTCTATAAGAATCCAAAACTAGTTAGAGATTTAGCTTTAAGGACTCCTCCAACAAAAAACCCCAGAATCTGTGGTGGACTTCCAGGACAAAGATTAGAACTCAATGTACATATAGATCACTTTATACAGGTGATGGAGGATATTGCTACCAATGTTTATGGATTAAAAATGGGAGAAGTTAATGCATTTAGACAGGCTTGTAAGGGAAATCCCTTTTGTGTGAATGTATTAAAAGACTGCGATAAAATACCACATATTGATTCTCCTATAGACCAGCATAGGGGATTTGCATCATTGATATATCTCAATACACCAAAAGAATGTAAAGGCGGGACTGGTTTTTATACTTATCGAGGGATGCAAGTTGATCCAGAACAAGATGGTATTTTTAGTCCAGATGAACCAGTAACAGATAGTGTTGGTCCTTGGGAATTAATTCATTTGGCAGAAATGAAGTTCAATAGAATGATATTTTATCCAGATCAGGTACTACATACTGGTTATATAAAACCTGGTTGGTATAATGAAGACTGTTACAGACTCACTCAGATGTACTTTATGCCTCTTTGCGGATACATGAAATGATTTTACTTACTGGCCATAGCGGATTCATTGGTTCTCATTTTCTTCGTGTCATTGAAGAAGAGATGAGAGAACCAGTTATGTGCATCGGTATGGATGATGCTTGGAAGTTCATGGGATCTTTCACTGACTGGAAGAAGATTACTCAGATAATTCATCAAGGAGCAATGTCATCCACTACTGAAAAGAACTGGATGCAAATATCTCATTACAATCAAACATTTACCGCACACTTGTTTGACAAAGCAATCGAGTATCAAATTCCTATTAAATATGCTTCTTCTGCTTCCGTATATGGAAACCAAACAAAAGATTTGAAAATCATAAATCCACTAAACCAATATGCAATATCTAAGTTGATTATTGACTACTATGTCTTAGATCACATCGATAAGTTCAGACATATTCAGGGATTCAGATATTTCAACGTTTATGGATCTGGAGAAGATCATAAGGGAGATCAAGCAAGTCCAGTTTCTAAATTTACAAAACAAATTAAAGATACTGGTGAACTAAACTTGTTTGAAGGATCTGGAAATTTTTATAGAGACTTTGTTTGTGTTGATGACGTTGTAAACGTTGTCATGAATAACGATGCTCCTAGTGGAATCTATGACATTGGAACTGGATCTCCAGTATCATTCCAACATGTTGCAGAATTAGTTGCAAAAAAAGAGGGCGGTAAAATTAATACCGTCCCCTTCCCAGATCATTTAAAAGGCAAATACCAGACCTATACCTGCGCTGATGTAAGTTGGATCGATTATAAATTTAAGACTGTTGCTGAATATCTAAAAATGAAATAAATCCAGTAGCAGCGTACTTATGATCCGATATGGGAATCATTCCTTCATGTGGATACAAGTAACTACATGGAAATATTAATATATCTCCAGCTACACATGGAATTTTTATATCCTGATTTGGGAAATACGTATGTCCACCATCCTCTACGTCATTTAAATAAACTACAATCCCAAAAACTCTAGATATATTTGCTCCAGGGCCCTGATCTACATGCCATCCAAAGAATCCTCTTTCTTTATGATAGATTCTTACGCAATAATCTTTAAAACATAAAGGCCAAGGGGGAGTTGGACATTCCTTACTATATCTATCAAATCCTTCAAAGAAACCTCTAGATAAAATATCCGATACAGAATCTTCTGGTGTTGGATATACTTGTCTAGTTATTTTTTTATCTTCAACTACATGATTTTTTTGTCCCTGTGTAAATCCATATACAGCACCATCCACATGTCTATCTTCGACTGAATGAAACCATTCGATTAATTCATTGCATTCTTCTTTTGTGAAGACATTATACGTCTTTATTAGTTCCGCAGTATTCATCAATCTCCAGGGATAATTCTATTACTATCTTCATCGAAGTGTTCCGTACTAAATTCAAATAATTCAGTATCATCTAAGGCATACATTCTATGTCTAAGACCAATTGGAACATGAAATTTATCACCCTTGTCTAAGAACTTAACATTTGCTAGTTCTAAGTTATCATCCCAACTGTAAAGTAGTTTTATCTTACCACTTTGAACATAAAAAACTTCGTCCTTCTTTTTGTGAAAATGCCAAGAACACTGTTTTCCTTTTGCAATAAAAAGTAACTTCCCACAGTATTTTTCGCAGTTCACAATCCACTTTTCGTATCCCCATCCTTTAGATACAAACTTGACTGGTTCAGCCGCTCTACTTGAAGAAATCATCTGCATGTACTCCTTTGTCATCTATGTAACAATCACCAGCAGGTTTACCCATATGGAGTTCATGAAACTTGCAACCCCAACCAACGAGTTGATTGTAAGTTAGATCATAAAATTCTTTATGTGCCAACATTCTAGAATTGCCGTGTCTGCCCATACCTCTGGCAGTAAGATAAATGATCTTGTGTCCTTCATCATACAATTTATTTATTCTTGCAATCCTATCTGGTTTTGCAATACTAGTCTCATATCCACCATCTTCTCTGCAGGTGGATTTGTCGCAAATAGTGCCATCAATGTCAATAATGTAATTCATTAGTATTCTTTCCCAAGGTATAAATTTTTTAGAGGATGTTTCTCCATAGATTTTGTATTTGAATAATACAAGTATTTTGATAATCCTAAAGAAGTTCCAGCATCACTACTAATTGGTTCAATATACAAATTATAGTCCTTTGGAATATGATTTAGGTATTCGTAATTAGCAACACAATTCAATGCACATCCGCCAGTAATAATAATATTTTTTGATATATTTGATTGTACCATCTGTTTAATCAGATGTATCATATGAGTTTCAAAATCTTTTTGCAACCTATATGCAAGATTTGCCAATTTTTGAAAATTATTTGATGATAACTGGAGATCTTCCTCAGTTGGTTTCATTGGTAGATAATCGTATGGGATAAAGTTGCACCCCCATCTTGATCTATAAAATTGAGAACTGTCAACAGAAAAATTATCATCTCTCAAAAATGATTTTATGTTTGAATCTTCCCTTCCATATGGAGCTAATCCCATAACCTTACCAGATCCCAACATGCCAAATCCCAAATATGTAGATATAGCAGCGTAAACCATACCAATTCCACATACCCAATCAATATCCATATGTGAAACAGAATCTTCAAGTGATCTATATTTTGGTGTTGACATCTGCCATTTTAGTGAAACTAAGTCTGGGTACTTCATCTGAAATACACTTGCGACTTCCTGGTGTTTCGCGTTATCATGTGATGTATTTCCCATACCATCAACAACTAAAACCAATGCATCATCAAATCCAGAGTTATAAAAACCACAGAATGCATGAAAAAAATGGTGTTGTGAATAAAAACTTCCATCTCCCAAGGAACTTATAGTATCTCTATCTTTACTATCATTGAATATTAGTTGTTTCATTATAGCTGATTGCCAAATACTTGCAATAGTTTCAAATATGGTATCATGCTCTAAAGAAGTAGAATGGTTATTAGCCGTTAGTCCAGTCATGCCAACCATACGATACATTGACAGGAAATCTGTGGATTTCGTATTTTGGAATAAATTCTCAAGAGATCTTAGCGGATAGTTATCATGTTTGTGTTTGGATATACGCTCTTCTTCTTGAAACAATTCGATCTTGCCATTATTACATACGCATATTGATGCGTCATGAGTTACATGTATTCCTAATGTTTTAATATCCATGACTTATTCAAACAAAGATTTTATATCCTCGGAAGTTAATTGGTATGTTCCTGGATGTTGTACAGATATGGAAGCAGATTTATTTGCAAAATCTATTGCTTTTTGCATATCAAGATTCATTGTATAGTGTACCGCAAGAGCTGATAAAAATGTATCTCCTGCACCACACACATCAAACACATTTACTTTTTTGGGAGTAAAATGTATTCCCCTCCATCTTACTCCTTCAGAACCCAAAGTAACTATTAGGTTCTCATCATTAGGCAAACAAGTTTTATCTAATGCATCATATTCCTTTTTGTTGATTTTGAAGAACACATTCTTCTTATCAAACAAGCTTTTCTTTTTTGTATCTACAAATATTGGACCACTAAAATTATCACAGATTACTCTTAGTCTAACATCATCTAAAAACCCCTTATCATAATCTGAAATAACAATAGCATCATACGTATCATGCATAAATGCCATGCGGACCTGTGGAGCAGAAACTGGAGTAACTTCTGGTGTATCATCCACCCTTAGTAACTGATAGTTACTCTTTCTGTCAACAAATCTGGTTTTTCTTATCTTTTCTTTTTGTGTGATGAGATTCACTCTGCACCCAAAAGATCTTAAGTTAGCAGCAACATTAGCCGCCATACCTGGTTTTATATCTACACCAGAACGATCTAGAACAACGATAGGCCCTTCTGGATTGAGTCTGTTGCAATCCCCATATACGTATTCATCCTCACAGGAATCGCCAATTACTAAAATAGATAACTCACGCATAATTCTTCAAAATGTTTTGAATAACATTAGTGCTGGAATATCCACCAACTCTAGGTAAGAATCTCACTTCCTTAGCAAATTCTCTACCAACAACATCTCCATTCTCCCAATCATTTCCAAGTAAAAGAATATCTGGAGAATATAGTTGTATCAAATCTTCAAGTTCTTTCTTATCGTTAAAGTATAAGACGGTATCAATATACCTGATTGACTCAAGCATTGCAACTCTGTAACAGAGATCATTAATAGGTTTGTTTGGTCCTTTATCCTTCCGTATCTTTTCATCAGTATCAGTAGCTACGATCACTCTATCTCCAAGTGATCGTGCTACTTTGAATAATTCGACATGCCCTGGATGAAGAACATCAAAGGTTCCATTAACGAATACTGTTTTCATAACATAGTAAATTGTTGTGTGTTCTTTTTGGGTAAATCCCCTATACTATGTAGTACTGATTCATGGGACACACTATTATTACAAGTTTCCTCTAGATGCTGTAGATATAAATTCCACCTGGATTCTAGATGATCAGATTTTTTGAAATATTTTTTCTCTGGAATATTTTCCATCAACTGCATTAACCAACTTGACCAATTATTTCCCGAAAAGAATCCATATCTCTCAATAACTGAGGTTGGATTTGATTCATCTAAGATACTCTCTTCATAAAATTTTTGACGATCTGATTTTGTATATTTTTCTCTAACATAATCCCAAAAAGATCCATCCAATTCTGAATATGAATAATGCATGTTAACAAAATCCACCGAAGTATCATAGTCAGCATCCATCTTTAAATTAAACATGGATACATCATATTTTTCATAAACTCCTCCATATAAAGCTTGTTCGAGAGTTTCACAAGATCTAATCATCAATGCCAGTCCAGTGCTTTCTAGTGGTTCAATAAAACCAGCACTTAATCCACAAAAAACTACATTACCTACCCAATGTTTTTCACTAACAAATGGGTCCCATTTAATTAATTTTAGGTCATCCCTATTGATTCTATTGTCCCAATATTCTACAAATCTATCCTTTGCATCTTCAACATCAATAATATCTCTATTGAAAACTAGTCCAGTGCCAATTCTGGATTTTGTTGGAATTGACCAAATCCATCCATAATCTATAGCCTCACATTTAGTATATGGGTGTCTTTCGGATTCAATATCTTTATATTCAACTCTAGTAGCAATAGCACTATTCATGAATAACCTATCACTTAGATCTACTATCTTTTGGTGTTTACCTAATATTCTTTTAAATCCACTACAGTCAATAAAAAGATCGGATGTTATTGCATATCCGTTCTCGGTAATTACGCTATGTATATTTTCTCCATCCCAAATTACGTCTGCAACATCATCTTGGATGTATGTTAGATCATTTTTTGTTGCTTCTTGTAGAAACTCAACTAAAAGACCACAATCTACTTGTTCAGCATATGTATCCTTTAAGTAATCGAGTTCAATCTTGTTATCAATAGCAGTTTTATATAAAGCTTGTATTGAAGTTACATCACATTCTTCTTGTTTAGTAGTCCAATAATCATATAATGGAATTCCTCCAATATCCGTAAATCCAAATGGATGCCAAATTACTTTATCTTTTTTGCCCCAACCAGGAAATAAAATTCCTGCTTTCATTGTAGCATCTACTCTTTCAATCCAGTCCTTATCTTCAAATCCCATCGATCTCATGATAGATGGGAAATTAAGAAGAGTTGCTTCACCGACTCCAATTCTGTCTGGATTCTTTTTATCAACTATAGTTACATCAAAATATCCACCAAACTTCCTTGAAAAATAAGAAGCGGTAATCCATCCAGCTGTTCCTCCACCAATGATGGTGATACTCTTTACACTCTTCATCAGTTTTTGATTTCAATCATGAGTCCATATTCGGGGAGGAATAGATATTCTATTAGACTATTTGCAAGAGTCCTACAAGCATCATCCAA
>Ga0222714_10003837_pt1 | contig 15070 bp, 12 predicted proteins | sample C33_3DmetaG_FD_165048 | JGI IMG/M metagenome (GOLD analysis project Ga0222714, IMG submission 165048) | Estuarine water microbial communities from San Francisco Bay, California, United States - C33_3D | ecosystem: Environmental > Aquatic > Marine > Unclassified | place: USA: California... | reverse complement strand
GTTACTCTGGATTTATTCTTAGAAAGGATCCGGATATGGAAACCACAAGTGTTTATAATTTGGTAGATGTAACAGATCCATATTCCATTATTCCGGAGCAGGTTGTTGATTCTAAAAATTGGTATGGCGCCTTGTACTATAGAATCATTCCTGTAGAATATAACAATGAGATGCAATATGTTTTATTAGGCTGGGATGGCGCGACAACGACTAGTAATTTCAAGATAATTGATGTGCTTGTATTTAAAGGTAATTCCGCCAAATTTGGTAGCCCCTTGTTTGTTGCAAAGAATAAAGTTAACAAACGGGTTGTTTTTGAGTACGCAGATAAAAGTAGCATGTCCTTAAAAATGGATGAAAAACGCAATCGAATAGTTTTCGATCACTTATCCCCTGAATCGCCTGCATTAACCGGCATCTATTCTTATTACGTTCCCGATTTTTCCTATGATTCATATGTTTGGGAAGAAGATCGTTTTATTCTAAATGAAGATGTGATAGCTGTGAATGATGATGGTGAAAAAGAATCAATCATATATGTAATGGACCCTAAGACAGGAAAGGTAAAGAAAGAAACATACAAACTAAAATGGATTAATCCTGAAGATAAACAGCATCAAGGAGACATAAGTCATGTGGCTCGAACCCCTGAATCTGAGAATCAATCTACTGAAACTAATCCGTTAATTGAGAATGCAATTCCCAAAAAGAAATGGTGGGATCGAAGAAATCCAAATAACTTAAGTGTTACAACCGGAAAGTACCGAAAAAATAGAAGAAGACCCCCTGAACCATGATGAAACTCGGCGAATTTAACGCATTATATATCAATCGATTTACACCTCAGGGAGCCTACCTTGTTGAGCATTTTAAAATTGAAATGGACGAGGACACTATCGTAGAAGAAGTATTACTTCCGTCCAAATATCTAGCAAACGGGGCTAAAGCAGGTGATCCAGTTTCTGTTTTCCTGATGAAAGACTCTGAAAATAGACGTGTTGCCGTCACAGATCAACCGCTGTTAACACTAGATACCTGCGCGATATTGCGCATCGTGGAAATCAATCCTTACGGGGCCTTTGCCGATTGGGGTTTAGATAAAAACCTTATGATTCCGTATGCGGAACAGCGACAACATGTAGAAATTGGTGACACCTATCCGATATTCTTAAAATACGATGAATTAACCGATCGTCTTTTTGGTTCAATGAAGATTCGAAAACACCTTATTGAAGCTCCCGAAAGCATATGTAATGAGCGCGTTAGCTTTATGGTCACTGAACATCATGAACTTGGATGGCGTGGAATCGTTGATCAACGCTACAGCGGCATGCTCTACCGGAGCGATTGCAGAATTCCGGTAACACTTGGTCAGTACATAACCTGCTACGCAAAACTTGTACGTCCTGATGGTAAAATAGATTTGCAAATGAGTGCAGGCACCGTGGATAAATATGATGACGCCGTTTCCATGGTTTGGGAGTATTTGATGGAACATAAGTTTTTGTTCCTCACGGATAAATCCGATGCTGCCGACATCTACAATCAATTCCAATTGAGCAAAAAAACATTCAAGCAAGCCGTTGGCAGGTTATACAAGGACCGGAAAATCAAATTATTCGAAGATAAAATTGCGCGGATTGATGAGTAAATCCTACGTGGAGCAGTATTTGCACGATTATCATGTACTACCGACGGGTCCCTTACCCACCCTATTCGATTTCCCCCATCAATATGTCCCGAATGAATGGGCGCAAACTGCGGCAAAGCAGCTTCAAGAAATAATCCCGAAAACTTTTGCGCTTGACTTCGACAACCTTGGTAAAATGTTTGGTGTCTTGGTGGTAAATACCCCGATTGGCATTCGATTCCTTGCGGGTTTTTCGGGTAAAATCGACGAATCGACTCAGTTTCCTGGATTTGTTCCTCCGATCTACGACACCCTGAATACGGAAGCATTTTTTAAGCAAGGCGAGGCGACATTAAATGATTTAACGGATCGGATCAACGAGCTTATAGATGGCAAACCTTTAAGTGAGATACTTCGAGAAAAATCTCAATTCGAATCAGAGGCAAAAGAGCAAATTACTGATTTAAAGAAATCCCTTAAAGTCAACAAAGAAGTTCGAGACACCAAACGAAAGTCCGCTAACTTATCCGCGGGGCTTAAGGTTCAATTGGCTAATGAAAGTAAACAAGAACAGCTCAACCTTAAAAAATTAAAGAAGGAAATTAACTCTAAATTGGAAGAATTAAACGCCAAGATTGCGCTGATTCAAGAGGAAATCACTGCCTTAAAAACGAAACGTACCAATTTATCCATTACCATTCAGCAAGAATTATTCAAAGCGTATAAATTACTAAACTTCAAAGGGGAATCCTCTACGGTTTTGGACGTATTCAAATCGTTCAATGGAGACATCCCGCCTGCTGGAACTGGTGAATGTGCCTTACCAAAACTGCTGCATTTTGCTGCCATAAATGAGTTTAAGCCAATTTGTTTTACTGAATTCTGGTGGGGACTTTCTCCTGTAGGAGAAATTCGGAAGCATGGGCATTATTACCCGGCGTGTAGAGCGAAGTGTGAACCAATTTTAGGCTTTATGCTTCAAGGGATTTCAACGATGAAAAACCCGGTTCTTGAACAATTAGCCACGAAAACCCCTGAGACAATTCTTGAGGATTCCGATTTACTTATTGTTAATAAACCGAGCGGAATGCTCTCAGTTCCTGGACGCACTTCAATTAACTCAGCAGAAGATTTACTGAAGTTAAGCAACCCCTTCCTGCCCTACTTAAAAGCCGTACATCGACTGGATATGGGGACATCAGGAATATTAATCTTTGCCAAAAACGCCGAAGCACACGCTAAATTACAAGGACAATTTCAAAAACATAAGGTGAAAAAAATTTATGAAGCAATTTTGGATGGCGTCGTTGAACAAACTGCGGGGAATATTACCTTGCCACTTCGGTTAAACACGAACCACCGCCCACATCAAATGGTGGATTTTGAACAAGGAAAAAAAGCCATCACAGCATACCGTGTGCTTGAAATAACAGAAGGAAAAACACACATTGAATTTTATCCAACAACCGGCAGAACCCATCAATTGCGACTACATGCCGCTCACCCTCTCGGTCTAAACTGTCCAATTGTAGGCGATGAATTGTATGGGACATCAAGCGATCGCTTGTATTTACATGCGAAAGAAATTGAATTTCAGCATCCAATTCTTCAGAAAAATATTATCCTTACTTCACCATCAAATTTTTGATTTTATGAGCGAAATACAATCCTATATTAAAAAAATCGAATCAATTCATGGAAAAGAGATTTCTGGATATTTGAATGATTTATATCAGTTTTTGTTTGAATTAGTACCTAATTCAACTGAATGTATTAGTTACGGTATGCCTTGCTTAAAACTGAACAACAAACCCGTAGTTTATTTTGCAGGGTATAAATCTCATATTGGATTTTATCCTACCACTAAACCAATTGAACATTTTAAAGATCAATTGGTGTGTTATAAAACATCTAAAGGAGCCATTCAATTTAAAATAAATGAGCAACTACCGTTTTCATTGATTGATGAAATGATTAAATTTAATTTAAATCGTATAAGGTAATTACATTAAGCAAATCATGCGTGCACCTGCCTTGAGGTATTAAAAGGAAGACTAAACGTTGACTTTTTCATTATCTTTGCCTCCAATATTAAGGAGAAACTATGGCAACTACCGCGGACATTCGCAACGGCTTGTGCATAAAGCACAATGAAAAATTATTTCAAATCATTGAATTTCAACACGTAAAACCTGGAAAAGGACCGGCATTCGTGCGTACAAAAATGCGCCAAATCGAATCTGGAAAAGTATTAGACCACACCTTTTCCGCAGGACATAAAATTGAACCTGTGCGTATTGAAAATCGTGAATATCAATACCTCTATCAAGAAGGTTCGGAATTCGTTTTCATGAACAATGAAACGTTTGAACAAGTTAATATTTCAGATAAAATGATAGAAAAACCATTGTTTCTGCAAGAAGGAATGGTGGTTAATATATTATTTCATGCGGAGGAAGAAATGCCACTTGTCGTTGATTTACCTATGTATATCGTTTCAGAGGTTACCTATACAGAGCCTGGAGTGAAAGGCGATACTGCCACAAATTCTATGAAACCGGCTACCATTGCTACGGGGGCAGAGGTTAGAGTCCCATTGTTTATTGATAATGGCGAGGTAATAAAAATAGACACAAGAACTGGCGTTTATGTAGAACGCGTTAAAGGATAAGCATGAAAAACACCGCCCTACTCCAAAAACACCTTGATGCGAATGCAAAAATGGTGCCCTTTGCGGGATATAACATGCCCGTTCAATATGAAGGGGTAAATGCTGAACATGAAACCGTTAGAACAGGCGTAGGTGTATTTGACGTGTCGCACATGGGAGAATTTTTCCTTAGAGGACCAAAAGCTTTAGATTTAATTCAACGGGTTTGTACAAATGATGCATCAGTTCTTTTTGACGGAAAAGCCCAATACAGCTGTATGCCTAATGGAAAAGGCGGTATTGTTGATGATTTGATAATTTATAGAATTAGTAAAGAGGAATACTTACTGGTTGTAAATGCGTCAAACATTGAAAAAGATTGGAACTGGATTGCTTCACACAACACGGATGATGTTGAAATGGAAAATGCTTCGGAATCCTATTCTTTATTGGCGATCCAAGGTCCAAAAGCTGCAGAAGCAATGCAATCCCTAACAGAGGTAAACTTATCTGAAATGGGATATTATACTTTTTATAAAGGAACATTCGCTGGACAAACTGACATCTTTATATCTGCAACAGGCTATACTGGTTCAGGCGGTTTTGAAATTTACATTCCCAACGAAGTAGCTCCTGCAGTTTGGGATGCTGTATTTCAAGCTGGACAAGCATACGGAATTAAACCCATAGGCTTAGCCGCAAGGGATACCCTTAGACTAGAAATGGGTTTCTGTTTGTACGGAAATGATATCGATGATAGCACTTCACCTATTGAAGCAGGCCTCGGATGGATTACCAAATTCACCAAAGATTTTGTGGATTCTGAAAAACTAAAAACTCAAAAAGAACAAGGGGTATCTAGAAAACTTATCGCTTTTGAAATGATTGAACGTGGTATTCCTCGGCATGGCTATCGCATTCTTGATGCCAATAATCGTGAAATTGGAAAGGTTACCTCCGGAACCATGTCGCCCTCTATGAAAATTGGAATCGGATTAGGGTATGTTGAAACTGCTCACGCTTCCCTTGATTCAGCAATCTACATTGAAATTAGGGATAAAGGGATTTTAGCGAAAGTTGTAAAGCTGCCATTTTATAAAAAATAACCCTCGATATACGAAAGGATTTGAAGCAGCGTTATTAGCGCTGCTTTTTTTATGCGAATACCTGATTTACCCTCTTCCGATCAACCAAGAAATAAAGTCCTAAGGAATGGCATTCGTAGCCTAACAGACTCTGAATTACTGGCCTTAATCATTAACAAAGGAACTAAAAATCAAAATGCTAAAGACCTGGCATTAGCAATAATGAGCCATTATCAAAACGATCTAGATCGGCTATTTCGGAGCGGCACAAATGACCTCATGAAATTCAGCGGAATCGGTCTTGCTAAAGCTTCAACCCTAGCGGCAACTTTTGAATTAGGGCGTAGATACGGTTCATTCATTCCACCGAAGAGAACTATAATCCAAAACTCAAAGGATGTATTTAATTTTGTAAAAAATGTCTTTTCACTTCTTTCGCATGAAGAATTTGTAATCTTATTACTTAACAACAATAATGAAATAGTACATACGCACCGACTCTCAATGGGCGGAATGACCGGAACCGTGGCAGACGGAAGAATCCTGTTTAAACTAGCCTTTGATTATCGCGCCACTGCTATTATTCTATGTCATAACCATCCAAGTGGGAATCCAAAACCAAGTGAGTACGACCGTCGGCTAACTTTAAATTTTCAAAAATTCGGATCATATATCGATTTACACATCTTAGACCATATCATTTACACTGATTTTGGCTACTTTAGCTTTGCCGATGAAGGCTTATTGAGTAACCCATGAAAATTGTCACCATTATAGGAGCCCGACCGCAAATTATCAAGGCAGCCGCCATTAGTCGAGCGATAAAAACACATTACGCTAATCAAATTTCTGAGGTTATTGTACACACGGGGCAACACTATGATGAAAACATGTCTGAGATTTTCTTTCAAGAAATGGGCATGCCAGTAGCCAACTATAATTTAGGGGTCGGAAGTGGAAATCATGGCATACAAACCGCTAAAATGATAGAAGGTATTGAAGCCATTTTGATTAAAGAAAAACCAAATGCGCTATTAGTGTATGGTGACACTAATTCTACCCTAGCGGGTGCCCTTGCCGCTGTAAAAATTCATATTCCAGTCGTTCATGTTGAAGCAGGTTTAAGGTCATTCAACAAAGCAATGCCTGAAGAAATTAATCGAATCACTTGCGACCATTGTTCTACCTTGCTATTCTCTCCAACAAAGCAAGGTATTGATAATTTAGAATTGGAAGGGTTTTCATTGGATATTCAACCCAAAGCACATATCGATCGTCCATTGGTATTCAAGACAGGAGATATCATGTACGACAATAGCATGTATTTTTCAAACATAGCAAATGAAAACCAAGGATTGTTAAAAGACCTAAACCTCGCTCCTGGTGAATTTATTCTGTGTACCATTCATCGTGATTCCAACACGGACAACCCTGAACATTTGAATCAAATTATTCGAGGCATATTAGAAATTCAACGAATCTCAATTCAAGCCATTGTGTTGCCTTTGCATCCAAGAACACGTAAGAAAATGACCGAACTATTGGATCCAGCAATCGGAGCTGAGTTACAAAAAAACACGAGAATTCACATCATTGACCCAGCAGGCTTTTTGGATATGATATCCCTAGAAAGCAATTGCAGCATGGTAATAACTGACAGTGGCGGCGTTCAAAAGGAAGCTTTTTTCTTTAAAAAACCGTGTATTATTCTTCGTGAGCAAACCGAATGGGTAGAAATTGTTGAAAATGGAAATGCCCTACTCGTTGGTTCTAGCGAAGTGAAGCTCATCGAGGCCTTTCATCAATTAACAAATAAAAAAGAATACACCTATCCCCCATTTTTTGGTAATGGACATGCATCAGAAGAAATTTGTCGTTTGATGATAGAACACTTATGACCCTCATATTAGTTGATCAAATATCGTCCCGGTTGACCTATACATTGGATTTTGTATTCACGGCTCGAGGTTTAGCGTATAATATAACTTCCGAAGTAGCAGAATTTATTGAATACAAGGGTACTAGATTAAACTATTCCAGTAAACAAATTGATCTAACTCCAACCATTATCCCTAGCGACTTATTATTTAGGAATGACATTGAGCACATTTCCGTAGACAAAGCTGAATTTGATGTCACCGAAATTCTTTCGTTTAATCAGGCGCCTGATATCCTTGCCTCAGTTTTCTTTGTGTTATCCCGCTATGAAGAATATTGGAAAATAACCCTTGATGAACATGGGCGGTTTCCGGCATCGTTAAGTATACAATCCGTATATGGTTGGTTGGATGAACCAATATGCGACAAATGGGCTTTGATCTTACTAAATTTCATTGGAATAACGGAGATACCCACACCGGGATTTAACATACAACCAACTTTCGATATCGACTCAACTTTTGCATATCAAGAAAAGGGAGTAATTAGAAATGTTGCGGGAGGAATCAAAGAATTAATGCAAGGTAAAATCCAGCGCTTACGCGATAGAATAAACGTATGTATTAAAGGAACAAAAGATCCCTTCGACAATTTTGAACGAATAAAAGAAATTGCTAAACAATTCCCGGACACCCTATGTTTTTGGTTATTGGCCGATTATAATAGTTTTAATAAAAATATTCATCATGCTAATTTGGTTCAAGAAGGAATAATTCAATCTATATCCGAACTGTGTGAAATCGGTACCCATCCTGGTTATAACACCTTTAATAAAGAGGAAACTATGGAAGTGGAAATAAATAGACTCGAAAACCTACTTAAAAAATCTATAGTTCAAAGTAGACAACACTACTTAAGGCTCAGCATACCAATTACTTATAGCTTGTTAATTAAACAAAACATAAAAGCTGATTACACCATGGGATATGCCGAATGTCCGGGATTCAGAATGGGTACAGCCCGCCAAACGCCTTGGTTTAATTTACGAACCAATGAAATTACGTCACTGAATATTCAACCTTTCTGCTATATGGATGGCACCCTGAATGAATACCTAAATTTAACACCAGAAAAAGCCATTCTCGAAGTGCGTCAACTCAAGGCCAAGATTAAACAGTATGGTGGTACGTTTAGTTTTATTTGGCACAACGAAACGATTGGTTTTCGGCATCATTGGAAAGGTTGGGAACCCGTGTTTGAAGCGAGTATTTCCTATTCTTAAAATCTCATCTGTACGCCTGCCTTGAACCAACGTCCCGGCATTTGAACATAACCCGCTTCTATGTAATCGGCATTAAAGATGTTATTCCCTTCTAGAAAAATAGAAAAACTACGAGAAGGGTTAACTACAAGTTTAACATCCACCAAGGAATATGCATTCCCTCCAACTCGGTCAACTCCGCGGTAGGCAAAGGTCGTATTAACCCAACGAGTAATATTCATAGTTAATTTGGCAATTAATTGATTGCGCATTCCCGAAAAAGCATACCTGGATTGTGTTAATTGTAAAGGATCTTCAAATTTATGAGATGCATCTAAATAATTATAACCCAATGAAAACTCACGAATCATTATTCGACCATTACCATTCCACCGATAACTAATACTACCTTCAATTCCGGTAAAAATAACATTGGATAAATTCACTGGCGTCCATGGATTCGGTAAACTAGTTGTACTTCTAACCCAATCAATCATATTTGTTGTATTCCGTCGGTACACAGCGGCTTCAATTCCCAATTTGGATTTGTATCGTTCAGCAAACCCTGAAACCATACTACCCCAAAGCACATTCCACACAAAACCGACTTCGGTATTGGTAGCAAATTCAGGCTGTAATTCTGGATTACCCACATTGGAATAATCTTGATAAAACAAATCCGTATATGTTGGCGCACGGTAGCTTTGACCAATATTTGCATAGATCTTAATCGGAATAAACCGATTAATTGAAACTGGATTGTATGCACATTCAATTCCAGGTAAAATCCGTTGATACACTTTATTGTTCATGGATAAATTGAAATAATGCGCATTAGCAATAAGGATGAGTTTATGATTAAATAAGGATACCTTATGGTCTAAAAATCCGGAAATATAAGTACGTTCACGCGACCCTAGATTCGAACTTTCTAAAGACTCTGCACGGTATTCGGCACCCGCTCCTGTAACACCAAATGATGAATTATATTGTGCCGTTTCTTCAATGGTCAATACCTCCGACCAGTGTTTATTTGTATAAAAAGACGGTTCAAAGCGTTTCAATCTAAACTCATCCCGATGCGTTCGAAGGGATGCTTTCGTTAATAAGGTTAACTTGGCCATCTTTAATTGATGAGAAATACCTGTAATCGCCATTTGTGTAGACTCCCATTGGTCTGGAAAGAAATTAGTATAATATCCATTCGCACCGAAAGTACGATCAGTATATCCAGCAATTGCTTTTATCTCACTAACCTTTCCAAGGGGTAAAACAGCATCATAAAAAAACTGTTGATTTAAAAAATCTGAATTATACCAATAGCCATTACTTTTATCTAAACCTGCTGAAAAGGTCTGACGCAACGATTTTAATGGGGCACTCACTGTAAATTGCGTTCCAATGCCACCAAAACTAGCACCAAATCCTTGCACATTGATTCCATGATTTCCATTCGGTGTGGTCACAAAATTCACAGCACCCGTCATGGCGTTCTGTCCAAAAACACGAGTTCCAGATCCCTTATAAATCTCAACGCTGGTGACATTCGTTAAAAGCACGGGAAGATTCAATGCGTGATGACCAGTTTGCGGATCCACTAATTTAAATCCATTGATCAAAATTAAATTTTGATCAAATCCGCCACCGCGAATGCTTAAATCTCCTTGAATGCCTTGCATTCCACGCTGTCTTAAGTCTAAGCCCGGAATAAAAGATAAGGCTTCATTCACAGAACGAATCGGTAAGTCGCGAGTCTGTACCATATTAACTAACTGTATGCTTGAGGTACGATCTGTATAATTACTTGAAATACCTCTTCCAAAAACCCTAACTTCATTTAGTTTATGAATCGTATCTACGTTAAATGGATTCGGAATAGGATTACCGGAAGATTGCGCAACTAGATTCAACTTAAGAACTAAAAAGCCATAAAATAAAAAATTTCTCATCGATACATTAGTTTTATATTCCCCATTGACGACCCAAAAGTAAATGGAATTTCATGTTTTCCGGGAAGAAAATGACAAAAATTCATATTGAAATGCACCCCAGGTACATTAGAATAAAACCAAACATCACCCATAAAATCCTCATTTTCCAGAACTAATATGGCCTTGTGTGTGATCGTATCAATCGAAGAAAGTGACATTTGATACCTAGCTTTTCTTCCGGGTGCTAATCGACCTGTTAAAAATAGTCGACGCGTCCCGGTTGAAAAAACTATTTCAACTGCTTGTGGAATTGATTTTACTTTCTTTTCGAATAGCACATGGTAGTTGAAATTATTTAACGAAATAGATTGCTTATTAACGCTTAACTTTTTTACCCCACGAGATTCTATTGAAAAAACTGAGGTAGTGATGCTTAACGTATCAGCGTTTTGATTGTTAGCAAGTAAATATAATCGTTCAACATCTTGCTGACTATATTTTACTACAGTGACATTATCAAATAACTCTTTCAAGTGATAATGAAGTGCTTTTTGATGCCCATAATAATCTATACTCGACCATGTGGGTGCTGGCCAACAATCGTTTATCTGCCAATACAATGAACCCATACACCTTGGTGCATCTAGCAAATGACCGCTTATTGCTGAGGTTATCGCATGGTCTTGCGTAAGCTGAGAAAAATAGACGAACTCTTCAAAACTCTTCGGCTTACCGTACAACAATTTTGCATTTTTTAATATCATTCCGTTACCAACATAACTTTTTTGATGATGCCTCATAATATCAGATTTCAAATCCCAATCCTTGGTATTACTAAATCCATGTAAGGTTGAAAACTCGGGAAAACTTTGAAAACCGAACTCGGCATTAAACCGGCCAATTTTTGTTGCAAAATCCGACATTGGATCTGTTCCATGCCAAACTCCCCAATAATGTTGTGTTCCGTGATTATAATAATCTGGTTTACCCCAATTACTTAGCGGAGAAGTATGAACATATGGAAGATTGGAAAAAGTAGCTAGTGTATTTGGTAATAAGTTTTTGAAAAGCGATTCATAACCATTTTCAATTACAGCTTGATCTCCTTTATTCAACATATACTGTAATTGAAAACCCCAATTCTTCCAAGCCACATCCACCTCATTATTCCCATTGATATATACAACTGACGGATGCTTAGTCAAGCGTGGAAGTTGAAAATCAAACTCATCCTTTACGTTAAGTAAAAAAAGAGAATCCCCTGGGTATATTGCACAAGCAAACATCGCGTCATGCCATACCATTAGACCTAATCGATCACATTCATTCAAGAAATCTTCTGTTGCATAATCACCGCCGCCCCATATTCGAACCATATTAAAGTTACTATTTACCATCATCCTTACCCAATCTTGCCATTCCTGTTTGGTAGTGTGTCCACCAAATAAAGTAGGAGGAATCATATTACCCCCTTTCATGAATATTGGCTTTCCATTAACAAGAAAAACAAATGACGTTCCCCATTGATCATTTTCTTGAATTAGATTTACGGTACGTACGCCAAAAGAATATGGAAAACGCTGAAGTTCAAAACCATTTTCATCAGTAACTATTAAGGTATCCGTATATATGTAGGAAGTTCCTATCCCGTTGGGCCACCATAGGATAGGATTAGAGATTTGAAAGTAAATTTTTTGAATACTACTTGAATCAGAAAGCGCCGAAAAATCAAAGTTAACGGATCGAATAATACTTCTTGGTGGCAATTGTTCCTTTACAATAACAAGTTGCATATGAGCCGTTTGACCTATCTCAATTGTATTTACAACAACTGTTGCTACTATTTTATTTTTATTCACTTTAACACAAACAGGATTGGGAAAGCCAATTGTATTTATTCTCGGCGCCCAGTCCCATCCAAATTGATATTGAGGCTTTCTACTTAACGGAGCGACTTTAATTCTTGCTATATCGTTTGGTGCAGGATAATGAAACGATTGTTGCTCATATATAGATTTATGATACAGAACTGGGGGCGTAAATACTGCCTCAATATGATTGTACCCTAAAACCAGATTATTTTGGACTTCTACATGATAAGGATGAAAATAATTTTGAGCTTCGAGAATTTTTTGATTATTTATAAAGATTGAAGCGTAGGTATCGATGCAAGGAAAATTTAGTGTGACCTCCTCAGCATTAAATAGGTCTTCAGAAAGAAAAAAACGACTACGAAAATGCCATTGATGATCTTCAATCCATTGATATAATTTCTCATTTTCTCCAAAATATGGATCTGGTAAGATTCCTTCCTTGAACAATGCCTCTTGCACACTTCCTCTTTCACCTAGGGGAATCCATTCATTTGTAATTGGGTGTTGAATTTCCCAAGTTAAAGTGATAACCTCCTGAGCTTTCGATTTAAAAAAAGCAAACAAAGTAATACAGACAAGAATATACGTTCTTACCATTTACGATCAAATTCGGCATCTACCATTTCATCTCGGGTCATAGTTTTCAACGCAAAGTTAAAGCCGTTGTAAACTGAAAATCCACCTACATTACCCAATTTGTCCATGGCAATAAACCCGCATTGCAAGCCAGTTAAATCTTTGTTTTTACGTATGATACGCATCACTACTTCTTTGCAGGCTTCAGAAGGACTCATCCCATTTCTCATTAATTCAACTACGATTGCACTGCCGGCAACACGGATGATGGCCTCCCCTAATCCGGTAGCTGTGGCCGCCCCCACTTCATTGTCAACAAATAGCCCGGCACCAATAATTGGCGAATCCCCTAGCCTTCCTGGCATCTTATAGGCCCAACCACTGGTAGTACATGTCCCTCCAAAGTTGCCACGCGAATCTCTGGCAATTAAACCAATGGTGTCGTGATTTTCATGATTAATTATAGGCCGTTTAAGCAATTCTTTGTTTTCTTTTTTCCACAATTCGTAATCTTTTTTCACTTCAGGTATTGGTGTTTTAATGGTTTTAAACCCATAATCCAACGCAAACTGCTTAGCTCCTGCCCCAACAAGCATGGCATGAGGCGTATTCTCCATCACTGCTTTAGCAACAGCTACAGGATGAGCAATCCCTTCTAAAAAACCCACACTTCCACTTCGTCCATCCCCATCCATCACACAAGCATCCAAGGTAACATGCCCGGTGCGATCCGGACGTCCACCGATACCAACACTACGATTACTTAAGTCTGACTCCGTGTGCATGCCACCTGCCACAGTGGCGTCCAATGCACTCCCGCCTTGTTCAAGTATCTTCCATCCTACACGATTAGCTTCAAGACCATGAATCCAGGTTGAAATTATTACGGGGCCTTCAATTTTTTCTTCGAACGAGTAGGCTGGCATAATAGACCCTTTAACCGGTTCAATGAATCCTGCAGCAACGAAAAGCGAACCAGCTTGAATGAACTTTCTTCGATCCATAGATTATTTCTTTTTCTTTTTTTGCTCTGCCCCAAGCCAATCCTGAAAAATCTTTGCATTACGCATATGTTCAGCACCGCTTACAGCAAAATTATGATGACCTGAGTAATCGGGTTTAGCGCACATATAAAGGTAATCAACTCGAGGCGCATTCAAGACGGCATCTATAACGGCTGTTGAAGGCAAATTAATTGGTCCTGGTGGCAGGCCTTTAATCATGTACGTATTGTATGGACAAAGTATATTCCGATGAATAGCTAATAATCGCTGGACGCCATCTAGCTTATTTCCCCAACAAAACTTAAACGTAGGATCTGATTGTAACTTCATTCCGATACGAATTCGGTTAAGGTATAATCCGGCTATGGTAGGCCATTCATCAGAATTCACAGATTGTTCTGCATAAACAATGCTCGCCAAGGTGGTTACTTCACTCGGAGAATTCAAACCAATGGTTTTCATTCTTGCTTTTCTTGATTCAGTCCAAAATAATTTGAACTCGTCCGCCATGCGCTGGGTAAACGCTTTCTCGTCCGTGTCATAATACATCTTATACGTATTTGGGATAAACAGGGCAGGCAATTGTTCTACAGTGAACCCATACTTCGTTAAGGTTGAACCTAAAAGTAAATATGAAATTAATTTAGAGCTATCGATTGATAGACACTTGGAAACCTTATTCGCCATTTGATATATGGTTTTACAGTTATTAAAAGTAACTGGAACCTCAATTTCTGCATTTCCATTCCCCGCGGAGTTTAGTGTAAAACCATTAAGTAAGGTACGAAATGAAGTATGCGGTTCAATTTCATACATCCCAATAGCGATTCGATTTTTATTTAAATTTTTATATGCCGCAACCTTTAAAAACGACTCTTTATCAGAGATCAACCCTTCTTTCATTAACTGCATGGCTAAGTCTTCAGGAGAAGACGGAGAAGCAATTAGAAATCTAATATTTTCTGAATTTGTAGTTGTGGACATCCCAAACCACAGAACGAGCATTTTAGGTAAAGCGATCAGAAAAACAACCACCAAAACGCTTCCTACAACAGTTAAATAGATTCTACTTTTTGATTTTTTAAACATAATTGAAAAGCGATTTCATCTGTTAATTTTCCATTGTAAATATACCACTCCTTGCGAATTCCCACCTCTCTAAATCCTAACTTTCGAAACAG
>Ga0222714_10003836_pt1 | contig 15070 bp, 14 predicted proteins | sample C33_3DmetaG_FD_165048 | JGI IMG/M metagenome (GOLD analysis project Ga0222714, IMG submission 165048) | Estuarine water microbial communities from San Francisco Bay, California, United States - C33_3D | ecosystem: Environmental > Aquatic > Marine > Unclassified | place: USA: California... | reverse complement strand
AGAACCGGTGACTTCCGGAGGGATTCGCATAATGTTCGGCGAGGTACGGCGCCATCGCCGCAATCGCCGACTCACGCATCGGGGTGGTTGCGGCGTGGTCGAGATACGCAAGGCGTCCCACGCTCGAGGTCACGTGAGCCGAGGCTACTTCTCGGGGACGTTCGGGACGATCGACGCACCTGACGGAGTCAATGACCTCCGCATTCGTATCATGGCCGCATCCCTGCTGAACTGGAAACATGAGCAACCCGGTCACCTATGGCGCGGTGTTCGCCGATGTGTATGACGAGTGGTACGGCGCCAGTGACGACGTGAACGCCGTCATCGACCTGCTCTGCGAGGAGTCGCCGCGCAGTGTGTTGGAGCTCGGCGTCGGCACGGGACGAATCGCCCTTGCCCTGGCTCGTGCCCTTGCCGACCGGATGGTGCCACGTCACGCACGGGTAGAGGGCATCGACGAGTCGCCCGAGATGCTGGCCATACTCCACGCCAAGGACACGATGCACCGGGTTCGCACACACCTGGGCGACATGGTGCGCGAACAACCGGCGGGCCCGTTCGACCTCGTCGTGTGTTCCTACAACACTTTGTTCAACCTGACCGATGCCCAACTCCAAGCCGAGTGCATCGCCAACGCGGCGACACGACTCACTCCATCAGGTCGCTTGGTGATCGATGCCTGCGTCATCGACCCGACTGCACCAGCCTCGGGACGCGAACAGCATCGTCGAGGTCCGTGGGCACTCACCACCAGCACCAGGTTCAACCCGGGCACCGGCGCAATACATGGCGTCACCGTGAGCACGCACGACGACGGCCGAATCGTGGAGCGGCCGTTTCATCTCTCGTACCGGGCTCCCAATGAACTGGATGCGATGTGCTCGCGGGTCGGATTGCACCTCATTGCCCGCCATTCCTCGTGGCAAAAGGCACCGTTCGACGACTCCTGTGCGCGGCATGTCAGCGTGTACCGCAACGTACGCTGAACCCCGATGAGCAACATCACCGTGACCCGCGACATCAAGGCCGGTGTTGCGCAGGTGTGGCGAATCGTCGAACCGGTCGAGAACCACGTCGATTGGATGGCCGACGCCGAATCGATCGAATTCACCAGCGATCAACGCCGTGGCGTCGGAACGCAATTCCTCTGCAAGACCAAGGTGGGTCCGATTCGGCTTACCGACACGATGCGAATCACCCGTTGGGAGCCCAATCATGCCATGGGCGTGGAACATATCGGGTTGGTCACCGGTAGCGGAGTGTTCACCCTCACCGCACTCGATGAATCAACCACGCGATTCGAGTGGACCGAGAAACTCACGTTTCCTTGGTGGCTCGGCGGCCCGATCGGCGCCTTCGTCGGAGGCAAATTGGTATTGCGCTCCATCTGGCATGGCAATCTGAGGCGACTCGCCGCCTTATGCGAGCGCGCGAACTAACGCAGTAGCAGCCATCGCTGCGACCACCACCACGATGAACAGCGCCTTGCGCCACACGGCCACGATCGCAACGACGAGTCCCACCGCACGAGCGTCCAAGACCAACTCCTGTGCGGTGGTGAACGTGTCCTTTGCGACCAGGGCCGCTAACAAACTGGCAGGAATCAGTGCCAGGCACCGATTCAGTACGGGGGGCATGGTGCGACCTCCCACCACGACGAATCCCAGCACCTTGAGGCCGTACGCAGCGCCCGACAACACGATGATGAGCAACCACAACTCCCCAGCGGACAGCGTGGCGCCGCTCACGATCGCACCCCAAACAGCACTCCGACGACGGCCACCAGGATTGCCACACCCACCGGCACGAACGGCGTCAGCGCCACGCACACCACGGCTCCCGTCATTGCCGCCATTCGGCCACGACGCGTGCGGAGATGTGCCGGCAACATTGCCGCAAAGGCTGCAGGGAACGCCGCATCGAATCCGAGTGCGTACGTGTCGAGAACCGAACCGGCAAGCGCGCCGATCAGGGTGCCGAGGTTCCATGTGACGAACAACGAGAGCGCGGTGACCCAGAACGCGGTTCTGGCCAGTCGTGGCTCGGACTCCGCGGTCGTCATCGCCGTGGTTTCGTCGATGACGAACTGCGCTGCCACGAGTCGCCGAAACAGAGGCAACCGCCTTCCGTCGGCACCGTGCGACACCCTTCCGGCGAGCGCAACACCGTAGACGAAATTTCGTACTGCGAGCAGCGTTGCCCCACCGAATGCCGTCCACAGCGAGCCACCCGCGCCGACCACGCTCATCGCCGAGAATTGCGATGCACCGGTGAACGTGAGGAACGAAAGCGCACACGCTTGCCACACGCTCGCACCCGACGACACCGCGGCCAAACCGAACGACAATGCGGTGATCCCTACGGCAGAACCCAGCGTGAGGCTCGCGCTCACCACCCGCTTGCGCTCGGCGTCGGTCGGGCTCACGCCGAGATTCCGCGCAGCATCTCGTCGGCGGCCGACCACGGATCCATCGCCCCCGATGCCACTCGTGATTCGAGACGTTCCCAGGCTGCGCCGCTGCACAATTCGCGCGCACGAAGCTCCAACCGACGTTCGACGATCTCTCGCAGTTCCTCGCGTCGACGAGCTTCCCGACGTTGAGTCAACTCGCCGACCGTCTCCATGTGCCGTCTGTGCGTGGAGACGGCGTCGAGGAGAGCCTCCACGCCCTCCCCGGTGGTTGCGACCGTCGTCGAGATGCTGGGCTTCCACTCCGACTCACCAAACTCGGTGAGTTCGATCATCGCCTGCAGGTCACGGCGCGTGGACTCCACACCATCTCGATCGGCTTTGTTGATCGCGAACACGTCGGCAATCTCGAGCAACCCGGCCTTGTTGGCCTGTACAGCGTCCCCCCAACCGGGATTCACGACCACGACGGAGGTGTCGGCCTTCCCGGCGATCTCCACCTCCACTTGGCCAACGCCGACGGTCTCCACGATCACCCAGTCGTGTCCCGTGGCATCCAACAATCGCACCGCCTCACTCGTCGCGAGCGACAATCCTCCGAGGTGGCCGCGCGTTGCCATGGAGCGGATGTACACCTTGTCGTCGTGAGTGTGGTCCTGCATGCGCACACGGTCGCCGAGAATCGCACCTCCCGTGTACGGGGAAGATGGATCAATCGCCAGTACCCCCACCCTCGCACCGCGCTTTCGCAACTCTCCGATGAGGGCGGAAGTTAGCGTGCTCTTTCCCGCACCCGGGGCACCCGTGATTCCCACCACGTAGGCCTTCCCGACATGCGGACTGGCAAGGCGCGCAACGATTCGCGCATCCTCACCTCCGCGTTCCACCAGCGAGAGCAATCGGGCGAGGGCACCCCGTTCGCCCTTCGTCGCTGCGGCGAAGAGTTCCTCGGGATCGTGCGAACGCGGCGCCATCGGCGTTACACCGCGACGACTTCAGTCACACCGTCGACGCGATCGCGCATTATTCGTTCGATCCCCGCCTTCAGGGTCTGGTCACTCGCCGGACACGTTCCACATGCACCGACGAGGGTCACCGAGACGACACCGGTGTCCTCGTTCACGTCGCGCAGCACGATGTCACCGCCATCGGCCTGCAACGCCGGACGAATGACTTCGATCGTTTCCTCGACCTGACTACGAATGGACACCGTTCACCTTTCGACGTTCGACGCGATGCTGCACGACGAACCCCTTCTACGATAGGAGCGTGCTCGCACACCAGGGTGGTTGGGACGAAATCCTGCTCGTCGCGGGGCCGATCGCGGTGATCGCGTTTGCACTCTGGCGGGCAACTCGTCGCGTCAAACGCGAGTCACGTCGGCACCAAGACCGCTGAGGCGACCGACCAGGTCGTCGTATCCGCGGTCGATGTGGTGGATGTCGTGCACGACCGTTTCGCCACTCGCGACGAGACCGGCAACCACCAATGCCGCACCTGCACGAATGTCGGGCACACGCACTTCGCCCCCGATCAGTTCGTATACACCACGCACCGTGGCCTTGTTCCCGTAGATCGCAATTGAGGCACCGAGTTTGCGAAACTCCTCGATGTAGCGGAACCTCCCGGGGAACAAGGTCTCGGTTACCGATCCCTCACCACGACTGACGCAGAGCATTCCAACGAGGAGCGGCTTGTAGTCGGTGGCGATACCCGGATACGGTTCCGTTACGAAGTCGATCGCACGGAGTCGTTCGTGCGAGGTAACTCGAATTCCATCGCGTTGCGGCGTCACCGCCACACCCATTCGGGCATAACAGTTGAGTAGCTCCTCCATGTGTTCGGTGCGCGCCGCACGAACCACGATGTCTCCGCCCGCCACCGCGACTGCCGCCATGTACGTGGCCGCCTGCACACGATCCGACACCACCGTATGGCGGGCGCTCTTCAACGAACCTCGTTCGCAGCCATGAATGATGAGCCGCGACGTACCGATTCCTTCGATGTCCGCCCCCATCGCCACCAGCATGTTGCACAGGTCCTGCACCTCGGGCTCACGGGCCGCATTGTCGATGACCGTCACACCGGTCGCATAGACGCCGGCGGTGAGCAGGTTCTCCGTGGCCCCGACGCTCGGAATGTCGAGTTCGATCGTGGTTCCCTTCAGCCGTTCTGCCGACGCGAAGATGTCGTACAGACCCTCCTCCACCGTCGCACCCATCTTCTGCAAGCCCGAGACGTGCAGGTTGATCGGACGTCCCCCGAAGTCGTCGCCGCCCGGCCAGTTGATGCGCGCCGAGCCGTAGTGAGAGAGCAGTGGTCCGAGAACGTTGAGACTCGCCCGCATCTTGTCGAACTTCTCGAAGGGAACCTCGGGTGTGATGTTTCCGTTGTTCGTCAGCTGAAGTTCGTGTGGTCCGAGCCACTGCGACGAAACCCCCAACGCCCCGAGCGTTTCGGCCATGGTGTGCACGTCGGTGATCGCCGGAACGTTGGTGAGCACGTAATCACCCTCGGCCAAGAGCGTTGCGGCCATCAACTTGAGCACGGAGTTCTTGGCCCCGGGCACGTGAACGGAGCCCGACAGTGGCCCGCTACGACGCACCAGAATGCGCGGAGACTGAATATTCACCACTCTCAGTATGCTCGCGCAATGCCGTCAACGGGTGAACGTCGCGTTCTCATGTTGTTGGCTCTGGCCTCCATCCCGTTTGCGTTCGTCAACACGCTCTTCACCCAAACCGTGTCGTTTGCCGCCGACGAATTCGACCAAGGCGACGGTGCCATCGGCGTCGGTGCGGCACTCGTGCGTTGGGGCGTCGTTCTCGTACCACCCGCCGCGGTACTGGCGGACCGAGTTGGACGCAAACGAGTCCTCGTTGCTGCCGCCTGGAGTTCGCCGATCCTCGCATCACTCGGCGCACTCTCGCCGTCGTACGAATGGCTGGTTGCGTCCCAAACCATCGCACGCCCACTCGCGCTCGTCATGAACGTGATGATTCTCGTGATGCTCACCGAGGAGATGTCACGCGAAACGAGGGCGCGCTCGGTGGGACTCGTGGCGATCACCAGCAGTCTCGGGTCCGGAGCCGCGGTACTTGCGCTTCCACTCGCGGACGTCTCCCCGGCAAGCTGGCGATGGCTCTATGTGATTGCCCTCGTGTTTCTTCCCGTGGCGTTCGTGCTCCAGCGTGAACTGGCAGAGACCCAACGTTTCACTCGGGCCCTCGCCGAGCTCGACACCACTCGGGTGGCCCGGGTTTCGCGATCTCGGCTCGCAACGCAGATTGCCGCGTCATCACTCACCGGCGTATTCGTTGCTGCCGCAAGCGTGTACCTCGTCAACTATCTGCGCGATGTGCGGAACTACGACGCAGTGATGGTAACCACGTTCACCATCGTCACCGCTGGCCCCGCCGGTCTCGGAATCATCGTTGGAGGACGAATTGCCGACGATCGTGGCAGGCGCGTGGTGGGGGCACTCTCCTTGGTGCTCGGAACCGCACTCGTCGTCGTGTCGTTCTCCACGAGTGGTGCGGTGATGTGGGTGTCGGAGATCTGCGGTGGCATCCTTCTGGGAATTTCATTCCCGGCACTGAGCGTCTATCGCGGCGAGATGTTTCCGACGGCCCACCGTGGAGCAGGCGCGGCGTTGGTCACGGCGAGTGGACTCATCGGCGGCAGCGTGGGGCTCGTCGCCGCCGGACAATTATTGGACGCCGGCTGGAGTTACTCGCACGTGATGATGCTGCTCGCGCTCGCCCCCGTGGTGGTCGGTGCCATCGTCGTCACGACCTTCCCCGAGACCGCACATCGGGAGCTCGAGGACATCAGCCCCGATGTCGTAGCGGATTGAATCACGAGTCCCGGCGACGGCGACCCTTCAAAACTCGTGCCACCGGCGATCGCTTGGCTGACCTCGCGGTTTTCGTACTCGATGGCTTCTCCACGGGCAGCAGACTTACTTCGATGCTGCGACGTGATTGATTGAAACCACTCACCGACAGCGTGAGCGACTCACCGATCTTTACGTGTTCACGAGGTGTACGTGGAGCCGGTGACTTCATGAGACGCACCGGCAGATATCCGGCCACGTCACCGATGCGCACGTACACCCCGTGTGATGCGAATGTCTCGACCACTCCCTTAACGCGCGCACCGACGGCATGCTTGGCGGCGAACGCTTCGAACTGTTCCACGGAGTTGACGGCGGACGCAGCGGATCCAGCCGTCGACTGAGCCGATCCGCGGGCCGTTGCCGATAGCGGCGACTTGCCGGCGGAGGCGGTACGAGCCGACGAGGTGGATGCACGCGGTGGTCGGACCGATGGACGCGGGATCGGCGCGGTCTTGTTGGGGACTCCACGGCGCGGCGCCGAATCCGACTTCACTCGTACCGGCAGACGATCCACGAAGACCCACCCGACGTGGGGAACGGGTTTTCCGCCGATCAGACGACCCTGGTCGAACAACCAGGAGTATCGATCGTGGAACTCCTGGTAGCTGTCGTTTGACACCACCGTGGCGTTCACCTTGTCGGCGATCATCAACACGAAACCGTCCCCGCGACCCACCGCACCGGCCGGTGGCGTGACCAGCTCTCCGTTGGCGATGGCCTCCGAGAACTCGCTGGCTTCCTTCTTGTCGATGCGGTGCGCGAAACTCGCGTCCACCACCACCGTTACCTGCGCCTTCGGATACTCCTTCATGAAGGCGAGGACCGCTTCGTTCAGTTGCTTCAGGCTGGGGGCGCTACGGCCCTCGGTCGCGAGATTGCTACCGTCCACCACGACGTGGACGGGGTTGGAACGATCGGCGATCTTGGGCTTGGTGACTACCACGTGGCAAACGTCGAGTCCATCAAATCGGCGAGTTCCTGGTCGTGCACCGCTTTCGAACCGGTGGCGGGACTCCCCGATTCCACCCTGGTCGCGTGCCGCAGGTCGTACCCACGATCCTTCAGTCGCCAGATGATGTGCTCCACGAAGTGCCACGCACCCATGTTCTCGGGTTCTTCCTGTAGCCACAGCACTTCCTTGGCGTTCGGATAACGACCGAGTATCTCGTTTATTTGCGCTTCCGGGAACGGGTACAACTGCTCGACGCGCACCACCGCGACCGGTGCCCCGCGCGTCGTTCGTTCACTCATGGCGTCCCATGCGACCTTGCCGGAGCACAACACCACACGGCGCACCGCCGAGCGATCGGACACGAACGGATCGTCGAGCACCTCATCGAAGGATCCACGGGTGAGTTCCGCGATCGGGGAACGACTCTCCTTCATGCGCAGCGGCTGCTTGGGCGACATCACCACGAGTGGCTTTCGCACGTCGCGGCGAACCTGGCGACGAAGCAAGTGGAAGTACTGGCGAGACGTCGTGGGGTAGGCCACCTGGATATTGTCATCGGCGCAGAGTTGCAGGAACCGCTCCATTCGTGCCGACGAATGTTCGGGTCCCTGGCCCTCCATTCCGTGCGGGAGGAGTAGCACCAGTCCGTTGTACTGACCCCATTTGTCCTCGGCGGCAACGAGATATTGATCGATGATGATCTGCGCACCGTTGACGAAGTCTCCGAATTGTGCCTCCCACATCACCAGCGCGGCCGGATTCGCGTGGGCGTATCCATACTCGAATCCCAACGCTGCGTACTCCGACAGCAGGGAGTCGTACACGAAGAACTTGGCGGTGCCATCGCCGAGATTTGCCAACGGTGCGTACTTGGTCTCGTTCATGTAGTCCACGAGCACCGCATGACGATGGCTGAACGTGCCGCGACGGCAGTCCTCTCCCGCCAGTCGAACCGGGGTGCCTTCCATGACCAACGAGCCGAACGCGAGCGCTTCGGCGATTCCCCAGTCGACCTCCCCATCGCGCACGTACATCTCCGTGCGACCCTCGAACTGTCGCAGCAATTTCGGATGCACGGTGAATCCCTCGGGGTACCGAGTGAGTGATGCGAATGCGTGGTCGAGCACTTCGCGACTCACACCCGTTTCGACGTGCGGCAACACACCGACGGGTTTCGGCGGTGGTGGCACCTTGGTTTTGGCGCGAGCATGGGCGCGGGTTTCGTCCAGCGCCGATTGCAACTTGTCTTGGTAGTCCGCAAGGACCTTTTCGGCATCCTCGATGGTGACCACGCCACGATTGACCAGGGTTTCGAGGTAGATCTTTCGCACGCTGCGCCGCTCCGCGATCGCCTTGTACATGAGCGGCTGGGTGTAACTCGGATCGTCACCTTCGTTGTGTCCGTGACGGCGGTAGCACACCATGTCGATCACCACGTCCTTGTGGAACTGCTGACGATAATCGAAGGCGAGTTTTGCGACACGCACGCACGCTTCGGGATCGTCGCCGTTCACGTGGAAGATCGGCGCCCCAACCGACTTCGCAACGTCGCTGCAGTACTGCGATGAATGGGCGTACTCGGGCGACGTGGTGAAACCGATCTGGTTGTTGATGATCAGGTGGATGGTTCCGCCCACGCGGTAGCCGCTCGTGGCGCTCATCGCGAGACATTCCGCAACCACACCTTGGCCCGCAAACGCGGCATCTCCGTGCACCAGAAGCGGCAACACGCTGAATGCACCCGGATTGTCGATCTGATCCTGCATTGCGCGGACCGTGCCCAAGACGATGGGATCGACGGTTTCGAGATGGCTCGGATTGGATGCGAGCTCCACCGGCAACAGCGCTCCACTGCGCGCCTGGAACTTACCGGTGGCGCCGAGGTGGTACTTCACGTCGCCCGAACCTTGCACCGCGTGTGGATCCACGTGGCCTTCGAATTCGCCGAACAGGTGCCCGAGGCTCTTTCCAACGACGTTTGCGAGCACGTTCAACCGACCACGGTGTGCCATGCCGATCACCGCACCGTCTAGGGCATGATCGGCGGCGAGGTTCAGGATCATGTCCAGGATCGGCACGGCCGACTCCGCACCCTCCAATCCGAATCGCTTCGTGCCCACGTACTTCGTGGCCAGGAATCGTTCGAAGGCCTCGGCGGCGTTCAATCGTTCCAGAATGACGAGTGGCTCCGGCTCGAAGTCGTCCCTATGCCCCTCCACGCGCTCCTGCATCCATCGCTGTTCGTCGGTGTTCTGAATGTGCATGTACTCGATACCGATCGTGCGGCAGTAGGCATCGCGCAGTACACCGAGCAATGCGCCGAGGGTGGAGCGCTGCACTCCCCCCACGCCGCCCGTGGCGAACTCGCGATCCAAGTCCCAGATGGTGAGACCGTAGGTCAGCGGATCGAGTTCGCGCGGCATTCTCGGCACGGTCCAACGCAACGGGTCGAGGTCGGCAATCAGGTGACCGCGCACGCGATGCACACGGATGAGGGTGGCAACTTGCATCTGCTTGTGGGCTTGCAGGTCGACTCCCTCGAGATCGTTCGTATCGGTGCGCCATTTGACCGACTCGTACGGCACTCCGAGGCTGCGGAAGATGGATTCGTAGAAACCGTGTTCACCGAGCAGCAACTCATCCACGTACTTGAGGAACAGTCCGCTCTCGGCGCCTTGAATGATGCGATGGTCGTAGGTGCTGGTGATCGTCACCACCTTGGACACACCGAGTTGGTTGAGCGCCCGCTCGTCGCTGCCCTGGAACTCGGCCGGGTAGTCGATCGACCCGACCCCGACGATGACGCCCTGACCCACCATCAGACGCGGTACCGACTGATTGGTGCCGATGGTGCCGGGATTCGTCAGGCTCACGTTCGCGCCCTGGAAATCCTCGATGGCCAGTTTGTTGTTGCGAACCTTTCGAATGATCTCGTCGTAGGCGACGAGGAATCCCATGAAGTCGAGCGTGTCGGCACCCTTCAGTACTGGAACCACGAGCGTGCGTTGACCATTGCCCTTGTCGACGTCCACCGCCAACCCCAGATTCACGTTGGTATGGCGCTGCAACTGCGGTTTGCCGTCGGCATCGGCAACGTAGACGTTCTTCATGTTTGGTACCGCATCCACCAGTGCACGAACGACGGCGAATCCGATCAAGTGCGTGAAGCTCACCTTGCTTTGCCCCGTGCGTGAGCGATAACCGTTGATCACCCGGCGGTTGACTTCCAGCAACTTGGCCGGAATCTGGCGCACGCTGGTGGCGGTGGGCACCGACAGACTCCGCTCCATGTTGGTGGCGATCGCCGCCCCAACGCCGCGAATCGGTTCCGGCGCGGATGGCGGAGTGAGAACCGCGGGCGCAGAGACGGCGCCCTGTGTCGGCGTGATGGCAGCCGGACGACGCAACGGCAACGTGTCGTCGGTTTTCCCTCTGGAACCCGCGGTCGCCTTGCCGTTGCTCTTTGCGACTCCGGCAGTGGGAGGCGGCGAGCCCGCCGGCTTGTAGTCGCTGAAGAATTCACGCCACTGTTCGCTCACGGCGGCAGGGTTGTCGCGGAACCGCTCGTACATCTCGTCGACGAGCCACGAGTTGGTGCCGAAATCCTCACCCGAAGCACCTGTGGGGGCGTTCACGGGTGAACTCACGTCTCCAGCGTACTTATCGAACGAGCCACCCTCCCGGGTGGCTCGCTTTGTGGTGACCGATTCAGCCGAGCATGAATTCCGAGAGCAGCCAGAGCACCAGCCACAGCACACCGCTCGTGATCAGCGCGTTCTTGTGCGACTCGTACGGCCACAGCAACTTGTTGGTTGCGGCGGTACCACCCAATTTTCCGAGTGCATTCAGCTGGAGGATTGCGCCGATGACCACCGCAACGATGACGTAGGTCGAGGCCTGGCTCGGCGTGGCACCGGAGTATGCGCCGCTGTAGAAGTGCGCCGAACCCACCATGAACCACAACATCGAAACCGAGAAGATGGTGTTCTGGCGCGACGCCAGCAACGCGCGACGGCCGGCGGCGGCTGCATTCGGGTCGGCTTGTCCCCCGCCGAGGACGTTCACCGCATTAGCCAGCACCACCTTTTGGTTCTTCCAGATGATCATCCACACGTTGGCAGCCATCGTCAAGCCGTACAACATGCCGACGGAGATCGCCGCGTCGTGACCGATGCCTGCCGTGGACCCTTCGCCGAGGAAGTTCTGCCAGTAGTCGGGTTGCCCGGTGATGAGGAGTCCGGTACCCAACGTGGCGATTGCAGCCCAGCGGAACCACCAGAGCGCACGACGCGCCAACTTGTCGAGGGTGATGTTGCGGGCCTTTGCCTCGTCGCCGTAGGCGGCGAGCGCGGGCACCTGCACGAGGTTGAAGTAGTACAGCAACCCGATCCAGGTGATGCCCACGAGGATGTGCAGGTAGCGCATGAAGAAATCGAGGAAGTAGTTGCCTGAGAACAGTTCCATCGTGTTACCTCCGGAGTGAGTCGTAGTGCCTGCGACGAACGTCGCTCGCTCTCCGAGAGTAGTGGAAACTAGGTTGTACGGCGGTGACTGCGGAATTCATCTACACCTGTTACAAACTGGGACGTTTCTACCCGCCCGACCGACAGGTATTGGCCGACATCTCACTGTCGTTCTATCCGGGAGCAAAGATCGGCGTTCTCGGCTCCAACGGCAGTGGCAAGTCCAGTCTGCTCAAGATCATGGCAGGTCTCGACGACGGTTACAGCGGCGAAGCCCGCCTCACACCGGGGTTCAGCGTGGGGCTGCTCGCACAAGAACCGCAGCTCGATGCCACGAAGGACGTGCTCGGCAACGTGATGGACGGCGTCGCGCCCATTCGAGACTTGTTGGCGGAGTACGAAAAAGTCACCGCCATGTGGGGCGAGCCCGACGCCGACTTCGAGAAGGTCGGTGCGCGACAGGCCGAACTCGAGGCAAAGATCGCCGCGGCGGATGCGTGGAGTCTGGAGCGCAACGTGGAGATCGCCATGGATGCGCTGCGGTGTCCACCCAACGACGCCGACGTCACGAAGCTTTCGGGCGGCGAACGTCGTCGCGTGGCGCTGTGTCGATTGCTGCTGTCGCGACCCGATCTGCTGCTGCTCGACGAGCCCACCAACCATCTGGACGCCGAGAGCGTCGACTGGTTGGAGCGCTTTCTGCAGGAATACTCCGGCACCGTGATCGCGATCACCCACGATCGCTACTTCCTGGACAACGTCGCCAAGTGGATCCTCGAACTGGATCGCGGTCGTGGCATCCCGTTCAGTGGCAACTATTCCAGCTGGCTCGAGCAGAAGCAGGAGCGACTCGCACAGGAGGAAAAATCCAACGAGGTACGTCGACGCACCTTGCAACGCGAGTTGGAATGGGTGCGCATGGCCCCGAAGGCGCGTCAGGCGAAGGGCAAGGCGCGTCTCGCCGCCTACGAAAAGCTGCATGCCGAGGCGCAGGCCGCCGAGCGCGGGCCCGACAAGTTGGAGATCACCATTCCCGCCGGCAAACGCCTCGGCGACACCGTGATCAAGGTGGAGAACCTGAACAAGGGATACGGAGACCGGCTGCTCATCGAGAACCTGAGCTTTTCCCTGCCACCTGCAGGCATCGTTGGCATCATCGGCGCCAACGGCGCCGGTAAGACGACGCTGTTCCGAATGCTCACCGGCCAAGAGCAGCCCGACTCCGGCACCGTAACCGTGGGCGACACGGTGCAGTTGAGTTACGTGGACCAGAGTCGCGACTCGCTCAATCCCGAAAACAGCGTGTACGAGGAGATCACCGACGGTGCCGACACGTTGAAGGTGGGTGGACGCGAGATTCACGGTCGCGCGTACGTCGCCAGCTTCAACTTCAAGGGCAGCGATCAGCAAAAGAAGGTGGGTGAACTCTCCGGTGGTGAGCGCAACCGAGTACACCTTGCAAAACTGCTGAAGAGTGGCGGCAACGTGCTCCTGCTCGACGAGCCGACCAACGACCTCGATGTCGACACGTTGCGGGCACTCGAGTCGGCACTCGAGGCGTTTCCGGGCTGTGCGGTGGTCATCAGCCACGACCGTTGGTTCCTCGACCGCATCGCCACCCACGTACTGGCATTCGAAGGAAACAGCCAAGTGCGGTGGTTCGAGGGCAACTTCCAGGACTACGAAGCGTGGCGTCGCAAGGAACTGGGAGTCGATGCCGATCAACCCAAGCGCCTCCGCTACAAGCCGCTCACGCGCAACTAGATGAACGACGCCACCAACCACCGAGCCGTTGCCGTCATTCGGGCGGTTTGTGCGGTGTGTTTCGTGGGAGGGATTGCGGGGATGATCGTTGCCTCCTTGGCCGACAACAACATCGGTGCGGTGCTCACTGCGGGGATCATCAGTGCGATCGCGGCGGTCGTGTTGCTGGCGGTGAGCACGGTTGCCACCAACCGACGCTCGACGGTGTTTGACGAGGCCGATGCCGAGATTCTCGAAACGGAGATCCGTCGACTGGTTGCATCCGGTAGCAACGAGTCGACGTTGCGTGGTCTCGTGCACCGAGCCGTGGAGCTCGGACGGCGCTCCCGATGAGCGACGCGGAACTCGCCACCCAACTCGCTCGCGATACCGGCCGACTCCTCGTCGAACTGCGCGATCGGCTCGCGCGTGATGGCGCCTCTCCATGGCATCTCATGGACTCCGGTGACGCACTCGCCCATCGTTTCATCGTGGATACGTTGCGTCGCGATCGCCCGAACGATGCGGTGCTGTCGGAGGAAGGGGCCGACGACGCCGCTCGTCTCTCGGCCCAGCGGGTGTGGATCGTGGACCCGCTCGATGGAACCTCGGAATTCGGGGAGGATGGTCGCGAGGACTGGGCCGTGCATATCGCGCTCTGGGATCGACAGGCGGGCACCGGCGGAGATCTCGTTGCCGCGGCCGTCGCACTTCCGGCACTCGACACGACCTTGTCGACGCTCCCGCCGCCACCCGTACCGAAACGGCAGGACCGCACTCCGCTCATGGTGGTGTCGCGCTCGCGTACGCCGGCAGTGGCTGCAGCGGTGGCCCGCGAACTGGGCTACGACGGTGTACGCCTGGGATCGGCGGGCGCAAAGACGATGGCGGTAGTGCTCGGACATGTGGACGTTTACTTGCACGCCGGAGGTCAGTACCAATGGGACTCTGCTGCGCCCATCGCCGTCGCCCGCGCGGCCGGTCTGCATACGAGCCGAATCGACGGAAGTCCACTCGTGTACAACGACCGCGATACCTGGCTACCCGATCTTTTGGTATGTCAGCCCCACCTGGCCGACGACATTCTCCGGGCAGTGCGCAACTTCACATCCCAATAGATCACTCAGCCCGACCAATGGAGAGCAATCATCGGCAGACTGCGAGGGTGGAAAACACCGAGCGGCCCGCGCACCAGAGCGATGCGCCGACGACGGTGGCACCTGCCGACCGCACCTGGGGTGCGTTCAGCAGCGACCCACCGTGGGTCCTCGACCGTGAGGCGATCCGTTGGCGGGGACTCGTGCAAGGACTGCGTGCGCAAGCACGTACCGAGCTTCCCTCCCTCATGCGACCACCCCGAGTACCGCCGGTAGCTCGTCTCATCGTGGTGGTGTTCCGCCTCGGTGTGGCACTCGGGCCATGGTGGTGGAAACGACGCCGAAACACGTACGCGACCCCGGAGGCATCGCGCGCGGACTTGTCGCTGCGAATGCGTCGCGCCATCGAACGCCTCGGCTCGACCTACATCAAATTGGCACAAATCATCTCGAGTGGCGAGGGTCTGTTCCCGATCGAACTCGTCGAGGAATTCAAACGCTGCCGGG
>Ga0222714_10003834_pt1 | contig 15074 bp, 14 predicted proteins | sample C33_3DmetaG_FD_165048 | JGI IMG/M metagenome (GOLD analysis project Ga0222714, IMG submission 165048) | Estuarine water microbial communities from San Francisco Bay, California, United States - C33_3D | ecosystem: Environmental > Aquatic > Marine > Unclassified | place: USA: California... | reverse complement strand
AAGGCGTAAACGAAATATTGGTTGCGGTTTGACCTGCAACAGCGCCGCTGACATCGATCAGCTCCCAAGTCGCGCCGTTACTCAGAATCATGTCCGGCGGAGCAAGCGCCCCAGCTGGTGCATTACCCGCGCCAGTACCGGAGGTGCTAACAACTAAGTAATACCGATTGTTGGTATCGGCTGCAGCGGGCAGCGAAGCACCGACAGTCAGACCAACCGCAGTACCGGCAGAGGTGACCGAATCGATTTGGTTGACGCTTGCGTCATACGTTCCAGCAAAGATCAGTTCGCCGCTGGTGATTGTGACGGGCAGCCATGCGGTGCCGCTCCAGAGGTAAAGATCTTCGTTTAGCTCGTCCCAGAAGAACTCACCGGCGTACTCAGCCGTGGGGAAGGTGACGATGCCTGCCGTTGACCCTGCACCACCGAACTTGACCGTGGCATAGTCGGCCAGCTTGAGGCCGGTGATGCTGCCGTCGGCAATCCGGGCAATGTTGATCGAACCACTGGTCAGCTTGGTCGCCGGAAGATCAGGAATGTCGGTGTCAGCCAGAGTCGTGCCAGCTGAAACGTGACCTTGACCGTCAACAGTGACCTTGGTGTAGGTGCCGGTGGCGACGCTATTGGTGTGGCTCAGCGTGCCGTTGACTGCAACCGAGAATTGAGTGCCGGGCTGGATCGCGCCAGGGTTGCCGGTGCTTGCCTTGGGCAGATCGGCGGAAGTGATCGCACGACCTGAAGTAACCAGACCGGTTGCGTCATATTCGACGACGCCATAAACAGCGGTGCCTTCAGTCGGCGTGACCGAGTTGTCGATGACGATCTGGTCGCCACTCATCGTCAGGCCGCTGCCGTTGACCTGAACAGCACCAATCGAAGTCGTGGTGGCAAGTGGCAGGTCAGTGCCAACCAGCTGGCGGAGTTGAACGGCGCCCGTGGTGTTGGTGGGTCCGATCAGGACTTGCCGGGCGGCAGTGGCACTCGCCAGGAAGACATCAAGCCCAACCGTGTCCCCGGTTTGAGAGGCAGTAAGTCGGACCGGACCAGTGGTGTCGCCAGTGATCGAGTTGATGCTGCCCGCTGCTTTCAGCGAAACCCATGCCGAGCCGTCCCAGATGGACACCTTGTTGCTGGTGTCGTCAAGGGCGAGCTGACCGATGTAGTCGCCAGACGCGGGCAAACCGGTCTGCAGAGTTGCCGAGCTGCTATCTGCCAGCTTTGCGGCGGTTACTGCGTTATCAGCAAGTTCGGTGGTGCCGACTGAACCAGCTGCAATCGCAACCGAGACCTTGGCGGACGGGATGCTGCCGTCATCGATCAGGGAGACTGCACCCTGAACCAGATCCTTGGCAGTGATCTTCTTGGTTTCAGACGCGGAAACGTCTGCGAGTGCCAGTGGGTCAGTGGCTTGCAGTTGCGCCGCCGTTAGGGCGGGCAGATCTGTGATCTTAAGGTCAGCCACGCCCGTTACGTCATACAGCTAGAAACATTGTAGGGGCGTCAATCCTCTAGCAAAATGCCGCTTTCGTCGTCTTCTTGCAGGATCAAACTGTTGTCTTCCTGCAGCAGGTAGCTAGGCGGCTGACCCATCCGCAGATCGATCGGTCCGGTGGTCACAAAATCAATCTGGGAACGGATCGGCTGCGAGGGCTCAAAGCTCATCGCCACGTTGGTGACAATGCACTGCGTATCCCACCAGATCAACGGTCCTGGCGCATAAGACTTGACATAGAAGCGTCCGTCGAATGCTGCGCCTTGCTGCAGGCGAAGAACTAGCTGCGCCAGATAATGAGAAACTTCGATGTTGCCAGTGCTAGAGCAAACGCCTTTTTCGTATTTCCATAGACAGGACAAACGACCTTGACCGCTAATCAGACCGCTTGCATAGTTCAGCCGGTGCTCACTGCCAAGCTGCGTTATATCAATTGACTCACGCGAGGTGGTCATCTCATAGCTGGTGACATCCGCCAAGCAGAGATACAAGCTGTTTCTGGTGCGAGCCAGGATTGTGGTGCTTTGGGATGGTGTGACCAGGGCAAGTGCTGTGGTTTCTCCGCCGTTGATGGCATCCGCAAAGCTGTTGTAGAGCCGGACTCCGCCAGCATCATCAACGTGGATGAACCAGCGTCCGTCGGGTCCGGTATGCCCTGAAACCAGCTCTAGGTCGCTGCCGTCTTCGGTCTCGATCTCAAGCTGATCGCCGCTGATCAGTGCCCCAGGCTCAAAATCAAAGCTGAACCGTTTGCGTGTGACGTTGACATCGGCGGGATCCAGCACGCTCGACATGCTGCTGTTGAGACCCACGCGGCGGAGTTCGACGTGTCCGCTGTCACCGAGATAAACGCCAGCCATCAGATGTTCACCCCGGTTGGTGCGCCGTTGAACTCGAATGCCACGTCAGCAGAAAGCACCTCGCCAACCGCCATTGACATCGAGACCGACGTGATCAACACCGAGCCTTCGATGTATTTGCCGGAAGCCGTGCCATCGCTGATCCGCAGCTTGAGCGTCACCGTTTCTGGGTCAGCTGCTGTGCCGGGTTCAGTGGATGTGGTGCGGGCTTTGATGATCTTGTTCAGCAGGACGCTGGCATCATTCCCAGCTTTGGTCGTTGCGTTGTCGGCGTAATAGAAGAGCGAGCAGTTGCCCGTCATGCTCCGCACGCCGTAAATCACGGTGCGGTCGGTGTCTTCCAGCGTGGTGGTGTCCAGCGTCGAAGCACTTGCGCTGACGCTCCAGCTTCTAACCTTGCCTGCTTTAACTCCGTTGATCAGGAGTTCGCCGTCACGGCCTGAGTAGTAAGCCATCAGGACAACACCCCAATCAGACTGACGCTGACGCTGCTAACGCCAGGCTTTACAGAATCCAGCTTAGGTGCCTCTTGATAACGGAACGACATGCTGCCGCTGGGATCGAAAGCTGAAGCATCGCCGCTCCAGCCCTTGAACACAGACGTAGGCAAATCAAAGGTGCTGAACGTGCCCAGCATCTCGTCGTAATGCGTCAAAAATTCCTGCGCTTCGACATCAGATAAGTTCTGGTAGCTAAGCGTGAAAGTCGCAGCAGTTCGGCGGCTTCCGTACAACAAACGGATCTCAGTGCCGTTAATTGAGGAATAACTTTTGACTGGCCAATTACCAGGATCAAAAGCTCTTGAGCTTGGGGCGTAGGTGGGGTAGCTCATTCGGAAACGTACCAGAGTTGATCGTCAAGCATGTCCTGAACAATCAGGCTCCGAAGCTGGTCATCACAGGGGTGTTCGACCGCCACGACATCCACCAGACCTTCTTCAGTCAGTGTAAGTTGCTCGACTTGGAATACAGCTGCGTTGCCTTCGGTGGTTAGCGGCACTGAGAACACCACGCCAGCCAAAGTTGGATCAGTGGCAACGCCGTTGACGATTACCAAGGTGCCTTCTTCGACGGCTTCCGAACCAGGGCGGTAGAAGATCACGTCGTAGCTTCCATCGCTCAGTGGCGTTGGCGTCACCACTCGGTTGTCGGCAGCCAGAACTACGCCGGTGTTGTACGGGGCGTAAGGAGTTGCCTGGGTCAGAACCCGGATGAAGTCGCCCGGCTTCAGTGCGATGCCCTCGGGAGTCGTCTGGAATTGGACGCTGTACCGGATCCGCCGACGGGCTGCCAACAGGTACTTGCAAACCAGCAGTGCTTGACTCCGCTGAGTGCAGTACGACGACATATCGAATGTCTCGATCGGCTCTTTGCCGGTCTCCTCTCCCAGATAACGAACCAGCACGGTGGATTCTTCGGGAAGTCCCGCAGGGATCAGGTAGTCCTGGGTGGAGGAAACCATCCCGGAAGAGCGGTACGTCGCAACGGCTTTGAAGTCAGCCCGCTGCTGGTACTCCAGATACTCAAGCCCGAAGCTGCCCTCGATGATGTTGCCCTCGCTAAAGATCATTGCGATGGACACTGGATCGGTGCTCAGCTCGCCCGTGCTTGTGACCGGCAGTGCAGGCTCCAAGCCGAACTTGCCTTCGATGATGGTGAAGTTGCACAGCATCATCTTTGCCATGTCGCTGATGTACTGGCGCACATTCACCGCGTCCTGCAGAACGGTGTCGCAGAAGATCTTGTTCTTGTCCAGGAACCTGGCTGTGCGCTCGAAGCTGTCGCTGTCAACAAGCTCGGTGCTGATCCGATCGCCCGCACCAGCATCCTTGTCGGTGAGCAGCCAATAGACGAAATCGGAGAACAGGTTGCTGCGTCCGGTGTCGCCGGTCAGGTGGCGATAAACCTGGATGCCGCCTGCAACGTAGAAGCGCAGCTGGTCGAGCTTGGTGAAGTTCTTGCCCGAGCGCAGGCAGAGCCCGAACATGCTCATATTGAAGTAGGTCGGGATAACTGGCTCGTTGGCGCGGATCTCGTTGACGTAGCTGATTTGGTGCTCTGGGCTGCTGTCGCAGCTGGTGCTCCACGACGACCCGTAGTAGTTGACCTCTGCGATCTGGCTGGCGGGAATCCAGTTCCTTTCTGTTGTCCCGTAAGTGATCGTCGTATCTAGTTCACCGATGCTTTGCAGGGTGCAGTACATCGTCACCGTCGTGGCGCCCTCTGCGTAAGCACGATGCAACCACTTGTTGTTATTGGTCGCGGGATCGCTGGTGATGCTGGTCGAGTAATACAGCTCTTCGCCAATCTCCCAGGCATCATTTGCGCCCGTGTAAGCGCTGCCAACAACACGGAAGGTTGGAGCGTCCCAGATCCAGGCGGAATACAAGGCAGGCGAGTAACCCGCCGGAGTGGTCAAGGTCTGAGGCTGGTAGAGCGATGTGCAGGTGACCTCGACATCGACGTAGCCCGACTTGCCGTTTGAACGAAGGCAACGCACCACTGCAGATTTGGTCAGACCCTCGTTCTGCTGCGGGAAGCCAAGGACCTCGCCGCGCCAGCCGTGAGCCTTGCCGTGAGGATCGTTGTAATCGGCAGTTTCGTAGCGATCTAGCAGGACTTCGGTTGCATCCAGACCGCTGGCGTAATCAACGGTGTTGTCTGGTGCGCCGGTTTCAGCAAGTCCGATCAGCTCAAGCTGGGCGACCTCAACGCCAGCCGTTGCCATGCGGAACGTGCCATACGGAGTCGAATACTCCTTGGTAATCAGTGTTTGCCTCTTGGCGTCTAGATGGATGAATAGATGGTCGGCCTCGTAGTTCTTGACGATGATTGAACCCGGCAGGGGCTCGAAGCGGAACTCATAGTTGTTTGTTTCCGGCAGGTAGAACCGCAGGAAGTTGAACTGATCAACAGGTTCCTGTCCACGGATGCAGAACTCGACGGGGAGTTGCTGCCACTCAAAAACTGAACCGTCGTCGTCTTGACCCCCAGGGCGCACACTGATGGTGAAGGCGCTGGTCCGCTGCAGATATTTGTTCATCGTGCCGCCAGACAGCTGCACGTTGTCCTGGTCAAATGCGACTAGCTGGCTTTCGGTCGGGACCTCGGACCAGTTCATCATTCCGCTTGCCTGGTTCCAGACTTGCGACTTAAGTCCAATCTCGACGACATCGCTTTGACGCACTGTTTTGACAATGCCCAAGGCAGGTACTGACAGCGGAGTGCTGCTTATGCCGACGTGGTTGGTTGTGGTGAAGGCTTCTCCGTCATTAACTTTCTCGAAGTCAGTGACAAGATCTGCGGGCAGAACAGTGACTATCGGTGCGCCAAAGGCATCGATACATTTGAGGGTGATTGTCTGATCTGTCTCTGGCTCCCAAGCAGAAGCTGTCCGACCAGTAACCAGCCAAATTGAGGTTCCGATCTGAATTGTTGCCCCTAGTTGCAGCAGGGCGTCGGCAGAGTATCGCTCGTTTTCTGAGGTTGAGTTGAGGTCGTCAAGATTGGTTCCGTATGTATCGCTTTCATATAAGTCGGGGTACTCACCAATAGCGATGTAAAAGTTGATTACGTCATCGACGCTTACTGCAACATCAGTGCGCTCGGAATAAGTAGTGCCGTTGTGTTCAACGACTCCCATGCCTCGAACATATTCACGCCCCACGCCAGGCATGGAGCCCCAGTTGTCGCCGCAGATTTTTACCCTGTCGCGGATTAGCTTGCCTTTCTGCTCGTCACCGGTGGTTGAGACAAGGCTGATGACGCGCCACATCGCACGCAGCCCAGTGCCGTTGACGACGGATTGCGAGACCCCGAACGTGTTGTTGCTGCTTGGGGTGTAGGTGTAACAGAACGCCTCGTCGTTTTCCCCGTTACGCGAGGGACAGGTGAAGATGTCGGGATAGGTTTCCGGGTCCCCGCTATCTGGTGTTGCCCGCGTTCCGTAGCGCAGGTCGGTGTCCATGATGCGGTTGTCGCCTTCGCTCTGACGGAAATACACCGCAAAGGTGTGGTCGTAGGCAGAGTCGAGTGGTGCGTTGCCCGTGTAGATGCCTTCGATGTTGGGGAACGCCATGCCCCACTCGCCGCAGGCATACAGAGCCTTGACCAGCTGCTGGTTACCGTAACTGAATAGACGGCTCCACACCAGCTTCGGCGTGATCAGCAAGCCGCCCGTGTTGCCGCCGAATTTGCCGAATGGAATTGGGATGGGCTCGCCCCAGGTTGCAATGCCCGCGCTGCCCTCAAATCCGTAAGTGGTGTTGTAGCGGGTTGGTCCGGTGGCGTCGGCAAGCTCCTGGGAGGTGACTTCTATCTGCTCTTGTTCGGTTGAACCAGCCTTGGGCGCCAACAAAATGCTGGCAGCAGTAGATGCGACGCCCAGCAGCAGGCTGATAATTGCGACGGTTAAGCCCCCGTCAGCTCCGTTTCGTATATCGGGAATGTGGTCATATGCCGCAGGTCTTACCTGTCCTCGACGCTCAGCCTCGGCACGGAAAAAGCGGTATTCGTCTTCGCTGCACCCCAGCAGATCAATTAACTGCTTTTCGTAGGGCAGTAACGGAAGGCGTGAACGTTGGGCAGCAAAGCGACCGGTGACCAGTTCACCGCCATCAGCGCTTGGTTGATGTAGAGAATTCCGCGCTGCCATGTGACTCCGAACGTCCAGTCTTGGCCTGGGATGACCACTACGTCACCATCGTAAACAGGGCTGGCAATACGCTCGCCCCAGTCGTACAGGTCTCTGAAGATCATGCGCCTGCGGTTCTCGTACCAGGCTTTTTTGACTTCTGGTCTGGGGATGCCTAAGTCGTCCAGTACCGCCAGGACAAGATGGATGCAGTCGATTTTGCCGTTGCTGCCGTCAGCCCCCAGCTCGTAGCGGAGACCAAGGAAGCGCTCACAACTGGATCGCATCGGTCACAGGTATCGAGCCGACAAGGTTGCGGTTCAGGCGACGGTTGGGGATGTTCGGCTGCACAGCGTCCAACACGCTGTTGGTCTTGAGTATCAACGCGGTTTCGTCCCAGCTGGCACTGGTTATCTGACCGACATAACGGCTGATCAGAGTTAAAGGCTCGCCGGTGGCATCGACTTTGATGGTGCGGGCGCGGAGGAACCAGGCATCCGAAACGGCAGTTGTTGCCCAGGTGCGGCTCAGCTCGTTATTAGGGAATGCGGTCTGCGCCTCAACGTTGTCGCCTTCACGGCTGACGGTGACGCCGCTAAATCCGAACGGCAGGAAGCTGTAGGTCTCTCCGCTCCAGACTTTGTTCTCGCCGATGTAGAAATTCTGGAAGTGGTAGTAGACATCAGCATCCGGCGTGAACAGCGTCAGGAATGTTCCGATCGCTTGGTCCATCAGATGCCTACCTTCCGGCGAGTTGAGGGCGACATCTGGAGTCTACGGAGTGCACGAGCTTCGCCTTGCTTGCTTGCCTGGCTGACGATGCCGGGGATTTGATCCTGGCGGATGTAGTTGGTGTCGTTGTACTGGAAGACGCCGCCGCTGATGTTGATCTGGGACGGAGCTTCGGCTGCTGCCATTCCACCCGTGCCGCCGCCAGTTGGATCCGCGCCAGTTACAACGGAATCGCCGCGAGCACCTGCGTTCCAGCGGGACATGGCGCTGTCCATCTTGTTACTTGGAATGACGTACTCGTCTGCACCGCCTTCACCAACCACAGACTTGGTGGGAGCTGTGACATAACCACCATCCGCGAAGCCGCCGTAGCTGGGAATATCCATCAAGTTCGGAACTGAATCGAAAGTTGATCCGCTGGTATCAACCCCGAATCCACCACTAAACACTGAGGCATCGGCACCGCTGAAGTAATCGCCACTAACGCTGGTCGTTAAGCCGGCAAATGCACGCGCAATGCCAATGGCGATGTACTGCGCGATTGCAACAGCGGCGTAGTCAATAAGTGCTGCACCGATTGCTGCAAAGAAATCAGATATAGCCTGTTCTGCGCTTTCAGTTCCTGTTAAAACATCGTTGAACGCGCTTCGGAATGAAGCACCGATACTGTCAGCGGCGTAAATAACAAGTTCCCCTGCTTTTGTAAGTTCTTGTAAATTTGCTATTTCGGCACTGGCATAACTAGCTCCGGCTGTTTTTGTTTTGATAAAATCTTCGGCAAACTTACGTTGCCGTTCAAGTTCTGCGCTTTTTGCCTTTTCTATGTCTAATTCTTGGATTCTTAATGCCAAACTTTCCTGCAGAACCCGCTGGCTCTGATCTTCCATACTTGCAATGCGTTCCATACGGTCCGCATACTCATAGGCAATTTCAAGTATGTCTCGATCGTATTCATAGGTAGTTGATTTAAGAGCTACCTGACGTTGAAGCTCAGTTGTAAATTCCAGAGCCTTCTTCAGCTCTTCAGCTGAAGTATCTTTAGTTCTAGTTTCAGTGTCTAACTGTGTGGGTGCTGTAATTGTGGTTATAGGTGTTGTAGCAGCAATAGATTCTTTCGGTAAAGCCGCTTCTCTGGCGTTAACAATTTTTTGAAGTCTGGTTATTTCTATCTGCGCAGTCTTTTCGGAATACTCGCCTATTGCACCCCCAAATTTCGATAGCTCTGTATTAGCTGCTGCAATAGCTTGTCTGTACTTAACTATATCAGCGCTATTTTGCGCTAAAGCAGGGTTTAGCTTTCTTAAAGCATTTGTTATATCATCGATGTTTTGTTTACTACCCAGGCCCATACCTCTAGTGAACCCAGAACCGGTCACGGCTCCATATACACCGCCTACGTCAAGATCAGCAATTTTGGCTAATGCGGTAGTAGCTTTAGTAATAATAGATGAAAGGGCATCCAATACGGCATTTAAAGCGGGCACAAGGTTTTTAAGAATTACTCCTGCACCGTCTGCAATAGCTATTGCTAAGCCTTTTGCAGACTCTGTAAATTTATCGAAGCCGGTCTTAGCATCGTTTGCTGTTTTTTCTGCCTCACGGCCCATGTCAACAAGAATGTCTATAACATCCTGAACTGCAATTTTTCCGTCCTTAGCCATTTCAAGTAAGGCGGATCTACTTACACCCAGTTTTTGGGCTAATTCCTCTTGAATAGGAATACCCTGTGCTGTGAAGGAATTTAAAGTAGATATGGATACTTTTCCGCTTTCTAATGTATTGGCAAATGCCTGTGCAATTTTGTCAACTTTTCCGCCGTATTCTTCGGCTAGTTCGTTCGATATTTTTATTGCGGAGGCGGTCTCCTCAGTAGAAAGTCCCAGGCCTTGGATGTTTGTTACGGCAGCCCGTAGCTGATCGCTGTTTTGACCAGCAAGATCAAAGGCTCTAGCAAGCTCATCTGCTTGAGTAGCGCTAAAACCAAGTTCTAGTCCCAGTTCTTGGATCGCCGACTGTGAAGCAAGTAAGTCTCCTAAAGCTGTGCCCAGCAGTGAGCCTGCAAAACCGCCCGCGGGTCCGCCAAGTAAGCCACCTAAAGCACCGCCCACCGCTGCTTGAGTGCTTTGACCGAATAAGAGCGGAAAAGCCCCGCCAATAACAGCAGAACTTAAACTACCTTGTATTGTTTTTCCAAGCCCTTTATAGCGATTAGTCTCTCGCGTAATGTTTGCGGCGCGTAATTGATCAAGCTCTGCAAGCTGGCGCTTTTCTTGCTCAAACAGAATTCTTTTTTCTTTTTCTATAAGGGCTCGCTCGGCCTTAACTGCGCTTACCTCCCCGAACGCAGCTGTTCGCCTACCGGAACTAACGTTGGGCCCGATCGGGTAGGCATACGCCTGCGCTCCGGCGAGAAACGTACGTTGCTCCGCTGCTTGAGCAAGGCGGCCTCTTGCCGCTGCGGATCGGGCTGCTTCTAACTCTTTAAGCGCCGTTAATTTTGCGGAATCTTGCTTGGCCAATTCAGCATTGACTTTACTCTGATCTTTCAACAAAGAAAGCTGCCGAGTTAGGGCTTCTGTGTACTTTTTAGCTTGAGTAACCTTATCAGTATCGGCTACTGCTTTTAATTTATCAAAAGTCTTTTGTGCTCTACTTACGTTTAAACCCTGTTCCTGGTATTCAACTATCTGCTTATTAAACGTCCACAGTTTAGATACATTAGCTGCTCGCTCACGTTGGCTCTTGTTGACTGCATTAGAGTATTCGACCATGCGGCCGAGTTCAGTAGCAAGTGCTTGAACAGCTGTTACATTTTTTCGATCTTTAAAGAAAGTGAAAGCGTTTCCGATTTGCTGAACTTGAGTTTTAAACTTATCAAGCTCAGACGCACCGCTGTTTACTACTTGTTTAAGCCGCCTTTCGTATAAAGCTACTGCTGCATTAAGTTTTGACTGTTGTATTAAACGGTTTTCGTCTTGCTTTATAAGATTTTTAGAAATACTTGCAACGCGATCCAGCTCATTAGCTTGTTTTCGAACAAGCTCAACAGCTTTCTCGCTACCTGCATATTTTTTCTTAGTTTCTAAGTCAGATATAGTTTTATATAGTTTATCGATGCGCGTCTGGATACGTTCTAGCGCCTGCTCGCCCTGTACGACAAGCTTGATAACGGCGTCGTAGTTAGCCACTTCCTAAATCCGTCCGTAGTGCCAGTCTACGCACCAAAAAGCCGCCGGGTTAACGGCGGCGTTTGGCTTTCTCCAGCTCCTTTTGTTGGTCCTCGTTGAGGATCTGGAAATAAGCGCTCCAGCCGATCAGTTCTTCGGCGGTCATTTTGGTCCGAACTTCACCCAGGGTTAGGCCCAGCTCCTTGGCAACGCCGAATTGGAGCATGAGCCAGCTGTCTTTGCGAAGCTCGGCGCTCAGGATTTTGGGTCGATAGGTTCGGCGTCGTCTGTCAGGATTGCCAGCATCAGAGCTTGTAGATCCTTGTCCTTGACTTCGTTCTTGAGAACGTCGATCTCGCCGGCGGAAAATAACTTGGCACCGTTCTCGTCAAGGCCCTTGGCAATCAGCAGCTGCAGTGCGAAAGCGTTGGCGTCATCGGACTTGGCTTGAATACGCGCACGTTCGCGTTCGGCCGCGGTCAGTGGGGTGACCCACATTTCGAATTCGCTGCCGTCGGACAAAGTGACGACTTTCTTTACGGGCTCCAGGTTGGCCGCTTTGCGGAGGCGGTCAATGGCGCGAAGAGGGGCAGGCATAAACCAGATTGGGTTTGGTTCTAATGTAGCGGACTAGAAGCAATAAAAAACCCCGGCGGTGAGGCCGGGGGTCATGCTCTGCAGCCGCAGACTATCAGGCAGAAGTGCTGAAGTCGAAGGTCGGGGTGCCGGCGGGACGGAAGTTGACGGTCACGGATTGTGCGTCATCAGGGTTGATGTTCAGGCTGGCCGAGGTCAGCACTGCATCGAACGCGATGGAGCGGCTCAGGTTCTCGCTCAGGGTGCCGCCGCTGAAGACGCGGTCGGTGTAGAGCTTGAAGGCAGCGCCGGTCTGTTGACGCTGGAGCACGTCTTCGATCATCCGGTTGGAGAGGGCGGCGTCCTCGTTGGTCATGTAGACCGTTGCGGTGCCGGTGCCATCGCCGAAGCCGGAGATGTAGCTGCGGAAGGGGACGTACTGGCCGGGGGTCTGGCCAATGGTGGTTACGTCGATCTCAGCGCGGCTGATCTCGAAGCTCCAGTCGCGGACTTGGCCGACGGCTGCGAACTCGGCGTAGGCAACCTGGAACTCGTTGGGAGCGGCGACGGTGCCGTCGTCGGTGATGGTGATGGTCGAACCGCCGGCGGTGGCGGAAACCTGCAGCACGCCGGTTGCCGGTGCGTAGGCAATGACGTAATAGGTGGTGGCCAGGGAGATACCGGCCGGCAGGGTGCCGGTGCCGGAGCCGCCGGTCTGGCTGTTGACGATGCTGAACTGGACGGGGTCGCCGACCTTGAAGTTCAGGTAGGGAGCAACGGTGATCTCGTCGCTACCGGTGTTCACGTCGGACTCACCGAACGTTCCGGTGGTTCCAGCGGGTTTGTAGTAAAGAGCGCCGGACGTGCCGGACAGAACGGTGGTGGCCATTGGCTTACCGAAGGTGACGTTATGGGCGGGCACTGCCCGGCTTAATACAGGTTAGCGCCTGTAGAAAGCATTACCTACGAGAGCACAGTTGCCACGTAGGAAGTATCAATCCGGCCCACAAAATGCGGCGAAGCTTCAGTAGCAGAAAAAGTGGGGCCGTTGATTTCGCCGACTTTGAAGTACACGCCCGTGGTGCCCTTGGTGGAATTGTTGAGTGTCTCCAGCACATCGACGGCGGTGGTCAGCAGGGTTTGGTTGCGGGCGGGACCGCGCCCTTTTTCCGTGAAAATGCGGATGACAATCGCGCCACGAGCGTTATCGACGCTGCTAGTAAGCGTGGGCTCGTTGGTAAGGCCGAAAGTAACATTGACACGAACGTATTCAGTCGTGGTGTTGGGTGGAACTGCTGTGATGTTGTCGAAATAGACCGGAACCGCAGGACTCAAACCGCTAAAGGCGGCTAGAAGGGGATTTTCGACGGCGGCGCGGATTGCTTGGTAGTTCATCAGCCGAATCCTTTGGGTTTGAAGGTGCCGAAGCCTCGTTTTACTCCGGTTCCAAGGTCTTTTTGTAGTGCGCCACCATTTACATAGGTCATGTACCAGTCCAAAGGGGCCGTGGCGCGGTTGCCCTCTCCGCCATCTAGTAGTTCACCGCGTAATCCGTTAGCTGGACGCTGCCCCCGGCGTAACTTGTCGGGACGGATGGTGCCTGTAGTCAATTCTTTGCGGGGATCGAAAGGGTTTAAATCTTGCGCTTGAGATGCGTAGTTCATTCCATTGACTATGCGATATAAAGTTCCTGCTTTGAAGCGTGTTGCAGGGACGTTGCGGCGATCGTATTTATAGACTTTGCCTTCAGAGCGAGCGCCTCCTGGAGAATCTCCATCAGGAACTGCATACCACGCGGATGAAAATTTACCTGTCCAGACAGGTCCTGACTCCGCAAGGGAGTTCATGATGTCTACAGCCGCTTCTTGAGCTGCCTGGATCGTGGCCTGTTTGATGTCATTGACTAAAAATTTGATGTCTCGTTTGGCCATTACTGGGGCCTCACGATGAGAACGTGCATGACGGGGTTGTCGCCGCGATAGCTGGTGATGTTGATGATTTTGGCTTCGCGGGTGGCGCCAGCCTCGGTGTATTGGATGCGGTCAGCCTCGGTTGGGTAGTAGGTGCCAAGCTCGCTGGAGCCGATGATGATTTTTACGTCGGTGGACTGGTAAAGACCCTCAGATTCGCGGGGCGTGAGGCGCAATATGACGCCCTTAACCGTGACGTTGGTGTCAGCGCCCGTGACGTTGCCGGTGGTGGGGTCGTAGGTGCGGGGTGTGGTGGTTTTGATGTACGTGAGGTTTTGGCCCCAGTCAGCAAGGATTGATGTGGGGATTGAGGCGAATGTGGTGTCGATGAGGCCCATATCAACCTCGGAATAGGCGGACGGCGTAGTTGGTGGCGCCGCCCATGCAGTAAGGACCGAGGTAGGTCTGCAGCCAGGGGTAGAGGTCGAAGATGTTGTTGACCATGCCCGGAGTCATCGAGCTGTCCTTGTATTTGACCTTCAGTTCGCCCAGTTCGACCTGGTCGTAGAGGCCGGTGGTGCCGGTGCTGCCGGTGATGGCGTCGGTGTCGTTGGCAAAGGCACGCGCCAGTTCGTAGGTGGCGACCTTGATGCCTTCGGGAATCAAAGTGCAGGCAAGGGCGATGCCGTCAACTTTGTAGTCCTCGCGGGGCCACTTGAGGGCTTGGGTTGTGGTGCAGCGGTCGCCGTAGAAGCTCAGGGCGTCGATCCAGCGGGTGGCGGAGATGATGGCGCGGTTCTTTTGGTCGTCGGTTTTGTCGGTCCAGGTGCTCGAATCGGGCACCGTTTCGAAGTACGTGTTGGCCTCGGCCAGCGTCACGTAGCTGTTGGCCGACGCGCCCTTCAGAGTGGCATCAATAGTCGCGGCCACAGTCAATACGCTCTTTGTTTGAGTTTAGCCCGCTTGCGTGGCTTAGTTGTTTGCAGTTGGGCGTCAACCATTGATGCGTGATATATCTGCGCTCCAGACATCTCTAATTCGGCTGTACGTTCTAAGTGATCGCCGTAAGGAATGTCTTCACACCAGCGGCGATTATTCTGTAACACGTAGAGACGTACCAGTTTCATGCCCGCTCGCAAACTTGTTGATGCTGAAGGCAGCGTAAAGCCTGCAGCAACAAAGACCAATCCCGCGCTGCCGGGTAAGGCTGTCCGCAAACTGGAGGATGTGGCACTTGAGGTGCGCCGCCTTCGGGAAGAGGAAGGTCTTGATCTCCAGCAAATTGGGGAAAAGCTTGAGGTTAGTTACGACGTGCTTAATCAGCTGATTCTGCAGTCGTACAAGAGCACCATGAATACTCCGGTGGTGTTTGAGGCGCAGGAGAACTTGAGGCTTGGCGGCGAAGGCTGAGCAATAAAAAAGGCCCCCGGTTTGGGGGCCTTCTGCTTGACCTGAAGATCAGGCGTAAGCAGTGGTGTCGAAGGGAGTGTTGACCAGCAAGCGGGCCACGGGGACCATCTTGGTGGTGCTGAACACCAGGTTCCAGGAGCCGGTGGCTGCCAGGTTGCCCGTGGTGGAGGCGTTGGTGGGGTTGTCGCCGGAGGCGGCCCACTTGGTGCCGGTGATGTGGTAGCCGTAGTGGTAGTCAACGGCCAGCACGTCCTGCATGGACAGGATGTTGCGGTCGGCGGCCAAGCGCAGATCC
>Ga0222714_10003832_pt1 | contig 15082 bp, 20 predicted proteins | sample C33_3DmetaG_FD_165048 | JGI IMG/M metagenome (GOLD analysis project Ga0222714, IMG submission 165048) | Estuarine water microbial communities from San Francisco Bay, California, United States - C33_3D | ecosystem: Environmental > Aquatic > Marine > Unclassified | place: USA: California... | reverse complement strand
TGAATTTCTGAAAAAAGGGTCCAAAAAAGTTTCCTACACATGAAGAGAAAAGAAAGAGTTTCAAAAATTGAAAAGTATTTTAACTTTTTCAAAATGGACAAAAAAAATGTCCAAAAAATGGTTGCCGAAAATGTCCTTACTGACCGAAATTTTCTGTGACGATGTTGAAAAATTATCGTCACAAATTAAACCAAAAGTTTTTTATTTATGGTCTAAAAAAAAATAAATATTTTTGAAAAAAAAGGATTTAGGAATTTTTGTCCTAGCATTATGTATAGCAAATGTCGCACGAAAAATCGCCAAAAAATCTTCAACATTTTTTTTGTGAAAATTGTGATTATGTATCAAGCAAGAAGAGCGACTTTAATAAACACTTAATGACATTGAAACATAAAAAGCTAGTAAATGCTAGTAAAATGCTAGAAAATGCTAGTAACAATCTGCTAACATCTAATTGTCGTTTCAATTGTATCTGTGGAAAATCATATGGACACGATAGCAGTTATTATAGACACAAAAAAATATGCTCTTTTGTTGAAAATAAAATTATAGATGACGATAATATCGAGTCAAGTTACATAAAAAATGTTAATAATGACCCAAGTGACAAGGAATTAATTATGATGTTAATTAAAGAGAATTCTGAAATGAGAAATATGATGATGAAAGTAATAGAAAATGGCACACATAATACTACTAATAACACCACGACTCATACTAACTCTCACAATAAGGCATTTAATCTTAATTTTTTCTTAAATGAGACCTGTAAGAATGCCATGAATATTACTGATTTTGTTGATTCCATTAAATTACAACTTAGTGATTTAATTGATGTAGGTGAACTTGGTTATATAGAAGGAATTTCAAAGATAATTGTAAAAAATTTAAATAATCTAGATGAAACTGAAAGACCTATTCATTGTACAGATAAAAAACGCGAAACATTTTATATCAAAGACCACGATAAATGGGAAAAAGAAGATGAAGAGAAAAAGAAAATTAAAGATACTATTAAAACTATAGCAAATAAAAATATAAGATTGTTACCACAATTTCGAGAGAAATATCCTGACTATAATAATGCTTATTCTAAAACATCTGACAAATACGAAAAAATTGTTATTGAAGCTATGGTTTCTGATATGGAAAAAGACGAAAAAATAATTAAAAATATATCTAAGGTTACAGGAATAAGTAAGAATAATTAAACATTTTTTTCTTCTAAATATTTGTCAATTGCAATATTTGAAAGATGGTCAGCTATCTTATTTTTATTTCTTAATATATGATTGAATTCTATTATTTCAAAATATGATTCTAATTCTTTTGCTTTATCATATAATTCAATTAATTTATCAGAACGACATTTATAAATACCCTTCATGTGATTTATAACAAGTAAACTATCCCCTTCTATTTTTAGACATTTAATATTTAATGCTTTTGCTTGTTGTAATCCTAAAATTAAACCAGCATATTCAGCATGATTATTTGTAGCATTTTCTCCAACAAAGAAACTTTCAGACCATATTTTTTTATCAAAATGATATATAACTGCACCAGCTCCAGACAACCCAGGATTACCTCTACTTCCACCATCAAACATTAATTTATAATCAAATTCTGGATATACTTTTTCTGGGAGTTTTTTATCATAAGACTTTTTAAAGAATGTATCTATTTTTGGTAACATCATCAGTATAATATAAAAAATATAATGTTTATATTATTTCAATTTTTATATTTAAAATATACTTAAATATATTTATATTAAGCAATATAAAGAATGATACGTTTATTTATTTTTTTATCGTTCCTAGCTGGCTTAGCATTTTCAGATACAGAATGCCCATATGTATCTACAATCGGAGACAGACGTAGTAACAAAGATAAATTAAGATTAGTCCAATACAATGTAGAATGGTTATTTATTGACTATTATAGTCCTATGAATTGTCCAGGAAGTGGATGTACATGGGTTAATGAAACTGAAGCAGAGACTCATATGGATTATGTATCGAAAGTTGTTAAACAATTAAACCCAGATATTATTAATTTTTGTGAGGTTGAAGGTTGTGATGAACTTAATATTTTAAAAGATAAATTAGACGATGATACATATACACCATACTTAAAAAAAGGCACTGATACTAGCACTGGACAAAATGTAGGTATGCTAACACGTGTAGACCCATTAGTTAATTTATATAGAACTGAATTAAAATATAATTATCCTATATCAGGTTCTAATTGTGGTTATACAGGTTCTGCTGGTTCTTCTGGTGTTTCAAAACATTATATAACAGAATTTAAATTCAATGGATATAATGTAGCTTTTATAGCAGCACATTTACTAGCAATACCTACTGATCCAGCAAGATGTGTTCAAAGAGAGGCACAAGCATCAGTGTTACAAAATGTCATTTTTGGATATGTTAATAAAGGTTATGAGGTTATTATGATTGGCGATTTTAATGATTATGATGCTGAAGTATTAGATGTGAATAGCAATAAACCCACATCTAAAGTGCTTGATATATTAAAAGGTTATAAAGGCGATTTATCTGGACTTTATGAACTTCACAATGTAGCTGAAGAAATTTCACAAAATGAAAGATATAGTGACTGGTGGGATTCTGATAATAATTGTAATACTGCGTCAGAAAATGACTATTCTATGATTGATCATGTATTAGTTACTGATTCTATAAGAAAAAATATTGATAATGTTTATATCTATCATGGATATGATGAATATTGTGGCAAATACAATTCAGACCATTATCCTGTTGTTGTTGATTTAATTTTATAAATATCATATTTTATTTCTATGTAATATTTATATGAAGATTATTGAAACTTATGAAAATATATTGAATAATGCAACTAATATTGTTCAAATTATAGTATATACTATTTCATTTATTCTTATATCGATGAGTATAGCAACAACAACTTTTACTTATTTTACTGGATATTTTAATCCTTCTATTGATAATAAAGACAATTTTACCTATGCTAGATTGAGTTTAGGTGAAGGAACTGCTTTAGCATTATCTTTTATTTTGGGTGTTGAAATATTAAGATTATTTTTTATCAAAACATATAAACAATTATTATTTGTAGTCTGTTTAGTAGTTATTAAATTAATTATAAATTGGTTTGTATTAAAAGAAATAAGCACAAACTGAATATAATAAAATAACACGTTTATTTTATTATAATTTATCATTTTCATTTTCATCATTTTTATTTTTTTCAAATTTTTTACTATTTTTTAAATAAATTGCTGTTAAAATTGTAACAAGATAAAATGTACCGCACCCAAAATACCTAGTGATACTTAATATACTATTTACATTTTTCTTGTTTGCTATACAAAAAATTTTTAATAAAGATAATGTATCACTTGGTTTATCATAATATAATTCTTGACAAGACAGATGTATTAAAGTTGGAATTAAACATATTATTAATATTGGAAAAATATAGCAAACTTTAGATTTATATATTGTGAAAATAAAATAAAAATAAATAATTATTTTTGATACATCTGATATATGATCATAGTAATCTCCAAATTTTGTAACCATATTGTAAGATCTCGCAAAATTTCCGTCAAAGCAGTCAAAATAATAAGATAAAATCATTAATAATACCATATACAATGAATAATAATTTCCATTGTTAATTAAAAAATACATAGCAAAAGACCAAGATATTAAAGAAATAGTTGTTAGAATGTTTGGTGTAAATCCTAATTGGTAAAAGTAAGGTTGAATCATATTAATACTTGTAATAATAATATCATCAATATGGTTTTCAAGTTTATCAGGTATCTTTCTCATAAATACTATACTATATTGTGTTATTTAATTTATTTAATTTATTCAATTATTATAAATTAAATATAATCGCAAATTTCAGTGTCAAATTTATCATTAACACTTATAATTCGAAATGGTTTACCACAACCATATATTTTATTCTCTCTAACATAATAATCACACATATCTTTTGGAGAATGAGGGTCTATTTGTTTACCATTTTGTATTAAGACACCATGTCTAAATATACCACAATTAATTTTCATAATAATTATAAAATCTCCACAATGTGGACATGTTAAAATTGGTTGTTCTTTCATTTCTTTTTCCTCTTCAGACATTAATAATACATGTTATAATTATATTATTAAATCATTTTTTTATATTATTTTATTTCCGTCTTGAAAATTTGCGTTTAGATTTTTTTTTATTTTTTCTGGTTTTTCTTTTTTTTCTCTTACCACCGGTTTCATTAATTACTGGCAATAAACCACCATCGAAATATCTAGATTGAGGATTTTCATCTTCATCTTTTGATGGTGGTGGTTTCATTGTCATTCCAATTTTAATTGTTTCATATAATTTTTCAATTTCATCTGGTGAAAGATATTGACTATAAACTTGCTCAAAATCTTCTCTTTGATTATTTTTTACAAGTCCTCTAATAAAAGAAGCGGAATATTCAGATGGATGAATATCAGCAATAGTACGTTCTCCCATTCCAGTAGTTTTTAAAGCCTCCATTCCTTCTCTCTCTAATATCATACCATTTATCGATTTAATATAGTCTTTTGTTTTAAAATTATCAACAATTGTATCCAAAAAATCAGCTCTATCTCTACCAACAATAAAAAACATATTTATTTTAGTTATATCTTTATCAATAAAATCATTTTTTATTACATTATAAATAAACCCAAATGGACTACCAACAGAACAAATAACAATAACATTAAAATTTTCAATTTGTTGTTTTTTAAATGAATCCGTTTCAGAATCAGCGAGTTGTATTTTATAAGTTGATATCATTTTATCCAATATAGTAGATTTATAAATTAGGTCAGATTGAATCATATTAGCTACAATTGCGGCATCAGATTTGTTTTTTGCTTTAGGTATAGATGAACTACTACATGGTAAAGGATTTTTACCATCTAAAGAACTAGATGTTATTATATAAGCTTTATCAAGACCTAAATCAATAGCTTTATAAATCATCGTTTTAATTAATTCTAGATGACCTGGTGTTGGTGGATTCATTCTTACAAAAGAAAAAATAAATGTATTATCAGGTGTATAATTTATATTCATATTATATATTAATTATATATAAAATTTTCAATTAAACTAATCCATTCTTTAAGTATATTATCATTTTCGTATATATTATTATTACCATCTAAAACTAGTTGATTTTTACAAACGCATTCCGATAAATTTTTGTCTAACATATTATCATGATATTCGCTACATGATTTTAAATAATCGATAGGAATATTATCTTCACCATCTCTATTTCTAGTATAAATTCTCTTATGACACGTTTCGGGATCTGCTCTAACATAAACAATTTTATTGATAGGAAATTCATCAGCAAATGTATTGAACCAATTAAGATATATCTGATAATTAATATGTTCAATTTTACCAGTATCATACAACATCTTTGCAAAAACCATTTTATCTGTAAATAAACTTCTTTCAGTAATTACAATAAATTTATTTGGGTTTGAAACAGAACAATCATAATCACAAGATAAGTTAATTTTTTGAATTTTTAAATCAATTTCCTTCATAGTTTCTTTTAATAATTTTAATCGTGAAATATAAGCCATCATTTGGAATGAAAAGGAATACTTTTCTTGATTATTATAAAATTTCTCTAAAATTGTAACACCATTTTCGTCTTTAATTTTACTCCATTCATCAACAGGTTCTTTTAAGAATATAATATGTGTATTATCCTTAAAATGTTTTTTAATATTAGATAGCAATGTGGACTTTCCAGAACCAATATTACCTTCTATGGAAACAATTCTAATTTGGGGATTCATGATATGTATTATTTATAGATAATATTTATATCTATTTTATTCTCAATTTTATTTAATAAAAAAATTGATATTAAAAATATATATAAAGATAATACTATATAACTAAGTAATTAAACAAGCAAATGGACTTGAAACAACGTAAGCTAAACAAATCTGAATGGGATTCTATTGAGATTCCCGTTTCTAGCAACGAAATTGCCGTGTTAAAATTGATTATATCAGGTTATCATGATGTAATGACAAGAATTAATAAAAATAATTCTATCTTTACATATTTAAAGATAGAATTTTCAGAAAAAATGGAAGATTATATTTACAATAGATTCTTACGAAAAAGAATTGAAATAGTCGAGAATAAATTATTGGAATTAGACTCAAATTATAAAAAAATGAAAATTGACGCGAATATAAAACCTAATTCTTTAGATAGAGCAAGACTGGAAAGATTTAATGAAGAAACTATTAAAAATAATGATATATATGAAAATGTATTAATTGAACATATTGAACATTTATTTACAGCAAAAAAATCAAGGAATACAATATTATTTCATTTTCACTATTATACTCTTTATAAACTTATTAGAAATAATATTATTAGGTTAAATAGACACATTATAAATTTTGTAAAAATTGTTATTGACAAATTTGCTGATGAAATTGATAAATCAATTATTATAGAAAATGCTGTAGAATTTATAGAAAAAAATCAAAGTCTATTGAAATATGGTGATTTAGTTTTGTATGAACATCAAAAAGAAATATTTACATTAATTAAAAATCCAAGACCAAAATTGATATTATATATGGCTCCTACTGGAACTGGAAAAACATTGACACCAATTGCGCTTTCAGAACATAAAAAAATTATCTTTGTTTGTGCGGCAAGACATGTAGGATTAGCATTAGCGAGAGCAGCTATTTCTGTAAACAAAAAAATTGCTTTTGCGTTTGGTTGTTCAAGTGCCGATGATATTAGATTACATTATTTCGCAGCAAAAGAATTTACAAGAAATAAGCGGACTGGTGGAATTAAAAAAGTTGACAATTCTGTAGGTGATAATGTTGAGATAATTATTTGCGATATTAGGTCTTATTTGCCTGCAATGTATTATATGCTAGCATTCTTTCCAGCAAAAGATATTTGTAGTTATTGGGATGAACCTACTATTACAATGGATTATGATAATCATGATTTTCATAAGACAATTAGAAAAAATTGGAAAGATAACGTAATTCCTACATTTGTTTTATCATCTGCTACTTTACCTAAAGAGAACGAATTAACAGAAACAATTCCTGACTTCTTAAATAAATTTCCTGGTGCTGAAATCTGTAATATTGTTAGCCATGATTGTAAAAAATCTATTCCAATTGTTAATAAAGATGGTTTTGTTGTATTACCACATTATTTGTCAAGTAATTATGATGAAATATTAACAATAGCAAACCATTGTAGAAATTATTTAACTTTATTAAGATATTTTGATTTGAAAGAAGTAGTAGAGTTTATTTCATTTGTCAATAAAAACAATTATGCTAATAATAGAATGATATTAGATAGACATTTCGAAGATATAGATTCTATTAATATGACAAATATAAAAGTTTATTATGTAGAAATGCTAAGAAATATTAACAATTCAACTTGGCAGATTATATATACAAATTTTCAAGAAAGCAGAAGACCGAGAGTTTTGGAGAATCAAAATGTAGATACAAAAGGTAGTAGAATTTATAAATCTAGAAGTTTAGGTCCTGGTGTTACTTCAGCATCTTCAAATCATTTTGAAGGGAAACCACTTTCAAGACTCGCATCTGAACAAATTACTAGTTCAACAAATTTACAACCTATTACTAAAGGAACATCAGGTGTTTATGTTACAACTAAGGATGCTTATACTTTAACTGATGGTCCAACTATATTTATTTCAAATGAAATTGAAAAAATAGCAAAATTCTGTGTTCAACAGGCAAATATACCAGGTGCTGTTATGGATGAACTCATGAAGAAAATTGAATATAATAATATTATCAACCAAAAAATTAATGATATTGAGGTTGAATTAGACCTTATTAAAGAAGGTATTGAAAAACAAGTTAAAAATAGTGTTAGTCAATCTCATGCAGGACATCAGGTTAAAGGTAGAACTAAGTCAAGCAAAGATCCTAAAAAATTAAGTAAAGATATTCCTGATGAATTACAAAATAAAGGTGCGCTTAATAAAATGACACAAGAGGTAAATAGTTTAAGAGCATTAATTAAACGAGCTTCGTTAAATGATACATTTGTTCCCAATAAAAAACAACATCTAGAAAAATGGGCACCTGATATGAGTATTTCAAACGCATTTACTAGTTCAATTGATGAGCAAGTAGTTGCTGATATAATGGCATTAAATGGTGTTGATAATTTATGGAAAATTCTACTTATGATGGGAATTGGTGTATTTATTAATCATGATAACATTACTTATACTGAGATCATGAAAAAACTTGCTGATGAACAAAAATTATATATGATTATAGCATCTAGTGATTATATTTACGGAACAAATTATCAGTTCTGTCATGGTTTCTTGAGTAAAGATTTAGATTTAACGCAAGAAAAAGTAATTCAAGCTATGGGTCGTATTGGTAGAAATAATATTCAGCAAACTTATACGATTAGATTTCGAGATGATTCACAAATTGCTAAATTATTTACATCAGAAACTGAGAAACCAGAAGTTAGAAATATGAATATATTATTTAATAGCACAAATGTAAAGTATGAGAATGGTGAATATATTGAAGTGCCTGAGGAAAATGAAGAATTAATTGTTGAAGAGGGTGGAGAAGGTTTTGACCCATATGATAGAAATGAAGATGAAGAGAATGAGGAGAATGAAGAGAATCAAGAAGAAGCTTAAATAAATATTTAAAAAATTTAATAAAAAATAAATATTAAATTTTTTTCATAGAATAATTAATTTACATAATGTCAAAAGACAAAGAAATAATTTATTACATCAACTAATAATTTCAGTTACAAAGATGATGAAAAAAATCCTAAATTTAAAAGCAAGAATAATAGATTATTATAAATTAATATTTGTAATAATCGAATATGATGGTAAAATTGTATTTATGGGGAATCTGAGTTTTGAGGGATTGGTATAAATCTAATATAAAATGCAGTATTTCTCAATTTATTTCCGTATACATCTCTAAGAGTATATTCATCATGGTAATCTATTTTAGGTGCTAATTCAGGGTCACGTCCATTAATATTATTATATTGTCCTGTTTCAACAATTTCAATATCACGATTAGGTTGAATTTCGCGCATATTATTTTTAACTGCTTCAATAAAATTTTTTATTGTAATATCAGGACTAAAGTCCCAATAATAGGTTATTCCGGTATAAACAATCTTAAAATAGAAGGTATAATTTTCGTTGTTCTCAGACATGTTTAATGTGTAGTATGATTTAATATATTTATATCATTATTAATTCAATTTTTTTTAATAATTAAATTTAATTATATTAATTATTAAATAGTAATAATAATAACCAGACGATAAATCGTTTAGTTGGAGTAAGCCAAACCACCCATACCACTCATGATACGAAGAACGTTGTAGTTGGTAGCATAGACACGGACCTTAGCAGTCTTGGTACCTTCAACTGTGGCGTTGGAAAGAACAAGTTGTAAAGTGGCGTTATCAATTCTGGAGAAGTTGCAGGTTCCAGATGGTTGGTGTTCCTCAGGGCGAAGAGCGAAAGAGTAAACGTTAATACCTTCATCAGGATTGCGGGTGTGTGCTTGGTAAGGTTGAACCCAAGAGAAGTAGGTTCCTTCACGCTCAGAGAAGCGGTCTTGGCCGTTAAGTTGGAGCTTAGCGGTGACGACAGGGTTTTGTCCCCAACAATGCATGTCAAGGGAAGTTTCAGAAAGGACGAAGGTACCAGCATCAGAAACTCCAGAGTTCTCAAGGTGAGGAGAGTCAGTTCCAGATGAAAGAGCAGCAATGGTGGCAGGGTCAAGATTTGCAGTGTTCAAGATGTTTTGGACACCACCAAGGTTAGGCTCGTTGTAAGGGTTGGAAGGTCCATGCCAGTATCCAGTGAAGCCAGGGAATGTGGCAGCAGGTTGGTAATCAAGAGCACCAGCATCTTGGAAGAGACCACGAGCATCGATGAAAGCACGGGAATCAGCAGCAACAGAGGCAGGACCTCCGAAAGCATGGATAGCGTTAGGAAGAGCATCGATGGCATCAGTGTAGTTGAAAGGTTGAGCACCAAGAACCTTGAATAAGAGAGCATCACAAGTTAAGGATGAGCAGTAGTCAACGTTTTGGTCAGGTTGAACAACCCAGATGAGCTCCTTAACAGGGTGGTTGAAGTTGAGCTTAATCTTGTTAGAAGAAGAACCAACAGATTCATCACCAGTGAATTGGAGTTGAGTAATCAAATACTCATGAGGGTTTTGGGCCATTCTGCGGCGTTCATCAGTGTCAAGGAAGACATAGTCAACGTAGAGAGAAGCAGCAACCAAAGATTGGTTGTAGGCAATAGTGGCAGGAACAGGGCGTCCAACAGAGTATTGACCAGAAGCTCCAGAGTAAGGGTTTGTGTTGCAGTTCAAGGTGGTAACAGCCCATAAGCACTCATCAATAGGTCTGATATCAAGGTTAATCTTGACTTCGTGGTATTGAAGAGCAATCAAAGGAAGGGCAAGACCAGGGTTGGTGCAGAACCAGAATTGAAGAGGAACATAAAGGGTAGTCTCAGGAAGAGCATTACGAGGAGCACAAACTTGACGAGGAGCCAAGGAGTCGCAAGGGGATTCGACATCAGAGAAAGAAGGATCAGTGATGAAGGTAAGTTGAGTGGTGTTACCAATCATCTTGAAGTAACCACGTTGTTGTTCAGCAGTCATGGTCAATTGGTTCCAGATGTGCATCCAGTCACCATATTGACGATCAATTCTTTGACCACCAATTTCGACTTCAACTTGAGCAATAAGTTGCTCACCAGGGAAATCAAGCCAACGGGCATAGACACCAGTGTTTTGGCCACTGGAGTAGTTTCCGAGACCCATAAGTTGGTTGATCTCAGGAAGAGTAACTTGTAAATAAGTGCGGTAAGCTAAATCTCCGTTTCTGGAGATAACACATTGGACACGACGTCCGAAATCAGCTTGACCATTGAATGTTTGTTCGATTGATTCGATAGCAAAGTTAGTATATCTGCGATAAGTAACTTTCCAGAAAGTAATTTGAGGATTACCAGTAAGGTAAACATCTTGAGCGCCATAAGCTACGAGTTGCATTAATCCACCTCCCATTTTATAATATGGCTAAAGAAAAAAAATTTTTGGAAATTAAATTAATTAATTTAATTTAATTTAATTAATTTATTTTAATTTTATATATTTTAACTATGAAAAAACCTTATTTAAATCTAAATTGCTCTTCATAAATTTCATTAAATATGTGTTCTCTAGTACTTCTTTTTTACCTTCATGATTTTTTGAAAATATATAAGAGTCACCATGTTTTTTTACAGACCATCCTTGTTCTATAGAGTTAAAAAGAAGAAGCATTTTTTGAAATTTTATTGCGTCTATCTTTAAATCCCCATTTTCTAAATCTTTTAAGGAGTCTAAATTGATTTTAAATTCCATTAATCTATTAAAATAAAAGTTATAATTTTTTTTAACTTATTGTTATTGATTTACCTCTCTCTACTAAAACTATAAAATACACAATTATTGTTAAAGAAATAATAATAAAACAAATTACTAAAATTACATCAACTATTGTATTACATCTTATATATTGTAATCGTTCTATTTCTAATTCATTTGATTGTCTAGATGAAAAATTTGATGATATCATATAATTTATATTAATGAATAAAAAAATTATTAAGACTTCATAAATTTTTGTCTGTAAAATCTTGAAAGATGTGGTTCTTCGCTTTCTAAAATTTGTAAACTACTTTTTATAATATCTCCACTATCATTTGAATAATAAATATTTTTAATTTTATATCCCTTTTTTTCAGGAAGATTTTTCATATTTTGAATACAATTTGCACATGGTTTTGAATTTTGTAGTTTATTATTTTTTGAAAATCTTATAACTAATAAATTTATTGACTCTAATCTTTTTTTTCTATATAATGGTTTTAGTTTATTTATGGCATCATGTTCAGCATGAATACCAGGTTCGTTACCTTTAATATCGCCTACTCTATTAAAACCAAAACTTAAAATATTAACCTTTCCCTTTTGATACTTTCCCTTTTAAGATACAAGCAGCGTGATTATAATTTCCACATAAACAAGATGGAATATTTATTCCTTCATTTTCAAATGAAGAAATATCAGTATTCGATGGCAAACAGAAACGCTTTAAAAACAAAGTATTGAGAATCTGACTCATTCTAGTATATGTAATAATATAAATAATATTATTATCATTTCAATTTTTTTAAATATTATATTTTACTTTATATTACAGCTTTTTCATTTTCACCAACTTCTTTACAATTTTCTGTTCCTGTATCTATATATATAGAATTGCTTGATATATTACGTATATTACGTATATTACGATTAAATATATTAAATTTTTTAATAATTATATGTATTCTATTTATTGTAACAATTTTTAATAATACAAGTGTAAAAATTGTTACTATTATTACAATAAATATAATAAGTATAGTATAATAGGCTTCTGAAGTCATTATAAAAACTATAAAACTTATATAAGTTAAAATATAATTGATTATATTTAATCAATTTTATTTAAATAAATAATTTAAATATATTATAAATTAAATAAAAAACGTTTTTAATATAAAAAGAGGTATGATAGCTTTTAAACCAAAATCAAATAAAAAGATTAAATTCAACAAAAAATCAGCAGTCACTCTTGATACAAAACATAAGGAATTTTTACATGAATTTTCACAAGATGAAGACACTATTTTAGATTATAAATATGAAATACAAAAATTAAAACAAAGACTAAATAATGAAAATGAAACAATTTCAATAGAAGATAAATTAGAGTTTACAGATAGAATTTTAGAATTAAAAGAAGCAGTAAAACTCATACAAAATAAAAAAAAAGATTATTTACTTGATAATTCAAAATATATTTTTGAATATTTTGAAAACAAAAAAAATATTTCAAGTGGTGTAAAATCTCAAACAAATTCAAATAAATCAAATGCTATTAATAAATTTTTTAAAATAAACGAACAAATTGATAATGAAATTGATTTAATCCAGAATGATAACAATAATATTGTTTTAAAATATTTGAGCAATGTTAGTGACGATTTTTTAGATATTAATAATTTTGTATATCAAACAGATATATGTCAAGTATGTAAAAAAGGTGAGTTAATTCCACTCGAAGATGAAGGTATTATGGTTTGTAATATCTGCTCAAGAAGTATTCCATATCTTATTGAAAATGAAAAACCATCCTACAAAGAACCACCAAAGGAGGTTTGTTTTTATGCTTATAAACGAATAAATCATTTTAAAGAAATATTAGCACAATTTCAAGGTAAAGAAACAACACAGATACCTTTAGATGTTATTGAAAATATTAAATTACAAATTAAAAAAGAGAGAATTGATTTATCACAAATAACAAATATAAAAACAAAAGAAATACTAAAAAAATTAGGATATAATAAATATTATGAGCATATACCATTCATAAAAGATAAATTGGGTATTAAACCGCCAATTATGTCTCCTGAATTAGAGGAAACTTTATGTAACCTTTTTGTTGAACTTCAATCACCTTATTCAAAATTTTGCCCAGACGATCGTGTTAATTTTTTAAATTATTACTATACAGCATATAAGCTTTGTGAGTTATTGGGTGAAGAAAAATATTTAGAACATTTTCCAATGTTAAAAGACCCAGAAAAAAGAATGGAACAAGATGTAATATGGAAAAAGATATGTAAAGAATTAGATTGGGAATTTATACCTACTATTTAATATTTATAATTTATGAAATTAAACTATTAAATTATTATGGTCTATATGGAAAAAGTTTTAACATATTAGTATTATAAATTGAATAATTAGGGTCATAACTATTAGCTCCTACTCCACTACCAAAACACATTCCTCCTCTTTGTTTGCGTGTTTTTTTAGTTTTTTTTCCACCACGTTGTTTGCGTGTTTTTTTAGGTTTTTTTCCACGTCTTTTCTTAGTCATTCTCTTACGTCTTCTTCCGCCAAATTCATCATCAGATTCACTTGTTGTGTATCCAGTCATTCTGCTATTATCTAAATCAGATAAATGTAATGAGCCTTGAGATGTATCTAAATCAGATAAATGTAATGAGCCTTGAGATACTTGAGATGTATCTAAATCAGATAAATGTAATGGGCCTTGAGATGCTTGAGATGTATCTAAATCAGATAAATGTAATGGGCCTTGAGATGCTTGAGATGTATCTAAATCAGATAAATGTAATGAGTCTTGAGATATATCTAAATTATGTGAATCATCGTCAGCATGTGGGATAGCATCACCATGTTCATTTAATAATTCATCCACTACTCGTTCTGTAAAATCATCAGAATTACCATGAAAACCATTGGGTCCTTCGTTCATTATTGTGTCAACTTTTTGCATAACTTCATTAAATGAAATCCCTAAATCGGTTAAACTTTCAATTTGATATTCGCTAAAACCAGAATTTTTTAGTTGTTGTAATTCTTGTTGAGTGAACGCCCCACCTTTCATTGTTCTGCGTCTTTGTCTTTTTTGTCTTCTATGTCTAGTATGTCGTTTTACCATAATATATTATTAATAGATTTAAATATATTATGTTATTTAAAATCCACCAGGGAATTTGACCAAGTTGGCGCCGATACCGAAACCAGCACCTGATCTAGCAGTAACACCCATAGATGGAACATAGGTATCAAGAATACTAAATGTAGCAGCAGCGGTTAAAGCAATCAAAATAATTTCCTCAATGTTCAAAGAACGTTTAGGAATAGCATAAGCAGCAATAGCAACCATCAAACCTTCTACAAGATACTTGATAATTCTCTTAACAAGTTCACCGACGTTTATTAATCCGTTCATTATATTAAATGTTAAGAAAAAATTATTAATTGCGATAAAAAACTTAAAAATAAATAATTAAATTAATTAAA
>Ga0222714_10003829_pt1 | contig 15089 bp, 19 predicted proteins | sample C33_3DmetaG_FD_165048 | JGI IMG/M metagenome (GOLD analysis project Ga0222714, IMG submission 165048) | Estuarine water microbial communities from San Francisco Bay, California, United States - C33_3D | ecosystem: Environmental > Aquatic > Marine > Unclassified | place: USA: California... | reverse complement strand
CTATCTTGTGAAAAAGGACGTTTACAGGCTTACGAAGAATGGAAAAATGGTCATGGCTTTTTATACAGATACTTGGTATTCGATACCTCCTAGAATGAGGAGAAATCACATACTACCAATGATTAAGTTAGGTTTAACACATAATGTTGGAGAATCGAGTACACAGGAACAAATGTATTCGGCCGCTGGAGGTAAAAGAATTGTATGAATCAAGACAAAATAAAACCAGAAGAACAAGAAGGATTCTTCCTATCTAAAAAGGAACAAGAAGAAGTGGGTGATACCTACCAAGAGTATTTTAAGTATCGTAACTATAGAAGTGGAAGTATAAGACAGTTTCAGTTTCATTCATTCGATGATTACTTAAAGAAATCTCGTGAGTTATTTTGGAACTCTTTCGTCTCTATTGAGTCAGAAGACCTATCTTCTTTGGGCTTGAGCCTGAATCTTCCTTTTGTTCGTAAAGAAGTAATGGAGTTCTTGTCTAGGATAACCGCGCTTAATATAAAGCCTCGCATTACTGGAGACAATCTTGATTCTTATGGAATAAAGATTCTTTCTTGTTTGTATAACAGATGGAGATTCAAGGGTAATGATAAGGTGGAGAAATTCTGGCAGGTGTTGTATGGAATCGTCAATGGTACTGTATTTATTCATGTCGGATTCAATAACCAAAAGAAGATGGAGCGTTTCTTGAAGAAGGTAGACCTAGATAAGGGAATATTCGAGATTACCGAGGAAGAACGCGCTATTTGGAATGATGTTGAGACTGTAATTATCCCTATTGAAGACCTATATCTAAAGAAGATATATGAAAGGAATATCCAGAAGCAGGGTCGTATTATATGGAAGACTCAAATGGAGAAATCCGATTTCCTTGCTGAATTTGGAAAATATCCCGCTAGTAAGTTTGTAGTCGAGGGTGCTCGTATTGCAGAAGATTCTCTATATTTCCGCCTCCTCGGTGGAACTGGAGTAACATCTACTAATAAGATTGAAGTTTTGAGGGATTACGATACTGACAATGACAAATACAAGATTGTTTCAAATGGTATATGGATAAATAAACTTGGAAGTGGGGATAACATTGTCGCCGCTCCTATGCCATACAATCACAAGATGATGCCTATTGTTTCATCTATAAATGAACCTATTGATGAGAAGTTTGCATACGGTCTATCTATGCCATTTAAGATTAAGGACTCTCATAAGATGCTTAATGCTTCCTTTGTAATGCTCATGGAGAGAGAATTGCGCGCAATCAACCAGCCTATCCTTTCATCTGACATCGAAACTCCAGAAATCGTGTACAAGACAGGAAAGATTATTCCTGTTGGTGATGTCTCTGCATATAAGCAGTTGGAAATGAGCGAGGCTTCTAACTCATTCTTTACTTCAATGAATTCTATTCAGCAGAATATGACTGCTCAGGCTCAAGGCGGATCTACACAGATTGTACCGTCGGTACAACCAAAGTCAGCAAAAGAAATAAGCCAGATGGAACAATTGAGACAGCAGGCTATCGGTTCTGCCCTTACTATGTACTACGACATGGTACGACAAGAGATAATTCTTATTCTAAAGACAATGCTTCAGTTCTATACAACTGGAAAGTTTAAGAATGAATCAGATAGAATTCTAAAGATACTTACAATCCCAGACATGCCTCTTGCCCAAGGTGGAACTGGGGATGTTGAACTACGTTTGGTAAAAGACTCTACAGATCCTCTTGAATTGTATTTTGAGGCCATCAAGAAGTCTATGGAAAAGGGAAAGATGACTGAAATCATAGAAGCACCGCTTGAATTGATACAAAATCTTGAATTCCATATACATTCTATAGACCTTGAACCAGAAAAGACTGATGAAATAGAGCGTTCTGTGTATTACGAGACTGTATTACAGCCACTTATCAACATCTGGATTCCTATGGGACTTGCTGACCCTGGCAAGGTGTTCAAGCAGTTCTTACAGAAGAATGGTGAGTATCTACAGGATTATGCTAAAGATGCTGTCATGCAACAGATTTATGGAAACGCCAATATGAACTCACAGATGCCCCAAGAGCTTCAGGGATTAAACCGCGCTGGACAGGCGGGATCGTCCGCACAATCTCCAATAGGTATGTCTATGGGTGGAATGAGTAAGGGTGGTCAAGGTATGCTAACTAGATAACTATGCTTAAAATAATATTTAAACTATACAAAAGACAGCTAACTGACTTGTTTATTGAGGACTTAATCGGTGAGATACCAAAGTCTGTAAACGAACCTGCCACAGACTTCTTAAAAACTGCTCGTGTGCCTCTAGAAAAGTGGTTAATGTATCAGAGTTTCCAGTTGCAGAAGCGTGCTATGTATAGTCCTAAAGATGCTCCCACCTTAAATGGATGTCTTCTATACATTCGTGTGATTATGGCTATTGTAACAAAGGAAAAGATAAAGAAAATAGAACCTGAAAGTCCTGTTGTCGAGAAGAATCCATTGGACGGGGTTAAGGAATTTATGAGTAAAAGTTTTAATAGTTAAATTTAGTGTTATACTGTAAGTAATAAGGCCTTCGCTTAGTTTGCTATATAAGTCGTAGCGGACATCGGAAGTAAAATTACAACTAACGGGCGTTTAAGGTGGGCCGCCGCCATCAAGACTAAAACATGGATATTAAAGAAATTGCAGGCAAGGAGTTGGGAGGTGAGGATGTAAGCGAGTTGGTGAAAGATTTCACTGATGAGCAAACTAAGGAATACAACAAGACTTTTCTTTCACTCTCGAAAGAGGCTAAAAGTAAAGACCTTGCTGAGGTAGTAGCTCTAAGGAAAGCGAAAGCAGACCTAAAGCAAAAGACCGACGATCTTAGTTCAGACCAAGCTAAACAATTCCATGAGAAAGCCCGCGGTGAGCAGTTGGTTAAGGCTCGTTCCAAGTTTCTTGCTGATTTCGGACTAACTGAAGATACAGCTAAAAGTCTTGATGAAGAATTTAAGTCTGTTGATTCGGGAAAGATTGATGCTGATTTGATATATGGGGATTTCAAGAAGGCTTACGCAAAGGCTAATGCTGATACACTTATAGAAGCTCAAAGAGCTAATAAGATTCTTGAAAAGAATGCTGTTGACTACAACGCATCTTCTGCTGGAAGTTCAAACTCTGGTGGTGGAAGTAGTGAAGGCAAGAAGTATTCTAATGAGGCGTATGAGGCGGTAAAGGCCGCCAGAGTACAGGGTATTCCTCTAAGTCTCGATGACGCAGAGAAAGGTCTGATGTTCGGTAAAGGGACAAAAGGTTGGAAGGTGATTTAATCAACCGCTTACATAGTTTCTTTAATAAACTTGTTTCAACATTACAAGTTTATTTTACATATTATGGCATTTACACCACTAAAACAAATTCCATCTTTCGACCTAAAGTCAGCCATCATCGCGAATAGCCAGGCTGTAGTAAAGTATGACGCTATAATTCCTAGCACAGCTGGAAACTCAGCGTTCGTACTTCCTGCTACAAATAGCTCTGGCCTTCTTCTCGGTGTTGCAGTTGCTCTTGAGGGAGATAATGGTACTGTTCTCGAACTTAATTCAAAGACAGTAGCATCAGATAACCAGACGGTAGCACAAATTGCAGCAGTTTATCTTCCTTCTTATATTCCTATGGAATATGAGTGTTTGATTGACGATGCAGCTGGTACTACAACTGGTTCAGGAGGTATCGGTTTCTTCACTATCGTTGCAGGTACAGCTGGTTCCCTAGATGAGTCGACATGGGTAGCAAGCACAGGTACAGCAAGCCATTTCGTGTCATTTGGTGTTACACCTTATAGCACGACAAAGGTCTTCGGTCATATTTACAAGACACTATAATCAATAACAATATATGAATCCTTCACTATATCAGGGCGCAACGGATATTTTCCTTGTCAAGGTTCGTGCAGATTTTGATGCAATTTCAAATCAGGCACAGACTTCCCTAATGGCTCTTGAAAACTGTTCTGTTATTGGTTCAAACCCAATGGCAGATGGTCTATTCGTAAAGATTGGAGCAAATGACACTGACGGTATGCGCGCCGTTTGGCGACATGTCGGTACTACTTCAGCCCAGAGACTAGGCGCTCGTAAGGCTGGTGGTCAGTATCCTGCTACAGACTTTATTCGTACATATGAGACTGCTGTGTACGACCCTAACAATCAATCAGCTGCGAAAATAGAAATCCCAGAGGAAAGAGATTGGAAAGAGGCAAAGCAGTACAAAGAAGCTCTTAACCGAGGTCAGAAGCTATCTATCAAGGCACAGCGTGAGAGAATCCGTGACCCTTTTGATTTCTTCAACCTTGCTTTCACAGCTCCTACTTCTTATCCAGACGCTCGATTCTTCGCAAGAGGAAACCGTGGTCTAGACGGAAATGCAACAGCATTGAATGAGAGACTTATATCTACTTCACACGCTCGTGCAGACGGTGGTGCTACACAGTCAAATGCAGTAAACTCATCAGGTCTTGCTATGGCATTTTCTGAGTCAGCTTTCTTGGCCGCTCGTCAGCTTGGATACACATTCAAGGATGATGTTGGTGATGAAGCTCCTCGTATGACAGGCAAGGTATGTATCGTAGCTCCAGACACAGGTTCAATCATCAATACTGCAAAGCAAATGAATGAATCAGAATGGGAGACACGAACAGCTGAGAACCAGATCAACGTCTACAAGGGTGCTATTGTCTCTGTAAAGAGCCACCCAGCGCTACTCGTATGTTCTTACGATTCAACTATTGCAAACACAGCACAGTGGTTCATGGTTGATGAAGATATTCGAGAGTCAGACACAGGTACTGGTCTTGAGGCTATTGAGTTCGTTCCTACATCTATGAAGGTAGAGAGAGACGAATCTATTGACTCTATTGTATTTAAACTAAAGCAGGAATTCTCATACGGATTCACTTCTTGGTTAAATGTAGTTGGTTCAAAGGGTAGCGGAGCAGCTTACAGCTCATAGTAATTAACAGCTTCCTTTCTCACTCTGTCTCTCTAAATAGGGAGACAGTGATGAGAAAGGATAACTAAAACATAAATGAAAAATATATTAAATTATGTCGTTGTAGCTGTTATTGCTCTAGTAATTGGATATGCAGTATCAGGTATGACTTCAGAGCAGCGTTTCGGTGCAACTACAAATTTTTCTGGGCTAACAGTCGGAACTAGCGGTCTAGTAGTTAATGGTTCAACAACTCAAGGTTCTTCTGGAACTGCGATTGGAACGATTATCCACGGACAGTTTACAGCTAGTTCATGTACTGGTTCTTCAACACAGCCAATAGGTGCAACTGTAACTTATAGCTGTTCAGTAACTGGTGCGGCAAACGGAGATAGAGTGTTTGTAACTCTTGCTTCCACTACCCCTACTTGGGTTGTATTAAGCGCTGCGTATGCTTCAACTACAGCAAGCAACAATGTTCGTGTTGTGTTGCTACACGCTTCATCTACGGGTGCATTCGCTTCTGCTACAACAACTGGTGCGAAGTATCTAATCGTAAGATAAATGATGTTTCGTCCGTTACCAACGGAAGACTTCGAGGTGCATTCTCCAATCACTATCTTTGAACAGAAAGCTGATGATGAATGCACCTCGTGTGCTATCTCGGCAATAGCTGAAGATGTATTGAGAATACCTATTGATTCGAGCTTCTTGTATCAGAACTCTAAAGATTCAGAATTTGGTATTAAACCAAGGACTGCAATAAAGGCTGTATTGAGTAAGGGGGTAAAAACCCAATATGGTACGGTAGTATTACCGTTCTATGATTACTCTAGGGTATGGGGGTTCAGTTTGTTTAATGAGTGTCGAAAGGAGATGTACCACAATAACGTGTCTCTTTTTGTGGGAATTCAATGGCAACCAGAGTGGACATTCATAACCGATGGAATTGTATCAATGGTGGATAAATGGGTTACTTATATGCCTCACGCAGTGAAAGTATTCGGACAGAAAAATATCAATGGTATAATATACTTAAAGGTTCAAAACTCGGAAGGTGTTGAATCTGGAGATAATGGAGTTTGGTACTTCCCAAAAGAAGTTGCTGATAAATTCTCGTTTGTTTATAAATTAACGTAATAATTATGAAAATAGTCAAATCAAAAGGAGAACCATTTGAATTCAAATTTGATGGAAAAACAACTCTTTATATTGGAAAGGATGGAACTACCGTATCTGATCTTCAGGCAAGGACTCTCTTGGAGCGTTTTGCTGTAGAAGTAATAGAGGCTACTCTTGAGGAAGTTATTGAAGATGCGAAATCTGACCTGCCGATAGAGAAGAAAGAGGAGGTTTCTGAAGAAGTTATTGAAGAAAAGGTCGAGGAAAAGCCAACTCGTAAAGAAAAAAAAGATGGAAAAAATAAGCTATAATAATCCACAGATTGCTGCTTACGTTGGAACTACATCAATTGTAACTGCGAGTGAGACAACATTGATTACCATTTCAGATGCCAAGGATATTTCAAAATCTCAACTTACAGCTTACTATAATGTGGCCCTAGGTTCAGCGACTGAAGTGGACTTCAGATATTATGTTTCTCCAGATACTGGAACGACATGGTATATGATTCCTATCCAAGATCCAAATACAAATATCCTAGAGAACCTTCCTAACGCAGTTATTGACTCAACAACATATTCTACTGGCGGAAATTCTTTGACGGTTCATGATATTCCACTATCTGCTTGTAACAAATTCAAGATAACTGGCCGTGCTGTTACAGCAACCGCAACACTTAATTCCCTTACGATTCTTGTAAGAGATAACTAACATGGACTTCCCAAAGGATACATTCATTGAATATGTCCGAGAGAGGGATAAGGAAATTAAGGAATATCTCCATACCCTGTCTATGGTAGAAGGGTACGAAAAAACTGTAAAAGACTTAAAAGAACAAATAAGTGATTTACAACTAGAGAGAGATAAACTAAAAGAGGAGAACTTCTCTTACCAGAGGGGGGTTCAGGAAAAGAAAGCGGAGGTGGAAAGACAGGAAGAAGCATGGGCGTTAAAGATGAAGGGGCTGAAGGAGGAAATTGTAGAAGACTATAAGAGGAAAGAAAGAATTGAGAAAACTATTAGCGACTTGGCAGAAGAAAAAAGAAATCTAACTGTTCAGGTAATGGGTAAAACATCACTTCTTAATCAATTAAGAAAGGATATAATTAAAGAAAGACATGTCATTTAGAACTATACAAAAAAATTCAGACCCAAATCTAGTGGTACTCGCCACTGATGTTACCAATTCAGACGTATCAGCAAATACCATTGCTGACGTTACTGGACTTAGTTTCACCGTGAAAGCTGGTAGCAAATACTATTTCAAAGCTGTAATTGCTTATACATCAGCCGCTACAACTACGGGTTCTCGTTGGTCAATAAACGGCCCAACTTCTCCCACACTTCTTAATTACAAATCAACTTATACGATAGACGCTACGAGTCAGACTACTAATTTTGCGACAGCGTACCAGATTCCTGCCGCCTCTAACGCCTCATCTCTAACTGCTGGAAATGTAGCAACTATAGAGGGGGTAATCGTGCCGTCTACTAATGGAACTGTAACCGTGCAGTTTGCGTCAGAAGTTAGCGCTTCTGCAATAGTCGCAAAAGCAGGTTCAATACTTCAGTGGCTAAGAGTTGCATAAATATATGGGATTTTATACTAAACAAAAAGAATCAGGAACTGTACTTGTATCATCAACGGACACAACTCATAGTTTTCTCTTGCAAAAGATTCTTGCTGGTTCTGGTATAACTGTTACTCAGGGTAATGTTGGAGGGAATGAAACCCTAACTCTTTCCGCGGCCGCTGGTTCAGGTGTTCTTGTCTCGGATATTTCTTCACAGTTCAATGGTTCTCTCACAACATTCACAGTGCCAAGTTACTCATCAATAATAATGTTTATTATTACTGGTTGGGCACCGAATGGAGCACTTAGACCAACTGTAGACTTTACAACACCAACATCAACAACTGTGGCTCTTGTGACCGCACAGGTTTCAGCTCCACCAGCAGGGACAACTGGTATTATTCTTTATAAATCATAAACATGAAAAAAATACTTATATTTTTAATTGCATTTTTAATACCTGTTGTAGTTTTCGCCGCCCCTACGACTAATTACTTTAGAGATATAGCACCAGAGACTACTAACACATATAATTCTGGTACACCTTCTAACTTTTGGAGATCAGTATATTCAGGAACATCTACCGCTTCGTCTTTCGTAGCTTCATCTACAACTGCAACCTCTACCTTTAATGGAAACTTAAAACTATCTGGTCGTCTTATAGATAGTAATAATGCCTCTGGAACATCAGGTATGGTATTACAGAGTACAGGTTCAGCCATACGGTGGGTCGCCACTTCTTCAGTAAACTCTAATCCCTCCTTCGACGGTCCTGGTACCCTCCAGTTCGCCTCCACAACATCAGGACAGTTCTTCTCTACCTCAACATTAAAGTATGATACGACGACTGGATTCCTAGGTGTTGGAAGTTCTACTCCTGTAGCTAAACTCTCCGTTGTTGGAAAGATAAATCAGAATGGTAGCTACGCAAAGTTTGGTAGTTCTGAACCTCTTGCAACATGTGATATTGGTACATGTATGGAATTATGGGGTGATGATAATACTACCAATGGAGTCCAGATGGGTATTGGAAATAGAAATGCTGGAACGGCGGCTTATTCATTCTTATTCTTCAACAACGACCTAGCTGATTCTTCTGTTACAAAGTTTGCAGGTCTAGGACTAAACTCAAGTACCTATTCTGATACAACTTTCGGTACAGGTCTCGCTACTCCAAATCAGTACATCTTACAGAATACAATGGGGCCTATTTCCACGATTACATCAACGAGTAGTACCAATGGATATATTAACTTCCTTACTGGTGGTTCTGCATCTTCAAATGAACGTATGCGTATTACGTCTACTGGCAACGTCGGTATCGGCACCACTGCTCCTTCCGAAAAACTCTCCGTCGCCGGCAACGCCCTCATCACCGGCCTCGTCACTGCATCGTCATTCACCGCTACATCTACCACTGCTTCTGTCTTCCCGAATGCTTCCACTACCGCTCTCACTGTTTCAACTACTGCATATCTCCCAGGATCTGGTATTTGGAATTCGAGTGGGAATGTGGGGATTGGAACTGTGGCGCCAGACCAATTGTTGTCTCTAAACAAGAATACTGGTAATACTTATATTTCTCTTAGGACCGGAGGTTCATCCAAGGCCTTCATTGGTATTTCAGATGCTGTAGACTCTCCAGTCGTAGGGATGACAGCAGGAGACTTGGGACTCAGAGTACAGGCAAACGATATGTTTTTCTCTGGGGATAGTGGTACTACTGGACAGATGGTTATTAAAGCTAGTGGCGACATAGGTATCGGCACAACTTCTCCATCTGCAAAACTCGCAATCACCGGCACAAGTGGTAGTACTACAGATCTATTTGCTATCGCATCATCTACGAATGCGAGACTATTTACAGTGACAAGTGCTGGAAATGTCGGCCTCGGGACGACGGCACCACTTGGTAATCTTCACATCAGTGGAACGTCTGTTGTTGCGTCATGGATGTCAGATACTGCCGCTGGAACTGATGCTAAGAACTGGGCATGGCAAGTAGGTTCTGGTATTGGTACGAATATTTTACGTCTAAGGGCAGTCAATGATGCAAACTCTAATGGTATCAATCCTTTAGTATTTACTCGTACAGGTATTGCTTCAGTTGTTACAGACATATCAGCAGGTAGAGTTGGAATGGGTGCTTCTCCTAACGCTGGAAATGCTTCATTAGAACTTTATAATACGAGTGCTTCTTTAATAGGACAACTTATAAAAGCTTCACCTTCGCAATCTGCAAACATTTTGCAATTCCAGAACTCTTCAGCTACTGTTTTAGGAGGTGTAACCGCTCTAGGAAGATTATATTTTGGCTCAAGTCACGATGGGTTAGGAGGACTTGAAATAAATGGCAGTACTCAATACGGTATATTCATGTCATCTGCTTTAACTGGAGGTACGACAGGTCTTGGTGTATACGCTAACCAAACTTACGCATCAGATGTCACTTCCCAAGGCACATCATTCCGTTCATCACCATCTACCGCTGCCGCATCTTTCACGGTAACAAACCTCAGACATTTCCAAGCCACCAACGCATCTATCGGTTCTGGGTCTGCTATTACAAATCAGTATGGTGTGGATATTGGAGCGCTGTCAGGTGCAAGTAATAACTACGGTATCGCTTCAGCTGTGGCTTCTGGTGCAACTAATTACAACATCTATGCGAATGGTACAGCACAGAATTATTTTGCGGGCAATGTGGGCATCGGCTCCACCACTCCGTCTGCAAAACTCGCAATCACCGGTACCGCTGGAACTCCAACCACTCCAATCTTCGTGGTAGCTTCATCTACTAACGCAAGAGTGTTCTCTGTAGATGGGTATGGTAGAGAGGTGATGGGGTCATCAACTGCAGGTAGAGCCACTCTCGCTTCTGGTGCAGCTACAGTCAATACCACTGCAATCATAGACAGTAATACACTAATCTCATTGACTCTTCAGAATTGTTCGTCTTGTGGTTCTGTCTATATAAACAGCACGTCTTCTTCATCTTTTACGATAGGAAGCACTAACGTGCTTGATGCTAGTGTCGTAGCGTGGAGAATTTATCAAAAATCTAACTAAAAATATATGGATATAAATACAGCTATAAATCAAATAAGTCAGTCTGTTAATTCTAGGAAATCAGACATTATGTGTCTTGAAACAGCATTAAAACAGCTTGAGGGTAAACTAGAAGTGACAACAAATGAACTAGAGAATAAATACAGGTCGCAGATAACTACACTAGAGTCGTCTGTAGTTAGTCTAACTGAACAAATACAAACTCTCACAGATGAGAAAACAGACCTTACCAATCAGGTAGTCTCCCTTACTGCCGACAACTCTGTCCTTTCAAAAGACATCACTACAAAAGATGTTGTGATTGCCGATAGAGAGTCAGTAATAGCTTCAGAGAAATCTCGTGCTGATGATGCAGAGGGAAAGCTCACCGAGGCATTACTCAAGATAAACGAACTTGAGGCTAAGATTGTCATCGAAGATATTAAGGAAGAAACTCCTGTTGATAACGCTCAGATAGAAGTCAAATCAACCGAATAACATGAAAGATAAAATAATATATTTTGTAGTAGGAGCTATCATCGCAATATTCTGTGTTCATGCGTATATTGTATATCAACTTCGAGATCAGACTATCCAGAATAGTATTGTAATTCAACAGATTGTGAACCTAATCAATGGTTCTGCAACTACAACTAAGAAGTAACTATCATGGACGCGCAAGAAATAAAAAAGTACATAGAAGATTATTCAGAAGTCCGATTACAAGCTTTACGTCAGACTGACCAGTTTATGATTAGTTCAATTCAAAAAGAATTAAGAGAACATGAAGAAAAGTCTATGGAACTTCGTGTACAATTCTATAAAGATATTCAAGAGACTGTTCAATCATCTGTTACCAAAACAATTAAGGATGTGGTGAATGGTAAAATAGATAGACTTACTAATCATCTTCAAGAACACATAGTTAGAGTTGAACCTGTCGTCAGGCAGTTTGAAATCAGTAAGAGACGACATGAAGACATTGAAGAAATTAGGGAATCAACAACAAAATGGGGGTACTTTATTACTGCTATTGCGGTTATAGGAGGTGCATTCTTATTATTGATTAGGAAATTTTTATGAATATATTCGACTTCTTCAAAAGAGATAATAAATATCTAGGTGCAAATCTACCTACGCAAAATGATATCGACTCACAGATTCATTTTCAAGATATTGTGGCAACCGCCGCTCCAGTCAAATGGCTTCCATTAGATATAAACAATTTACCCTCTTGGCCTCAATACGACCAGAACGCTACTTATGAGTGTGTTGCTCATACAGATGCACTTACAGATTCTATCCTCTACCAAATGAAGACTGGAAATGAAATAAAGTTTTCTCCTACTTGGATATATAGTAATCGAGTAAACAAGCCTACAGCTGGAATGGTAGGAACTGATGTGTTTAAGATTTCAAAGAATATCGGTGGTATACCTTACGAATTACTTCCAACACCTCAAACAGAGATAGAAGCAAACAATGTTAAAGTATATCCGTGGTTTTCAGACATCGCTAAAGTATTCCAGTCTGACTCAGAAGGTATAATTATACCAATTAAAGACATGGATACCCTTGTCTCAATTCAGCAGGTTACAGGAAAGCCAATAATGGTTTGGTTCGAGTTCAATTGGGGTGATTGGGCACGTCAGATACCGATTATAGGGCAGTATTTCCCTGCTTTGAGGCACTCTGTGACCTTTGTGCCGTCTCGTGATGGAAAGCCCTCCTACGGGCTGTATAATGGCGAAAAAGCTATTGTAATACAGGACTCTACAGGACTAAGTACCTCACTTAATGGAAAACGTATCATTACAGAGTCTTTCTACAATAAATACAATATCTTCGCTATGTATAAAATGAGGTTCAAGTTTGATGTTAAACAAGGTGAAAGGTATGATGGCTCTATTATCTCACTTCAAAAGTGTCTACGTAGTATTGGACTATTCCCTACCAACGTAGAACCAGTAGAGAATTATGGTAGAATTACAAAAGGTGCAGTTATCAAGTTTCAGGCATTAAATGGAGTGACTGAAACTGGTATACTAGATGACGTTACTAGGGCATTACTAATTAAACAATTTTAATTTATGGATAAAGTAAAAATGGCACTTGGTTCTCGAACGGTATGGTCTGCGGTGGTTATGTTTCTGGTGGCTGGTGTTTCAGCAGTACAAGACGTTATCCCTGATGGATACGTCACTGTGATACAGGCAGTCCTAACCGCTCTTACTGTTTACTTCCGTGTGAATCCGCAACAGCCTAAATAGTTGTTGTGGACATCGCTACCCAAAGGTAGCTGGACACCAGAGACTCCGAAAGGGGTCTTTTGTGTGTATAACTCACTTGTGGTAATCCATTTTAATGGGATAATTATAAAAGAAAGGTTCATCGAATACAGAATTGTGGGAGCGCAACGAATAATCAATAAATTGTAGGCTCGAAAGAGTTTTTGGTAACCTCCCGTAATTCTGTATTAGGTGAATCTTGTAGATGTTTGTCAAATAGGTGTTTTCAATGATGAGGTGGCAACTAAGGTGAGAGTTGATATAGCAAGGCGGTAGCCCCGTTTTGGCCGAATAATAACATGGGTTGTGAGTCCCACATGAGCACAAAGTCGTTCCTCCATACGCTGTGGAATAAATAGGCTCTGTACGTATATGAAAAACCAGTGAGGTGACGGAAGTCCGTTTTTACTGGGCTGAAATCCTCGCCCTCATCATTGAGAACATCTAATAATATGGAAAAAATACCAGTCAAACTAACCATCACTCGTGAAGGTAAGAAAGACTTAGTTTTTGAAATTACCTTCAAATTGGACGAAGACGACCAGTTAAAAGCCGTCTTCGTAAAACAGTTCAGAACGCAACTTGAAACAAGTGTCACCGAATGACTTATTATTGCACCTGTAAACACTGCGGAACAGTAGGCGATATCCACTACATGAAGTACGCTGGATATGATTGGTGGTGCTCAATGCTCCACTTTTGGCAATACAATCCTTTGGCAATTACGCCGATCGAATGGAGAAGATAATGCACACATGTGAGTTCTGTAAAAAACCGATACTCGACAAGGGTATTCAATACGCTCAATTGAGCTATTGCGACATCGACTGCAATGAAGGAGCAATCCTGAAACGCATCGAAGAACGACATCGTGCTTGGAAAGCTGAGTACGACAAACGGAAACCTATTGAAGTCCCACACTACATCGACGTGTACGCTTAATCTTATGCACATCTGTAAAAACTGCGAAACAGTAATGGAATCCCCAGTCGTCACGGAAGATAACTTTTGCTTCTGTGGTAAAACATGCTTGCGTGAGTATCAAGCAACGAAGCCTTGCAAGGTTCGTGTTATGCGGATTCGCCTCGTTGACCGTCGTCATCAACCTCTGTATCACTACGGAGGTGTCCGATGAACAGGAATATTCGATGTTACCTGCGCACCTGCTCAAAGCCCGTGCCGTTCAACAAGGCAGTTTACAACTCTGAACATCGGGCATTTTGCAGTCAGAGGTGTTGTACCCTGTATGAGGGAGTATTGCAACAACTCGTTTCACTGCGCACCAAACGCATATTGGTGGGTAAACCCCACCACGACTAATCTCCCACGAAAGTGGGTGCTGTCCGACATGAGCTACCACTAGGACAAAACAAAGCTGAACTGGTAATCCAGCTTATCTACCCTTCGCAAGAGGGGTAGTTTTTAATTGGCTCTATCTGCTCTTATTATCATATCGTGAATCTTATGGTTTTCAACTTCTCCACAAAAATCACAAGTTATTTTTCGTTCAATTCCATCGTGAGATACCAATTCTTTCTTATATTCTGTTTTAATTGAGAATATTGAACCACTTATATATGGTCGGGTTTTATATTTTGGATTGATTGGTACTATTTCAATTCTTGCACGGAAACAATGATACGTCTTTATTGTTGTTGTAGCCATTTTCTTATATAAATATTCTTAATAATAAAACCACCGCAATCACCAGCGCTATAACTATGGGGAATACAGAGAGGATTTTGGTCATGGTTTTAATGTAGTAAATCTTTTGTTTATAATTTCGATGTATTCCTTTGATATTTCTATCCCTATGTAATTTCTATTATTCTTAATTGCTACAATCCCCGTCGTCCCTATTCCAAAAAACGGGTCTAAGATAACTCCACCCACAGGACACCCTGCTTTTATCATTGGTTCAATAAGTTTCTCTGGGTATGAGGCAAAATGTGGTTCTTTCGATGGTTTAGTGTTTATGCTCCAAACTGTTCTTTTATTTTTACCGCTTTTGTGTGGACGAAAATTTCTAGTTCTATAAGTATCTTGTCCAGTTCCATTATCCCATTCACTTTTACCATTAGCTTTTAGTTCTTCTCCAC
>Ga0222714_10003828_pt1 | contig 15091 bp, 18 predicted proteins | sample C33_3DmetaG_FD_165048 | JGI IMG/M metagenome (GOLD analysis project Ga0222714, IMG submission 165048) | Estuarine water microbial communities from San Francisco Bay, California, United States - C33_3D | ecosystem: Environmental > Aquatic > Marine > Unclassified | place: USA: California... | reverse complement strand
GACAGTTCATTTAGATTAATTTTTGATTGTATGTCTCTAAGAAATAGTAATTTATTTTATCACATCAAAATGAAAAATAATGTTTTCAGAAATCAAAACAAGTATTATGACGCAAGAACTAATAAATTAAACTTTAAAATAATAGAATGAAGAAATGAGTGAATATGGACAAATAAATGAACTAACAGAAAGATGGAAAATTATCGAAGACATACTCAAAAATAACGAATTTCAAAATATAGTTGAAATTGGAACTTGGAGAGGAATGGGGTCTACTCTTTGCATTTTATTGAATAAAAATAAAAATAGTAATTTTTTATCATTAGAAACAAACTATGAAAATTATAACATAGCAAAAGAAAATTTAAGAAAATATGAAAATGATTTGGAGTTAGTACACGGTCGTATTATTGAAATATCAGATGTGAATAATTTTATTTCAGACATGGTTTTAAATGAGGAACAAAAAATTTGGTTAAGAAACGACCTGATTGATTTTGAAAAAACACAAAATGTTTTAAGCAAAATTCCCGAAAAAATAGATTTTTTACTTTTGGATGGTGGCGAATTTTCAACCTTTCCCGAGTGGTTAAAACTAAAAAACAGAACGAAATTTGTAGCATTGGACGACATAAATGTTTTGAAATGTAAAAAAATTTTCTTAGAATTATCAAACGATAGTAGTTACGAATTACTGTCTACTACAAATGAAGGTCACGGATTTTCTGTTTTCAAAAAAATTAATTAATGGATAATACAATACAAATTAATAAGTTTTCACATCTACATGATGGAACAAAAATTATTTTTTGTAAAACTGATTTTTTAGCCCAAGAATTAGAAAACATCAAAAAAATGAACACAGAAGTAATACTGATTTCTGGCAATTCCGATTATGTTATTGATAGTGATTTTATACCCTTAATACCAAAGAATTTGAAAAAATGGTTTGCTCAAAACGCTCTTTTTGTAAATGAAATTGTAGAATGTATACCTTTAGGTATTGAAAACAAACTACCTTCGGTGAGAGAAGGTCATGGGGTGGGATATGGTGAAAGAATAGTTCAAAAAGAATTGTGTATTCTCAATCAAAAAATAAACAAACCAAGTAAATTTATTTATAGCAACTTTAACGTCGGCACAAATATAGAACATAGGACTAAAGTAAGGGAAATATGTATAAATAGTGATTATATTGATTGGGAAGAACCAAACCTAACAATATCAGGTTTTTTTGATAAAATTAGTGAATACGAAGCGGTGGTTTGTCCACAAGGTAATGGACCGGGGGACAACCATAGAATTTACGAAACACTTTACATGGGTAAAATACCAATTACTTTTAATAAAAAAATGTTTGAATTATTACATTATCGTTACCCAGTGGTACTATTAGAAAGTGAAGATGATTTAAAAAATTTTGATAGTCTCAAAAAGAAAATAGAAGAAGCAAAAAATAAAATTTGGAACAAAAAAAGTTTATACATTAATTTTTGGATTCAAAAAATTAAAAGTTTTTTATAGATGGTTGGTGTTAAAATTGGTAAAAATGTTGTTATTTCTCACTATACTAATTTGTATGGTTGTGAATTGGGTTCTGATGTTTTTGTAGGCCCTTTTGTAGAAATACAAAAAAATTGTAAAATAGGTAATAAAACACGTATTAGTAGTCATTCTTTTTTGTGTGAGGGGGTCACTATAGGTAATAATTGTTTTGTCGCGCATGGTGTGATGTTCACAAATGATAAATTCACAGAGGAAAAAAATAATTGGGTTCTCAGAAAAACAACGATTGGCGATAACGTAAGAATAGGCAGTAATTGTACAATTCTACCAGTAAACATTGGGGATAATTGCGTTATAGGTGCGGGTTCAGTAGTCACGAAAGACATTCCTAATGATAGCATCGTATATGGTAATCCCGCTAAAATAAAAAAAATATAATTATGAAAATTTGTATAATAGGTCATGGGTATTGGGGGAACATTCTACATAAAAATATAATGGAGTTAGGACATAACGATATTCAGTTAATTGACATTAAACTAAACAACACACATCTATTGGATGATAGGTATGACATATACTTTGTTACTACACCATTTTCAACACATTACGACATTTTATTGAAATTGTCGGAATATAAAAACAAAAAAATTTGGTGTGAAAAACCATTGGTTGAGACTACAGAAAAACTAACAGAAATTTACAAACTAATGGAAATAAATAACAATAAATTATTTGTTGATTGGGTTTACACTTTCAACAATTGTGTCCGTAGGTTAAAGGAAATACTTTCAACAAAAAAAGTAAAACAAATAATATTAAATAGAACCAACGATGGACCAAAAAGATACGATTGTAATTCAGTGTACGACCTTTCTAGCCATGATATATCCATTTTATTTTATTTGTACCCCGAACTAAATTTAAATTTTACTTTTAATGAACATAGTAATTTACAGAATGAAAAATTTGGTTCTAACTTAAGTTGGTGTTACGAAGACAACACTCAAATTATATTGAATTCTTCTTGGCAACATACTTCAAAAAACAGAATATCAATTTTTGTAACACAAGATGATGAAGTGATATTATTTGACGACATAAAAAAACAAATTTTTTATAATGAATCCTTTGAAAATTTCTCAGAAAAAACTTCACCAATACACTCAGCTTTAAATTTTTTCTTCAGTAGTAATGAATTCAATGAAAATAAAAATTTAACCTCAAAAATAACAAAAATTTTACAAAAATCATGGACATAAAATTTAACGACTTATCGTCACAATGGAAAAAAATATCAAAAAAAACTCTACCACAAATAGTGGATGTATTACAAACAGGTAACTTTATCTTGGGAAAACAAGTCACAGATTTTGAAAAAAAATTCAAAGAATGGAATGGTAATAAATACGCAGTTGGGGTTAATAGTGGTACAGATGCTTTAATAATTTCAGTATCTTCCCTAAACCTAAAAGGAAAAACAAAGTTTTACATACCAGCAAACACTTACATAGCAACTTTGTTGGGTGTGGTTCTATCAAACAATCAAAACTATGAGTACGAATTAGTTGATTGCGACGAACACTTTCAAATAGACTGTGAAAAATTAGAAAACTTAATTATTAAAGATTTTTTATCATTTGATAATCATGTCGTTATACCTGTACATCTTTATGGGTCATGTTGTAATATGGAAAAATTAATGAATCTTAAAGTTGACTATAATTTATACATTATTGAAGATTGTTCACAATCACACGGTACAAAAACTTCAACTAATCAAAAAGTTGGTACATTTGGAGATGTTTCAGCCTTCTCTCTCTATCCTGGTAAAAATTTAGGCGCTTCGGGAGACGCTGGAATTATTGTGACTGACAATGAAGAAATTTATAAAAGATGTGTAATGATAAGGAATTTAGGTAGTGTGGAAAAATATAAACACGATGTAATTGGTCGCAACTCAAGATTAGACACAATTCAATCAGTAATTCTCAGTAGTAAATTAGAATATATTGATGAGTGGAACAAAAAAAGGAACAAAGTGGCAAAAATTTACAACGAAAAAATAAAAAATACTTTTGTAACCTTACCTCAAACCCCCAACTATTGTGGATATAATACATATCATATCTTTCCAATTTTAGTAGAAAATAGAGATGAATTTTTAAATTACATGCAACTCAATAACATTCCCTGTTTGATACACTATCCCATACCAATAGAAAGAACTTTAGCCTTTTTTGACGAAAACACTAATAATACTATGACTTTAAATTTTTCAAAAAAGTTAGTTAGTTTACCTATACATCCTTTCATGAAAAATAAAGAAATAAATTATATATGTAATATCATAAATAATTTTAGAAATGATGTTTGATTTAGGCATTGCAATACCTACATATTCAGGTCACTTGTACAACTTAAAAAATTTATTAGACCAAATTTCAAAGTCTACGGTATTACCAAAACAAGTAAGTGTGAGTATATCATCCTTTGACGGTTTACTCGAATTACCAACATACCCTTTCGAATTAATTATTGACAAACATTCAGAATCTAAAAATACATCAGAAAATTTGAACATATCGGCATCTAATCTAAAAACAAACATCATTACTTTTATGGGTGGTGATGATATACCACACATAAGAAGAAATGAGTATTTAATAAATTCAATCATAAGAGGTGCTAAAGTTATAGTGCATAATTATACTTTTGCGGATAAAAGTTTCACAGAATATACAAATGATGTTGGTTGTCTTGATTTACATGTTGATTATATAGATACTTTCATTTCAAATGAACATTTCCCTGTAAGTTCCGAAAACCCGAATTTAGTATTTGCTAATGGCCCTATAACGCTCACAAATGATATATTTGAAAAATTTAAATATGGTGAAACTTTTGAGTATAATGGTAGAGAAGATTCTATGTACAACAGTAATTTAGTAAAAAATGGTTATAAGATATCTTATATAAAAAATAGTTTAATGTTATATATCAAATAGAAATGAATATAATACATCACACGGCAATAATTGGTGAAAATGTAAAAATGGGTTCCGGTAATTTTATTGGTCCATATTGTTGTATTGTTGGTGATACAACAATTGGTAATAACAACAAATTTGAATCTTTTTGTTCTATTGGTACTCCGGCAGAACATAGAGATTATTTTTTTAATGAAAATGGCAAACTATCTATAGGTAATAATAATGTTTTCAGAGAATTTGTCACGGTCAATTCTGGTACAAAAAAAATAACTATTTTGGGAAATGACATTGTTATGCTAAGAAATAGCCACGTAGGTCACGACTCAATATTAGAGGATAAAGTAAATTTATCATGTAACGTATTAATTGGTGGTCATTCACATATAATGGAAGGTTCTAATTTTGGTTTAGGTAGTTCCTGCCATCAATTTAGTAAAATAGGGGCATACTCAATGATTGGAATGGGTAGTGTGATAACTAAAAAATCAGTAATAGAGCCAGGTAAAGTGTATGTTGGTTCTCCATGTACTTACCTTAAAGAAAATCTTGTAGGTTTAGAGAGAAATAATATTAGTAATCAAGACTTAAAAAATTTAAAATTAAAATACACACAATTAACAAAATAAAATTTTGAAAAGTAAAAAATCTTTAATAACCGGAATTAATGGTCAAGATGGTTCATATTTAACCGAACTATTATTAGATAAAGGATATGAAGTATGGGGTACCGTAAAACGTAATTCAGTCTCAGAAACTCAATCAAGTAGAATTGAACACTTTAGAGAAAATAATTTAATTAAATTAGAATATGCCGATTTAACAGATATGGCTTCTTTAGTTAGAGTTTTACAGATGTCACAACCTGATGAGATTTATAATTTGGCAGCACAATCACATGTTAGAGTAAGTTTTGACCAACCAATATACACAGCAAATGCTACGGGAATAGGCACTCTAAATTTGTTAGAGGCGATACGAATGGTTTCTCCCCACTCTAAATTATATCAAGCATCATCTTCCGAAATGTTTGGGAATAGTATTGATGAAGACGGATACCAAAGAGAAACTACATCTATGAATCCCGTTTCTCCTTATGGATGTGCTAAAGTATTTTCATACAACATATGTAGAAATTATAGAAACTCATACGGAATGAAAATATGGAATGGTATTTTATTCAATCATGAATCACCAAGGAGAGGAACTAATTTTGTTACAAATAAAGTGGTTAAAGCTGCTGTTAGAATTAAATTAGGTTTACAAAAAAAACTACATTTAGGTAACTTAGAAGCAACAAGAGATTGGGGTCACGCTAAAGATTATGTTGAAGCTATGTGGTTAATGTTACAATCTGAAAGTCCTGAAGATTATGTTTGCTCAACCGGTGTGTCTCATTCAGTAAGAGAACTATGTGATTATACTTTCAAAAAGTTAAATTTAAATTATGAAGATTATGTAGTTGTTGACGAAAAACATTTCAGACCGGAAGAATTACACGATTTGAAAGGAGACTCTTCAAAGTTAAAAAATAAACTAGGGTGGAAACCTAAGTATACATTTGAAACTATGTTAGACGAGATGATTGAATATTGGTTAGACTACTATGCGAAATAAGATATTGGTCACTGGAGGTTATGGTTTGGTTGGTTCGGAGTTTATCGGAGATAATTACGTAAAACCTTCATCTAAAGAAGTCGACCTAAGAATTACCACAGAAGTTAATGATTTAATTAGTCAGAATAATTTTGAAGGTGTTATTCATTGTGCTGGAAAAGTTGGTGGTGTTGGCGGAAACATGAAGTATAAAGGTGAATTTTTTTACGATAACCTTATGATGAATACTAACATCATAGAGTCAGCCAGACTTTTTGGTGTCAAAAATTTAGTCTCTTTTTTATCAACTTGCGTTTTCCCTAATAATATAGATTACCCACTAACTGAAAAAAAAATACATTTAGGTCCACCCCATTTTTCAAATGATGCTTATGCATATGCGAAAAGAATGGCGGATGTTCAAATAAGAGCGTATCGAGAACAATATGGTTTAAATTATAAATCCGTAATACCAACAAACATATATGGACCAAATGACAACTATAATATTCAAAACGGTCACGTAATACCATCATTAGTACATAAATGTTTTTTAGCGAGAGAAAATAAAACTGATTTCAAAATATGGGGAACTGGTAAACCCCTAAGAGAATTTATTTTTAGTAAAGATGTTGCAAAATTAACAGAATGGGTATTAGACCATTATGAAGAAAATGAACCAATAATACTTTCTACATCTGATGAAATATCAATTAAAGACCTAGTTGAAATGATTGTTGAGATAATGAACTTTAAGGGTGATGTAATTTATGACTCTTCTAAGCCTGAAGGTCAATTCCGTAAACCATCTGATAATACTAAAATAAAAAATTATTTACCTAATTTTCATTTTACACCTTTATATAATGGTTTGAAAGAAACTATTGAGTATTTTGAAAAAAACTATAATGTTATAAGAAAATAAATTAAAATGCCTAGAAAAAAACTAACTACAGATGAACCAGTAATTCCACAGTCTTTTACAAAAAAAGATTTCATAAATTCAGTCATCAAAAGAAAACAAAAAAGTAAATTTTTGTCTGACAATCAAAAAGACTACTATGACATATTGATAAGTAATCAAATAACAATTTGTTCTGGACCTGCTGGTGTCGGTAAAAGTTATATATCTATGAAAGCTGCCGTGGACCTTTTAATGGACACTTCTAATTCATATGAAAAAATTATAATTGTTAGACCAGCAGTTGAGGCTGAAGAAAAATTAGGTAGTTTACCTGGTAATTTAGAGGAAAAATTAGACCCTTATATTTTTCCATCGTATTACCTGTTAAATAAAATAATCGGAAAAGATGCCCGTGAAAAGTTAAAAGAAGCTGAAATCATAGAAGTATTTGCATTAGCGTACATGAGAGGAATGAATATAGACAATTCTATTCTTATTTTTGAAGAAGCACAAAATGCAACCCCTAATCAAATTAAGTTATTGCTCACAAGAATTGGTTATAATAGTAAATTTTTTATATCAGGAGACTTAGAACAAACTGACCGTTATAAAGACAAAAAACAATCAGGTCTTTACGACGCACTTCAAAGATTTAATAACGTAAATGATATTGGAATTTATGATTTTAGAAACGCTAAAAATGTTAGAAACCCACTTATTGGTAAAATATTAGAAAGATATGATGAAGAGAATAGGGATTGAAATTAATGGTGTTTTAAGAGACACAATTGGTAAGTTCACACAAGTTTATGAAAAACATATGATTGAAGAATCAGATGATAATAATAAAACTTATGAAATAGATTTATCAGGGAATACTGAAGAAAATACGGTTGAAAATGATTTTGAATACAAAATTATAAATGACGTAACTTCTTTAGAGTTGATGTCTCACTTTGCATTCAAAGATACTGATGAACTATATTCTTTCATGTATGAAGATTTTGTTATGCAAATATTTGGTCATGCCGGTTCAACAGAAACATTCACATTTAATGAACTAAATGATTTTTATATGAACTTTAGAGATGAATACGAAATAATAATAGTGTCTGACGAGATGGGTAGGTCGAAACCGGCTTCTTTATTTTTCTTGTCTAAATTCGGATGTTTGATAGAAAATATAAAATTTTATTCCAATTCAACTTTACAAAACATGTGGAATGGTTTAGATATAATAGTAAGTGCTAATCCAAAACTCATAGAAAACGCACCAAACAATAAAACTGTTATTAAATACAAAACATCTTACAACAAAGACGTAACTTGTGAGTATGAAATTGATGAGTTGAAAAAACTAAACGAAATAATAAAAAATCTTTAATATGTTAAATTTCTTAGGAGAAAAATATTATATAGATGTTGATGAGTTAGAGTCTCAAGTTAGTCTTAGTAAATCAAAAATAATCGCACTTAGTGGGGAGTCTGAAAACGAACAAATAAGTGTAACAAGATACGAAACATTCAAAAGTCTTATTGATGTTGTTTTAACGGAACGAGAAGAGTTAGATGAGGGTCTTGGAATGCATGGGGCAAATAATCTAACAATACCATTTAAAATTTCATTCAACACATTACTATTACATAAAATTATTAAAAAGTTATAATATGGATTCAGAAAAAGTAAAAAAAATTGAGAAGTCAATCGAAAACTTAAAAAACAAAACCGCTAAAATTTATTTTTTAGTTCAGGATACGAAAGGTAATCCTAAAGCATCAGTGAAGTACATTTATGATATGGCACTGACATTGAAAAATGAAAACTTTAACGTTGTAATTATTCACGAAACAAAAGAGTATCAAGGAGTGAGTTCTTGGTTAAGTGAGGACTATTCATCTTTACCTCATCAAGAAATTGAAGGTCAAAATTTGGCGATTTCACCTGAAGATTTTGTTGTTATACCTGAGTTATATGGTCACGTAATGGAACAATTAGCAAAATTCCCTTGTGGAAAAATTGTACTTTGTCAAGCGTATGATTACATTTTGGAAACATTAGCCCCCGGGGTTAGTTGGACTCAGTACGGATTTTTCAAATGTATTACAACATCTGAAGAACAAAAAAAGTATTTGTCTACAATCATGAAAAATGTAAGTTATGATGTTGTACAACCTTTAATTGACCCTGTTTTCACTAAAAAAGAAAAACCATCAAAACCAATTATTTCAATTCACACAAGAGATACAAGAGACACCTCAAAAATTATTAAAACTTTCTATTTGAAGTATCCACAATTTAGATGGATTACATTTAGAGATATGAGAGGTATTGCTCAAGAAGATTTTTCAAAGTTTTTAAAAGACTCTTTTGTTAGTGTGTGGGTTGACAACGAAAGTGCTTTTGGAACATACCCATTAGAGTCTATGGTGTCAGGTACACCTGTTATTGGAAAAGTACCTAACATGATACCTGAATGGATGACAGAAGATAATGGAATATGGACACAGAACTTCAACGAAATTGTAGATATTATTGCAAATTTCATTCAAAACTGGTTAGAGGATAACATTTCAGAAAAACTATACGATGGTATGACTACCACAGTTTCGAATTATACAAATAAAGGTTTGTATCAAGAAGAAGTTATTAACCTTTTCAATGAGTACTATCAGAAAAGAGAGGAGTCATTATCACAACAATTAGAAAAAATAAACGAAACAGAAAAAATTAACTAATCATGGAAGATAAAAATATTTTCGATTTGTCGGTAATTTTACCGGTAAACTCATCTAAACAAAAAGATTTTGACCTATATTATGAAAGAGCTATTAGGTCAATTTATTTTCAAAACAATCAACCTAAAGAATTAATTGTAGTACACACCGACGAAGAAGGGTTGAAAGAAAAATTAGAATCATTTGACTATAGTGGTCTTACTGTAAATTACGTTGAAAACAAAAAAGAACATGATTTTTGCTCACAGGTTAATTTGGGGGTTGAAAATTCAAAATCCACTTGGATTAGTGTATTAGAATTTGATGATGAGTATTCTAGTATATGGTTTAAAAACGTAGAAAGATATGTCAATGCATACCCTGAAGTTGGGGCATTTTTACCGTTGGTGGTTGATACTGATGAAAAAGGGATGTTTGTTGGATTTACAAACGAAGCAACGTTTGCTGTAAGTTTGAATACTGAAATGGGATACTTAACAAACGATTTATTAATGGGATACCAAAATTTCCAAACAAGTGGAATGGTATTAAAAAGAGAATTATATAAAGAAGTGGGTGGGTTCAAACCTTCGTTTAAATTAACTTTTGTATATGAATTTCTTTTAAGACTTACATATAATTCTGTAAGTATTATGACAATTCCTAAGATTGGATATAAACATATGAATATGAGGGAAGGTTCAATATTTTGGAGTTACAAAAACGGACAGAATAAAATATCAGACAAGGAAGTTTCGTTTTGGATTGAATCCGCAAAAAAAGAACACTTTTTTAATTTAGATAGAAAAATAAAGTATGAACCCGAACAAGCATGATGTTTTTATCATCTTCAACAGAAAATGAAAATACATACGAAAAGAAAAAGACGAAACCAAAATCACAAAATTATTTTGACGTTCGTGAAGAAGAGGCGGTTGTTCTTTATATAGAAGCTGAAACAAAAAAAGAAAAGGAACAAATATATAATGAGTTCTTAAAGTATCCATTAGATAAAATGATTGACTCTATTATCAGAAGATACAAATTATATAGAAAAGACATGAATTACCAAGACATTCATGCTGATACACATTCTTTTTTGATGACAAAAGTTGATAAGTTTAAACCGGCTAAAAATAAAAAGGCGTATTCGTATTTCGGAACTATTTGTAAAAATTATTTGATGGGTCAGATTTTAAAAGACCAAAAAGAAACAAATAGAAAAATATCTTACGAAGACATTTCTGCAACTTTAGAAAATAGACCTGACATGATTTACTTTTTGGAGTTTGAAAAAATAGAAGCAGAAACTGTTATCGAACACTTTATGAATGACCTAAAAAAGTATGTAGAGACAAAAGACTTACATGAAAACGAAACAAGATTGGGTTATGCTTTGGTAGAGTTATTTGAGGACTATGGTAATATTTTTATTGGGAATGACAACAACAAGTTCAACAAAAATATTGTTTTACTTACCCTACGAGAAATGACCAATATGAATACAAAAGAAATACGTGTTTATCTGAAAAAATACAAAACTTTATATTTTCAAACCCTGAATAAAATACATAATAGATAACAAAATATTTATTAGTATGAATAGAACAAGAAAAAAAGAAATTGCACTTAATAAAGACTCGGTATTAAGTTTAATGCAAGAAATATATAATGAGTTGGTTGAACAGAGAGCAACTGCGATGAGAATACAAAACAAAATGTTAGGTCTCCTCAAGGACGCAGAAGACATGACTGTAATAGGTCCTGTAATAAAAGAACAACAAAAAATCATAAATGACACAATAGAAAAAAAGTTGTCATTGTCTAAACTTCAGTCAGCCATTTGGGAAAAATCAAATAACGCAAAAGAAGACAATTTTTCATTATCTGATATGGACGAAGATGTTTTACATAGTCTTATTAACAAAGACATAAAAAAAGATAGTGGTCAAAATTACACTTTGTAATGGGTATAGATTTAACAGATGATTATAACAAAGCTAAATCGAAAATTAGCTCATACCAAACTGTTGTAGAAAACAAAAAAAACAACCTGCAACAAAAAAAAGAAAAGGCTAAAAGTTCATTAGATAAAAAAAAGAGTGAAGCAATAAAACAAGCTAAAGAACTCGATAAAAAGGCCGCCAATTTTAAAAACAGTGTAAAAAGTGAAATCAAAAATCAGTTAGAACAATTATTAGATTTATTTAAACAAACTCTACCACCATCAGGAGGTAAATCTTTATCCACAATTAGTAGATTTTTTTTAGAAGCTGCCGATAGAACCAAAGAACAAGTGAAGGGACTTTTGGTTGAAGAAATTATTTCAACAATAGGTTGCTCTGAAGAACAATCATACGAAGATAAGTTAAACCAGCCTTTTTATATAAAAGTTAATCAAGTTGATTTATTTAAAAAATTGATATTTTCACCTGATGATGAATACTCTAAATATTATTATGAAAATCAACCGTTTAATATTGGTACAATACCAAGTAGTCTTAATAGACAACTTTATGAAAGATTACAAAATTTAGGTCAATCACTTCAAACACAATTTGGTACTGGTTACCAAGGAGCATCGGGACAAGATTTATTTGATATTGAGTATGTTCAATTTTATCCCTCAGTAAACCCAACAAACTTCGGTGATTTTTTTAAAGTAACTTTGAAACCTCAATTGAATAACGCAACAAACGTTGCCGATTTTTTAAACGATTATTACGGGAGTATCGATGTTATAGATTTTGATGTGCTTTCGGCAGATATAATGAATGCGTTAACAGGTGTATTCGACTTTAGTTTGAATATTTCTACAGACCAACTCAGAGAAGAAAAAAAGTTCGATTTAATTCTAAAAAGAATAATGGGAGTTTGTTCAGACCCAAACAAAAAAATTGACGTGGGTGGTACTGCAAAATTAAGTGACCAAGATTTGATAGATGACGCATTTTTTGAAGTGTCTCCGCAAGAACTAAGAACTATAGAAAACCAAATTAACAATATAAAACAAGGTGTTGTTGAATTTGAAGATTGTGGTAATGTGAAGTTACCTGTAAATATTTTAGGTACAAGGGCATCGTTGGATGAGGTAATTACTGAAAATACTTCAACCAAAAAAATTGATAGAGTTGAGCAGGCATTAGAAGAAATGGCTAAGGACCCAAATTGGAAAAACTTAGTTCCAGGTATTGGTATTAATTTGAATTTGAAAGCAAGTATAGATACAGATTTAATAAATCAATTACCAAAAATTTCATTCAAAAGTATTTTGTCACCCAAAGTAATGTTAGGGTTCATGATTATGATAAAAGCAATCAACTCACAGTTTTCAGCACAAATAGATAATTTATTTGATGACTTAGAAAAGTTTATGAAAACTTTCAAAAAGTTTACCGTTGGTTTAATGAGAAAGGTTTTTGCAATTTATGTTAAAGAACTTTTCGATATAGTAAAAAAGAACGTAAAAAAACTTGTTGAACAAATACTTGGGGATATTGCAAAAGAAGCAAAAAATAAAAAACTTCAGATGTACTCTTCCATTGTTTACGCACTTTTAATACTTGGTCAAACTTTTATTGATTACAGAAATTGTAAAAGTGTGATTGATGATATTTTAAAGTTGTTAAACTTAGCCCTAAACAGACAAGATTCAGGTTTACCACTTTTTGCGTTAGCGGGGTCACAACTATTAGGGGGGGTATCTGATACAAGAGCTTTTGCAAATGCGGTTGAGGGTATTCAATCAGCGGGGTTACCCACAGGTGACGCTCCTGATGGTGGACCTAACATGATGAACATGGCTTTTATGGCTATGATTAAAGGTCAAAATAAAGAACAGGCTGAAAATGGGAAAACAGAAATATACATACCACCTTTGACTGTGGTAGTTCCTCCGTTCGGTGCAGGTCCTGGTATAACTAAACCAACAAAAGGTTTTGGAAAATCTTACTAAAATGAAAAAAGAAGAATTATTAGACGTTATTAACGGTTACAAAAACAAATCTAACAAACAGTTGGAGTTGGCATTGGACAAAATGAACAAAGATTTTGAAACAACAAAAGAAACGATTGTGAAGTTAACTCACAAATTGGATGAAATAGAAAAAACTTATAACAACGTTTTTGAAGAGTACAAAAAAAGAACACTAAATGGATAATATAGCAGACGGACAACAAATATTTTACGGTACTTGTATTGCCAGTGACGACCCTATGATGTTAGGTAGGATTAGAGTTGAGCCAGTATTTCAAAATATTGAAGCCTTTGAAAAGGCAAATGAGGGTTTTGACCCAAACTCTAATGACCCAAATAAAAATGGACCATGGTCTCCAAAAGACCCTTTTGTTTTTTTACCATTCTTACCTTACTTCGTAAATCAAGTTCCAAAACCTGGAGAACAGGTAATGTTGTTTTATTTCAATCGTAACTTCAAAAAAACAAGAAATAAATATTACATGTTGTCAACATATTCATCACCGACAACTATTAAATACGAAGAAACCGCATCATCTCAAACACAATTAAGTGCGGGGTTTGTCAACTCATCAATAAATTTACCTCCAATTAAAAATCAAGATGGTACATTCAAAAATGAGAATAATTCAGGGGTGTTTGCAGAACCTGTTGATATTTCATTAAATGGTCGAGATAGCGCCGACATTATTATAAAAGAAGATGAGCTATTACTAAGAGCAGGAAAACATAAAAAATTCTCTACAGGTCAAATACCTGACTCTGATGACACAAGAGCTTTTTTACAACTTTCTAAATATTACACAGACACAACATTTGGTAACCCTGAAAAACAAACAAGATTAATAGAAAACGATATTCCAATCAAATACCTTATAGAATATGATGTAATAAACCCTGAAAATCAATTTTCCGCATTTACCGCAATAATGTACGTATATGCTTTACGAACAGATGGTAGGAATTATCTAACATTAACTTCAAATTTTGGTTATAACACCGAACTTGATTTATCAGGAACAACAAATGGTGTTTCATTAATTAGAATGATTAACTTACCAATAGGTTTGAATTTACAAGATTTATCACTTCAAATAAATCAAAGACTAAAAGAAATAATTACAAGCCCATCAACCGCTTTACTTCAACCTAACATCAAACCCAACGAACAATTCCCTTTTTATTATAGACCATCCAAAAGACTAAGAGACCTAACCTCTAAATTTATTTCTACCAATGATTTAATTTCTTCAGGTAACATGAATCAATTGATGTCTTTAATAAAAATATCTTCAACAGACCTAACACCGGGATACAGTTTAGTAATAGATGCTAAATTGTCCCCACAGATTCCATATAGATTACAATCTGAAACTTTTATTCCTTCTACCGCAAATTTAAATG
>Ga0222714_10003827_pt1 | contig 15094 bp, 11 predicted proteins | sample C33_3DmetaG_FD_165048 | JGI IMG/M metagenome (GOLD analysis project Ga0222714, IMG submission 165048) | Estuarine water microbial communities from San Francisco Bay, California, United States - C33_3D | ecosystem: Environmental > Aquatic > Marine > Unclassified | place: USA: California... | reverse complement strand
GTCTTGTAGTATTTGTAGCGGATCGGATTTTTCTTGTAGTAATCCTGGTGGTATTCCTCGGCGGGGTAGAACTCTGCGGCGCGGGTGATGATGGTGCGGATTTCCCCCTTGAACGGCTTGTTTTTCATCAGCGCGGTTTTTGAATCTTCAGCAGCCTTGCGCTGCCCGTCGTCGTGATAAAAGATTTCGCTGCGGTACTGTGAACCGTGGTCGCAGAACTGGCCGTTGAACTGGGTGGGATCGATGTTGCGCCAGAACGCGTCCAGCAATTGCGCGTATTTGACCTTTGCCGGATCGTAGACGACCTGCACGACTTCATTGTGTCCGGTGCCGCCGGTGGAAACCATCGGGTAGGTCGGATTCTTGATGCGCCCGCCCATGTATCCCGAGGTGGTCGAGATGACGCCGGGCACCTTGTCGAACGCTTCCTCGACGCACCAGAAGCAGCCGCCGCCGAAAGTGGCGACCGCGGTGCCGGGGATCGGTTTGGGCAATTTCGCCGGCGCCGACTGGGCGTATGCGCAGACCGGCAGCAGAACGGCGCACACCATCGCGAGGCGCAGGAAAATAGCTTTGAAAATCATGGACATTGCTCAAGTCTCCCGGTTAAAACCAGTATATCGGATAATCCACGCTCGTAGACCCGGCACGGCGGTCATCGTTCATTAGTGGAGAAAGCATGCGGCGCATTACACTCACGCAGTATCTTGTCGAGCAGCAACGGGAAAAAGGCGTGGTGTCGGCCGAGTTGCGCCTGCTCATCGAAGTCGTCGCGCGCGCTTGCAAATCGATCGGCAATGCAGTCAGCAAAGGCGCACTGACCGGCATACTCGGCGGCGCCGGCACCGACAACGTGCAGGGCGAGGCGCAGAAAAAACTCGACGTCATTTCCAACGAAGTGCTGCTGGAAGCCAATGAATGGGGCGGCCACCTCGCCGCGCTGGCTTCCGAGGAAATGGAGCATCCGCACCAGATCCCGAACCGTTACCCGCGCGGCGAATTCCTGCTGCTGATCGATCCGCTCGACGGTTCTTCGAACATCGACGTCAACGTATCGATAGGCACCATTTTTTCGGTGTTGCGCTGCGCCGAGGGCTGCGAACCCGACGAGCAGGCTTTCCTGCAGCCCGGGTCGCGGCAGGTGGCTGCCGGATTCGCGGTCTACGGACCGTCCACCATACTGGTGCTGACCGTCGGCAACGGAGTTGCCGGTTTCACGCTGGATCGCGAAATGGGCAGCTGGGTGCTGACCGAGCCGAAAATCGAAATCCCGGCCGATACCGCGGAGTTCGCCATCAACATGTCGAACATGCGCAATTGGGGCGCCCCGATGAAACGCTACATCGACGAATGCCTGGCCGGTAAAACCGGGCCGCTGGGCAAGGACTACAACATGCGCTGGGTGGCTTCCATGGTTGCCGACGTCTACCGCATCCTGTCGCGCGGCGGCATATTCATGTATCCACAGGACGCCAAACACAAGGAAGGCAGGCTGCGCCTGATGTACGAAGCCAATCCGATGGCGTTCATCGTCGAGCAGGCCGGCGGTGCCGCGACCAACGGCCGCCAGCGCATCCTCGACGTGCAGCCGACGAAACTACACCAGCGCGTGGGCGTGATTCTCGGTTCACGCAATGAAGTGGCGCGGGTGACGGGGTACCACGGTGACTCCGCGTAATGTCAGGATCCGCGTTTTGCCGCGACCAACCGGCATCGTGGCTTCCCGAGGATTGAAATCATGAGCGCTGCAGCTGGTAAGGCCGGCCCGGGTGAAATCGCCACGCTCGGCGGCGGCTGTTTCTGGTGCCTGGAGGCGGTGTTCGACGGGCTGGCCGGCGTCACCTCGGTCGAGTCGGGCTACAGCGGCGGGCATACCGACAATCCGACCTACGAGGACATCTGCGGCGGGGATACCGGCCATGCCGAGGTCGTCAGGGTGACTTTCGATCCCGCGACCATCAGCTACGATGAACTGCTCGACGTGTTTTTCACGATCCACGATCCGACGACGCTGAACATGCAGGGCAACGATGTCGGCACCCAGTACCGGTCGGTGATCTATTACCACTCGCCAGCGCAACTGGCGGCCGCGCAGAATGCCGTGCGCCGGCTGACCGCTGAAAAAGCCTATGCCGATCCCATAGTCACTGAAATCGCGCCGGCGGTGCGGTTCTACGAAGCCGAGAAGTACCACCAGGAATATTTCGAACGCAATCCGCGCCAGCCGTACTGCCAGTACGTGGTGTCGCCCAAGGTCGCGAAATTCCGCAGGAAGTACGCCGCCCGGCTGAAAAAATAGCTTCCGGCGTCATTCGTCCGCCTGCGCACGATGGCGCGCCGCGGTGACTATGGCTTCCGCCAGCCTGATCAGCGTCAGCGGTGCCGACCCTTCAGCCTTGTTGTTGGCGATGATCGTGCACTCCTGGCCCGCCGCAAGCGTCGCCAGGCACAGGCGCGCGATGGATTCGCGCGTTGCGCTGTCCTCATCGACCAGCTGGTCGAACGGCGTAAAACGCATTCGCGCATCTTCATAGCTGTAGGCGGTGTGCAGGTTCCAGCGGATGATCAGCGGTCCCGGACCGAAACCCGACATCGCCGCGGCCTGCGCCGCCACCGGCGGCATGCGCGGATGCACACCCAGACAGTAGCGGACCCCGGTTTCCTTGAGCGAGGCAAAAAACCGCCGGTTGATGATCCGGTCGTCGCGCATTTCGACCGCGTAGAGCGGACCCTTCGGCAGCCGGGCAAGGAATTCCTGCAACTGGGCGATGAAGCGTTCGGGGGCGCGGGTGAGAGTGCGCCCGAGCGGCGGAAACTGGAACAGCAGGGGACCGGCGGTCGCTTCCAGCCCGGCGCGCACGGGCTCGATGAACTGTTCGATGGCATAGGCGGCGTCGAGAAACTGCCCGTTCGGTTTGCCGCGTGCGCCGTTTTCGCCCTGCAGCCACGGATTGGTGAGCAGCCCGGGGGCCTTGATGACGAAACGGAAATCGTCAGGAACCTGCCGCGCGTAGGTCGCGTATTGTCGTGCCGACAGCGGCGCGTAAAGCGCACGGTCGACGCATACGGTGCGGAACAGGGGGTGCCGGGCATAGGCTGCGAGGCCGTATCGCGACAGGTCGCCGGGAGCCGCCGTTTCCGCCCAGACCAGTCCTTTCCAACCCGGGAAATGCCACGATGAAGTTCCCAGCCGGACCCCGGGCGGCAACTGCCGGGCCAGGTCACGCACTTCCTGGGCGACCGGCGCCGCGCCAAGCGTGATCGCGCGGTGCGGCGTACCGGCACGCGCATCGCCTTCAAACAGGGAGAGTTGTCTGGCCATGGCGGTGCATGGTTTATCCGGGGATACGCATCAGCGTGTCACCAAGCGGCGACGTCAGGGTATCGGTGCAGAACTGTCGTTTGTTGCAGATACACAATTCAAGTTCCTCGACTAGGTCATTGATTTGTTTCTGCTCTTGCGTCGCAGCCATGGCGCCGGAGCAACCGTCGCAGGGCCAGCTATTGTGCGGCGAGTCGGGCAGAGATACAAACGGATTTCATTCCGGCCTGCGTCGGCAATGGCGCGCATCGAATTTCTCCCTCGCGCTGCACCCCGTTTCCCCTCTGGAAAACGTTGACAAAGCCATTTTCCCTCGGCATCCTCTCAACACCGTGCAACACCACGGCAAAGCGACTAACCGACTAACCGGACTTAAACCAGACAGACCTGAACGGGAGATCAATCGATGGCTGCAAAGAAAAAGGCTAGCAAGAAACCCGCCGCGAAGAAAAAGAAAAGCGGCGCGAAGCGCAAACCCAATGCCGCATTCATGAAACCGATGCAACCGAGCGCCGCGCTGGGCGCCGTGATCGGCAACGGCGCAATGCCGCGCACCGAAGTGACCAAGAAAATCTGGGCCTACATCAAGCGTCATGGCCTGCAGGACAGCAAGAATCGCCGCAACATCAACGCCGATGACAAGCTGAAAGACGTGTTCGGCGGCAAGAAGCAGGTGTCGATGTTCGAAATGACCAAACTGGTCAACAAGCACCTCAAGTAAGCTTCCCCAGGGAAAATCAGGAAACGGGGCGCCTGCGCCCCGTTTTTTTTCGCGGTTTCAGCGCTGTATCGGCCGTGCCTGCCACGACACCATGGCGACGCCGGCGCAGGTGATGACGATGCCGGCGAGCGATATCGCCGTCGGCACCACGCCGAACATCGCGAGTTCCAGTCCCACGGCAAAGACCGGGGTCAGGTAGATCAGGCTGGTGACCCGCGTGGCCTGCCCACGCCGCATCAGCACATGCAGCGCGTTGACGGCGAGTATCGAGGCGCCGATAACCAGGAACACGATCGCGGCAGCCAGCGGCCACGACCAGCGTACCGTTGTACCTTCCACGAACCACGCCAGCGGTGCCAGCACCACGAAGGTTGCGACAAACTGCAGCAGGGCCGCGGCGCGCAGGTCCACCGCCGGGCACCATGTGCGCTGGTAGAGCGTGCCGGCGGTGACGCCGGCCAGTGAAACGCCGACTGCGACGAGTGCACCCAGCGTGGCTTCGCGCACGTCGATCTTGTGCCATACGATCAGCGTGACGCCGGCGAGGCCCACCGCGATGCCCAGCCATTGCCTCAGGCTCAGCTGCTCGCCCATCCAGCGTCCGGCGATGATCGCAGTCAGCAGCGGCTGTATCGACAGCAGCACCGCGGTGATGCCTGCAGACATGCCGAGGTACTGCGTGTAATGGCTGCCGCCGAGGTGCACCGCGTGCATCAGCAATCCGGCGACGATGATGTGACCGAGTTCGCGCCGGTCGGCAGGCCATCGCGGCTTGACGATCAGCACGATGGCCGCCAGGCAGAGGATGCCGAAGGCGAAGCGCAGCGCCAGGAAAGTGAACGGCGCGGCGTGCTGCAGCCCTATCTTGGTGGCGATGAAGCCGGAACCCCAGACCGAGACGAAATACCACGCCAGCAGGGTGTCGCGGGTACGGCCGGAGTGGGCGGGTGCCAAGAAATTTGCCGGAGCAGACGGGGAAGGCCCGCAGTATAGCGCCGGGCCCGCCCACCGGGCATCCGCAGCCCCTACGTTGTCGTATGATGGGCGGCAGTAGGGGCGGCCCGATGAACAGGAACCTTGCGTCAAGGCTGGTGGTGGCGGCAATCCTGACCATGCTTTCAGCCTGTACCACGATCAACGTGGTATCTGACGGCGATGATTCCAACCTGATGCTGCGTGGCAATGATCCCGTGGCCTATCACATGCTAAACAAGGCGACACGCGGCGATCCGCGGATCAGGGCACAGCATGACGGCGCGACCTATCGTTTCATCAACGAAGAACATCGCCGGCAATTCCTGGCCTCGCCGCAACGCTATGTGCCGGCCTATGGCGGATTCTGCGCCAGCGGTGCGCCATATGCGCTGAAAGCCAACATCGGTGCGGATACCTTCAAGATCGTCGAAGGGCGCCTCTACCTGTTCGGCGGGGCGAGATCACGCCGGCACTGGGAAATGGATCAGGAAAAAAACATCCGGCTCGGCGACTGGTACTGGGAAAACGAAACCCGGGAACGGCCGTTCCGCCTGCAGAACTGGTACCGCTATGTCATCCGCGTACCGCACTACAGGACCGATGCCGAACTCGAAGCCGAGTGGCAGCGGCGCCACGGTAAAAAACCTTGGCGTCAGGGCGCCAGCCGGCTGACGGTCCAGCCGCTACCGGTCAACGTATAAAGCAGCCGGTCGTGCAGGCGGTTGGGACGGCCCTGCCAGAATTCCAGTGACACCGGCGTCAACCGGTAGCCGCCCCAGTGCGCCGGCCGCCGCGGGTTGTCGCCCAGTTGCGCGGCGTCGGCGAAACGCTGTTCCAGCGCGGCACGATCGGCCACCGTTTCGCTCTGCGGCGAGGCGATGGCAGCGTGGCGGCTGCCCAGCGGACGCTGGTCGAAATAGGCGTCGGATTCCGCCGCCGTGACCTTGGCAACGTTGCCTTCGATGCGCACCTCGCGCTCGAGTTCGACCCAGTAAAACACCAGTGCCGCGCGCGCATTGGCGGCGAGCTCGCGACCCTTGCGGCTCGAGTAGCTGGTATAAAACACGAACCCGCCGTCGTCGACGCCCTTCAGCAGCACGATGCGCGCCGAGGGCTGTCCCGATGCTGCAGCCGTCGCCAGGGTCATGGCATTGGGCGTCGGCAGTTCCGCGCGCACCGCCTCGTCGAACCAGTGCCGGAACTGCGCGTACGGATCGGCCGTGACATCGCTTTCATTCAGGGGTTCGCCGCGGTATTCGCGGCGCAGCGCGGCTATGCTCACGGCAGGCGTCCTGCGTCAGGGGAAAATTTCACGTCAGCGTTCCGGCAGCGGAATGAATTCGGTTTCCCCGGGCACCGGTTCGAAGCGCCGGCTGCGCCAGCGCTCTCGCGCTTCGTCGATCAGCGCCCGGTCGCTGGCGACAAAATTCCAGGAGATGTGGCGCTCGCCGTCCATGGCTGCGCCGCCGAACAGCATCAGCCGCGCGCCGGCGCCGGCATGGATGCGGACATGGCCGGCGGAGTCGAGCACGGCCACGGTGCGCGGCGCAATCGCGACGCCATCAATGGCGACGTCGCCCTCGACGACATAAACCGCACGCTCGGCGTGCTCCGCGGGCAGATCGAACTGCGCTGTGCCGGCGGCCTCGACTGCACAGTAGAACATCGGCGAATGGGTTTTTGCCGGTGCGCGCAGGCCGTAAGCCTCGCCGGCAATCAGCCGCATCGTGGCGGCGCCCCAGCGCATCTCCGGCAGCGTGTTTGCGGGATGGTGCGTGAACGCCGGCGCGGTTCGTTCCTTGGCGCGTGGCAGGGCGATCCAGGTCTGGATGCCGTGCAGGGTGCGCGCCGTATTGCGTTCATCGTCAGGACTGCGCTCGGAATGGACGATGCCGCGGCCGGCGGTCATCCAGTTGACGTCGCCGGGGGCGATGCGCTGCACGCAGCCCAGGCTGTCGCGGTGCATGATTGCGCCCTCGAACAGGTAGGTGACGGTGGCAAGGCCGATGTGGGGATGGGGACGCACGTCGATGCCGCCGCCGGGCTCGAAGCGCACCGGGCCCATGTGATCGAAAAATATGAACGGACCGATCATGCGGCGCGCGGCCGCCGGCAGCAGGCGCCGCACCTCGAAACCGCCGCCGAGGTCCTTGACGTGCGCCGTCAGTGTCTGCGTGATCATGGTTTTGCCACTGCTTTGGTTTCAGGCAGTCGCCGGAAGCGCGCACTGAGATCGCCCGCGGCGAGCGTCAGTACGCCGTTTTCGACGCGGAAATAGGGTTTTTCGCGCAGCATCTTGAACAGCCGTCCCTCGAAGCCCCCCAGCGGCTCGAGGCAGGCGCGCCGTGTCGTCGCCAGCGCTTCGACCACCATCCGGCCGTCGATCGAGGCCACGCTGCCGGTGCCGTTGTTGCAGCCGCCGTATGCCACCAGACGGGCGCCGCGGATTTCCAGCGTCGCGCGCGGCACACCGGGGATGCGCCCGGTGTCGGTGAAACTCGCCGCCAGCAGTTCCCAGCGGCCCTCGGGCAGGGGCAACGGCGGTTCGTCGAGCATGGTGCAGGAGGCCGCCAGCCCGACGGCGGCGCAGGCGCAGAACATGCGCAAGGTTTTTGCGTAGCGGATCATGATTGCCTGATGCGGAATCCCATGTCGGAATTATAGGCTTCCGCGTTCGCGCAGGAATCCGCCGAGGATGCGCGCGGTGTGCGAACGCGCCGATTTTTTTGCCACTTCCCGCGGCGGGCCCTCGGCAACGATGCGGCCGCCGCCGTCACCGCCTTCGGGACCGAGGTCGATGATCCAGTCGGCCTCGGCCATCACGTCGAGGTTGTGTTCGATCACCACCACCGAGTTGCCGGCGTCTACCAGCCGGTGCAGTACGTGGATCAGCTTTTCGACGTCGGCCATGTGCAGGCCCACGGTAGGTTCGTCGAGTACGTAGAGCGTGTGTTTCTGCGCGCCGGCGCGTCCCGGCCGCGCGCCGGCATCGTCGCCGCCGGTGCGCACCTTGGCGAGTTCGGTGACCAGCTTGATGCGCTGCGCCTCTCCGCCCGACAGCGTCGGGCTCTGCTGGCCCAGCGTCAGGTAACCGAGGCCGACGTCCTGCAGCAAGCGCAGCGCATGGTGGATCGCCGGATGCGCGGCAAAAAAATCGACGGCTTCATCCACCGACAGCGCGAGCACGTCGCCGATCGACTTGTCCTTGAACCTTACCGCCAGGGTCTCGGCATCGAAGCGCGCGCCGCCGCAGACATCGCAGGGCACCTTGACGTCGGGCAGGAAGCTCATCTCGATTTTCTGCACGCCCTGGCCTTCGCAGGCTTCGCAACGGCCGCCCCTGGTGTTGAACGAGAAGCGGCTCGCGGTGTAACCGCGCATGCGTGCCTCCGGTGCTTCGGTATAGAGACGGCGAATGCTGTCCCAGAAACCGACATAGGTGGCCGGGCATGAGCGCGGCGTTTTGCCGATGGGCGTCTGATCCACTTCCAGTACCCTGCCTACCGCATCCCAACCCGATATTTCCTTGCAGCCATTTGTTTTTATTGATGATTTTGATTTGCTGTTGACCAATCGTGCGAGATTGGCATGCAGTACATCACGCGCCAGCGTCGATTTGCCGGAACCTGATACGCCCGTGACCACCGTCAATCGTCCCAGTGGCACGCGTGCGGTTACGCGCTGCAGGTTGTGCAGTTGTGCTTCGCGAACGACCAGCGACGGGGTGCTGCTGTCGACGCGCCGCGGCGGGTGCAGCGGGTGCTGCAATGGTTTTGCCAGCAGGCGCCCGGTCACCGATTGCGGGTTGCGCTGCAATTCGGCGGCCGTGCCGGCGGCGACGACATGGCCGCCGCGGCGTCCGGCGCCGGGGCCGAGGTCGATCACGTGGTCGGCGCGGCGTATCGTGTCCTCATCGTGTTCGACGACGATCAGGGTATTGCCCTGCGCCTGCAGTTTCGCCAGCGTGTCGAGCAGGATGCGGTTGTCGCGCGGATGCAGGCCGATGGTCGGCTCGTCAAGGATGTAGGCGACGCCGCGCAGATTGGACCCCAGTTGCGCCGCGAGGCGGATGCGCTGCGCTTCGCCGCCGGACAAAGTCGGCGCAGCGCGGTCGAGCGCGAGGTAACCGAGGCCGACTTCATCGAGAAATCCCAGCCGGCTGCGGATTTCACCGACGATGTCGCGCGCAATTGCGGCCTCGCGGCCGCTGAACGACACCTCGCTGAATTCACGCGCGAGCCTGGCCACCGGCAGCGCCGCCAGCGCGGCGATCGAACGTTTGCGGTAACGCACCGCCAGCGCGGTCGGGTTCAGCCGCTGGCCGTCGCAGCTTGCACAGGGCTCGTCGATTTCCAGCCAGTTCAGCCACGAATCCAGCACATGCTCCTCGGTGCCGGTTTTTTCGCGCTCCTCGTCCCATTCGATCTTCTCCAGTGTCAGCCCGGTGCCGAAACATGCCGGGCACCAGCCGTGTTTGGAGTTGTAGGAAAACAGCCGCGGATCGAGTTCGGGGAAGCTTTTGTTGCACGAAGGGCAGGCGCGCTTCACCGAGTACACGGTTTCGCTGAAGCGGATCAGCCGCGGATTTTTCTTCGTCATCGCCTCGGCCAGCGTATCGAGACCGCCCAGCACATGCACCACACCCTTGCCGTGTTCCAGCGCGGCGGCAAGTCCGGCACGCAATGCGGTTTCGTTTGCCGGCGTGACGCGGATGTCGGCCACCGGCAGCTCGATGCTGTGCTCCTGGAAACGCGCGAGCCGTGGCCACGGTGAGGTCGGAATGAATTCGCCGTCGACCCGCAGGTGGGTGTGGCCCTTGCCCGCAGCCCACTTCGCGAGGTCGGTGTAATAACCCTTGCGGTTGACGACCAGCGGCGCCAGCAGGCCGATGCGGTCGTTGCGGTTCTCTTTCATGATGCGCGCGGCGATCTGGTCCACGCTTTGCGGCTCGATCGCGACATCGCAGTCGGGACAATGCTGGGTGCCGAGCTTGACGTAGAGCAGGCGCAGGAAATGGTAGATCTCTGTCAGCGTCGCCACGGTGCTGCGGCGGCCGCCGCGGCTGGTGCGCTGCTCGATCGCCACCGTCGGCGGAATGCCGTAAATGGCATCGACCTCAGGACGCGCCGCCGCCTGCACGAACTGGCGCGCATACGCATTGAGCGATTCCAGGTAACGCCGCTGGCCCTCGGCGAACACGATATCGAAGGCCAGCGTCGATTTGCCGCTGCCCGATACGCCGGTGACGACGGTGAATTTCCCGCGCGGGATGTCGACGCTGATGTTTTTCAGATTGTGCTCGCGGGCATGGCTGACGCTGATCGAGTTGCCGTGTCGTGCGGTGGCAGGCAGCGCCTTGGGCATGGCCGGCGGGGCGCCCACTGCTGCGGTGTAATCGCGCAAAGCCTTGCCGGTGTGCGATGCGTCATGTGCTGCCACCGTCTCGGGCGTGCCGGTGCAGACGATCATGCCGCCGGCATCGCCGCCTTCGGGGCCGAGGTCGATGATCCAGTCGGCGGCGCGGATCACGTCGAGATTGTGTTCGATGACGATCAGCGAATGCCCGGCAGCGATCAGTTTGCGGAACGCCGCCAGCAGTTTGCGCACGTCGTCGAAATGCAGTCCCGTGGTCGGCTCATCGAACAGGAACAGCGTACCTTTGGCGCCGACCGCGTTGCGCCCGGCCTGCGCGGCTTCCGCGAGGAAACCCGCGAGCTTCAGTCGCTGCGCTTCGCCGCCGGACAGGGTCGGCACCGGCTGGCCGAGTTTCAGGTAGTCGAGGCCGACGTCGACCAGCGGCCGCAAAACGCGCACGATGTCCGGCGCATGGTTGAAAAACTCCATCGCGTCGGCCACCGTCATGTCGAGCACGTCGGCGATCGATTTGCCGTCGACGGTGATTTCCAGCACCTCGGCACGGTAACGCCGGCCGTCGCAGTCCGGGCAGCGCAGGTAGACGTCGGAGAGGAACTGCATCTCGACATGTTCGAAGCCGTTGCCGCTGCAGGTCGGACAGCGTCCGGTGCCCGAATTGAAGCTGAAGGTGCCCGCGGTGTAGCCGCGCGACTGCGCCAGCGGCGCCGAAGAAAACCGGCTGCGTACGGCATCGAAGGCGCCGACGTAACTCGCAGGATTGGAACGCGTGGTGCGGCCGATCGATGACTGGTCCACCATCACCACTCCGCCGACCTGGTCCGCGCCGTAGAGGCTGTCGTGTTTGCCCGGCGTTTCGGTAGGCTGGCCCAGGGCCTTGCGCAGCGCCGCGTACAGCACGTCCTGTACAAGAGTGGATTTTCCCGAACCCGAGACGCCGGTCACGCAAACCAGCCGCCGCAGCGGAAAGTCGACGTCGATATGCCGCAGGTTGTGTTCGACCGCGCCGCGCAGCCGGAGCTGCGGCGATTTGCCCGCGGGCGGATTCGGTCTGCCCGGCCCCGCGGTGCGCAGGGTGCCGCACAGGTAACGTCCGGTGATCGAGCCGGGTGTGCGCATGATCTGCGCCGGCGTGTCGAAGGCGACGATTTCACCGCCTTTAGAGCCCGGTCCCGGCCCGATGTCGAGCAGGCGGTCGGCGGCGAGCATCACCTGCGGATCGTGTTCCACCACCACCAGCGAATTGCCGGCATCGCGCAGCTTGTGCATGACGCCGATCACGCGGCCCATGTCGCGCGGATGCAGGCCGATGGAAGGCTCATCGAGCACGAACAGGGTATTCACCAGCGAAGTGCCCAGCGCGGTGGTCAGGTTGATCCGCTGTACTTCGCCGCCCGACAGCGTGCGCGACTGACGGTCCAGCGTCAGGTAGCCGAGGCCGACCTGGTTCAGATAGTCGAGGCGGGTGCGGATTTCGCCGACCAGCATGTCGGTGGCTTCATCCAGCGGTGCCGGCAGCTCCAGTGCATCAAACAGAGCCCTGGTGCGTTCCAGCGGCAGCAGCATCACGTCGTGCACGGTGAGGCCGGGCAGTGCCGCCAGCCGTTCGTTGCCGAATTTCACGCCGTGCGGCTTGTAACGCGGGCGTTCGCCCAATGCAGTCACGGCGTTCGCAGATGAACCGATGCGCCACAGCAGCGCATCGGTTTTGAGGCGCGCGCCGCCGCAATCGGTACATTCGGTGTAGGCGCGGTACTTGGACAGCAGTACCCGCACATGCATCTTGTAGGCCTTGGTTTCCAGCCACTTGAAAAAACGCGCTACGCCGTACCAGGTGCCGGGCCAGGACTTGCGCCAGCTTTCCCATTCCGGCTCGCCGTCGAGCACCCAGCGTTTTTCCTTCGTTGAAAGTTCGCGCCAGGGTTTGTCGACCGGAATGCCGTGCAGGCGCGCGTATTTCATCAGGTCGTCCTGGCACTCCCTGTTCGACGGCGTTTGCCAGGGCTTGACCGCGCCGTCGCGCAGCGATTTCGATTCGTCCGGCACCACCAGCCCGAAATCAAGGCCGATCACCCGGCCGAAGCCGCGGCAGCTGTCGCAGGCGCCCATCGGAGAATTGAAGGAAAACAGGCTGGGATTCGGTTCGGCGTAATGGATGTCGCACTCGGCGCAGTGCAGGTCGGCTGAATATTTCCATACCGTGCCGCTGCTCACATTGGCGTCATCCGCCGCCAGCACGTGCACATTGATGCGACCCTGGCCGACTTTCAGTGCCGCTTCCAGCGCATCGAGCACGCGCACACGATCGGCATTACCCAGGCGCAGCCTGTCTTGCACCACCTCGAAATGATGCTTGTCTTCATGCAGGAAGCGCGTGTAGCCCTGCGCGGCGAGCAGAGATTTCACTTCACCGGCCTTGAAGTTCGCCGGCACCGGCACCGGGAAGGCGATGGCCAGCCGCGGATCGCCCGCAGCCTGCGCGCGGGCCCGCAGCGCGTCGAAAATGGTCTGCGGCGTGTCGCGGGACACTTTCGCCCCGCAGCCCTTGCAGTACAGATGAGCCGCGCGCGCGAACAGCAGTTTCAGGTGGTCGTTGAGTTCGGTCATCGTGCCCACCGTGGAACGCGAAGTGCGCACCGGATTGACCTGGTCGATGGCGATCGCCGGCGGGATGCCGTCGATGCTGTCGACCTGGGGCCGGTCCTGGCGGTCGAGGAACTGGCGCGCATACGGCGAAAATGTCTCGACGTAGCGGCGCTGGCCTTCGGCATAGAGCGTGTCGAACACCAGTGACGACTTGCCGCTGCCCGAGACGCCGGTGACGACGATCAGTTCGTGCAGCGGCAGGTCGAGCGACAGGTTCTTCAGGTTGTTCTGGCGTGCGCCGCGGATGGCGATGGTTTCGCGGGATGGTGACGACGGTGTATCGGGCATGGTGTTCCGGAAGACTGCGGATGCGCCGCCGGATGGCGACGCAAAGAGCGATTCTACCGGCCGTCACGCTTCACGACACGCGCTGCCGGTGTAACATCTGCGGCCAAAGGGGGCGCGCATGAAAGCCATGTTGCTGAAAGGGAAAAATCAGCCGTTCGTTCTGGACAACGTGCCCGATCCGGTTCCCGGGCCAGGCGAGGCCGTGGCTAAAGTGCTGGCCTGCGGCGCCGGCCTGACTGTGCACCATGCCCGTGCCGGGCGGGTAAGCCTGCAGTACCCGCGCATCGTCGGCCATGAGATTACCGGTGAAATCGTCGCCACCGGCGCCGGTGTGACGCGCTTGAAAGTCGGCACTGCGGTCACCGCGTATTTCTATCTCAACTGCGGCCATTGCTACTGGTGCCGCATCAACCGCGAAACCCTGTGCGACAACTTCAGGGGCTATGTCGGTCGCGACTGCGACGGCGGTTATGCCGAATACATCAAGCTGCCTGCGGAAAATTTCATTCCGCTGCCGGACACCATGGACTGGAAAAAACATCCCGCCGAATGCGGCGTGATCTGCGACGCCATTGCCACGCCGCTCAAGGTCACGCGTCGGGCGCGGGTGACGCCGACCGACACCGTGGCGGTGATCGGCGCCGGCGGCGGACTGGGCGTGCACATGCTGATGGTGTCGCGCTGGGCGCATGCGCGCATGGTGATCGCCGTCGATACCAGGGCTGCCAAATTCGAAACCTGCCTGAAGGCGGGCGCGGACGCGACCATCGACGCCTCCGACGGCAAGGTTGCCGAGCAGCTGCGCGAGGCCAGCGGTGGCCGGGGCGCGGACGTGGTGTTCGATTTCGTCTGCAGCAAACAGAGCATCGAGGATGCCGTCGGTGGCCTCAACAAGGGCGGGCGGCTGGTGCTGCTCGCCGGCAACGGCCAGCGTTTCGACGCCGACGGCCCGGCGATCATGCGCAGGGAAATCGAGGTGATGGGCAGCCGTTATGCGACCAAACAGGAAGTCATCGAATCGCTGGAACTGGTGGCGCGCGGCGACCTGTGGCCGATGGTCACCGAAAAAATGCCTTTCACCGAAGCCGAGGCCGTGCACCAGCGGCTGGAGACCGCCGCCGTCACCGGGCGCGCCGCGCTGCTGATGAACGGCTGACGCCGCGCACGCTGTCCATGACAGCTGCGCGCGGAAGCTGACGCAATGCGGACATTGCATGGCGGGGCGGGTGATGTTCGATTAGTGTGTGGTGTGCCGGTTCCAGGGAGTTTTCCATGCGACGTCGTTACCCGCTGCATATCCACATCACGACGCTGTTCCTGCTCCTGCTCCTGCTGGTCGGCGGGCTGATCGGCGGATTCAGCTACAAACTCTCGCGCGACATGCTGGAAACCGCCGCCGATGACGTGACCCAGCGCATCGTCCGCGAGATGCTGGTTGAAATGCAGCGCATCGTCGCGCCGGCCGAAATGGCGATCGGCCTGATCAGCGAAAGCGATTTTCCCGAAGCCTTGAACACCGACCAGCGCCTGCGGCGCATGGGCATACTGCGGCGGGCGCTCGACAATTCCGCGGCGCTGTCCTCGGTTTACGCGGGTTATGCCGACGGTGAATTCTTTTTCATGCGCCGGGTGATGAGTGATGCCGAACGCAGTGCCATGAAGGCGCCACCGGACACCCGCTACGTGGTGCAGAGCATAGAACGCGGCGTCCGGACCTACGGCAGCTACATCTATCTCGACGCCAACCTCAGCACCCTGCATGACGAGAG
>Ga0222714_10003825_pt1 | contig 15098 bp, 13 predicted proteins | sample C33_3DmetaG_FD_165048 | JGI IMG/M metagenome (GOLD analysis project Ga0222714, IMG submission 165048) | Estuarine water microbial communities from San Francisco Bay, California, United States - C33_3D | ecosystem: Environmental > Aquatic > Marine > Unclassified | place: USA: California... | reverse complement strand
ATTTCGTTTCTCCACCTGTTCCAAATCTGACTATAACGCACAATCGGACCGGCAACTAAATGCTGAAACAAACTAATAAACATTAAGAAATTCAATGGATTGCGCTGTGCCTTAATTTCTCCTCGGTAGATATCTACCACATAAGAAATAACCATGAACGTATAAAAAGATATACCAACAGGTAGCGAATTATGAGGGCGATCAAAAGGTAGCGGTAAAAAATAGCTTAGGTTATCATATATAAAACCTCCATATTTATATGCAACCAGTAGACCAATGTTAACGGAAATACTAACAATTAAACCTACCTTGGCCCAAGATGTATCACGTTTTTTTTCGATGTAAAGTCCGGTAGAGTAATCAAATAATGCCGTAAATACCATTAAAAAAATCCACATGGGTTCCGCCCATGCATAAAACACTAAGGAAAAAACAGTGAGGAAAATATTTCGAAACAAGTCGTTCTTGGTCGAATAATGAAATATCAGACTTAAAGGTAAAAACAAGTAAAGGAAAGTTAAACTTGAAAATACCATGGACTACTAATTGGATATTATTTAAGACAACGAAATTAACCACATTATACCGAAGAAAAAAATCAGGGCTCTTAGCGGCAAAAAATTGTAAAATTGTCGCTTAAATTGCTTTTCTTCTCAGTGCTTTTTCTGCGGCACGTACGATATCTACCATTTCGAGACGATATTTTTTTAATAATTCACTCGGAGTTCCACTTTCACCAAACGTGTCATTAACAGCGACAAATTCTTGAGGGATTGGCATATTTCTCGCCAATACTTGAGCAACGGCATCACCAAGGCCCCCATTCATCATATGTTCTTCAGCTGTTACAATACAACCCGTTTTGTTTACAGAATTCAAAATAGCTTCGATGTCTAAAGGTTTAATCGTATGCATATTAATCACTTCAGCAGAAATTCCTTTTTCTGCTAACTGGTCTCGAGCTTCTAGGGCTTTCCATACCAAATGGCCACAGGCGATAATGGTAACATCTGTTCCTTTAATTAAAACATCTGCTTTTCCGATTTGAAATACCGCATCTTCAGGTGTAAAAATGGGAACAGAAGGTCTTCCAAAACGCAAATAAACCGGGCCTTCCCAAGCAGCAATAGCCAAGGTAGCCTGAAGCGTTTGGTTATAATCTGCGGGAACGACAACCGTCATATTCGGAAGCATTCGCATCATTCCAATGTCCTCTAATACTTGATGCGTAGCGCCGTCCTCACCGAGGGTAAGCCCAGCATGTGAAGCACAGATTTTTACATTTTTTCGGGAATAAGCAATGCTTTGACGAATTTGGTCGTAAACACGTGAGGTTGAAAAATTTGCAAAGGTTCCCGTAAAAGGAATTTTACCTCCAATGGACATTCCTGCGGCTATTCCCATCATATTTGCTTCGGCAATCCCAATTTGAAAAAACCGATCTGGATGATTTCTCTGAAACGCATCCATTTTTAATGAGCCTGTAAGATCCGCACATAATGCAACTACTTCTGGGTTCGTCTCTCCTAAAATCCTTAGCCCTTCTCCAAACCCTGATCTTGTGTCTTTATTTCCGAACGTTTTGAATGCCATATTTAGTTTAATTAATATTTAAAATTTGCGTTTTATTACTTGAGATCGTTATGATTTTTTCGTTGGTATATCCGCTTGATTTCATCTCTTTATTTCGGTAAACCATCTTATATGTGCCCGGTTGTAATAATAATTTCCCTGCGGTTTTTGTATCTGAAAACGTATATACCTCTCCCCAAAAACCACGATTATCTTGCAGGAAAAGTTGAGCAATAAGTGGTTTTTTAAAGGTATAAGTTAATTCTCCAGGAGCATCTATCGAAACGGTGGTTACTGAAGATTGGGTAACCTCTATCGATTTATACAATCGAGGTATAGTAAATACCTCTACATTATAACTTCCAATTAAATACTTAGCGTTTTCATTGTATGTTTGAACGTTTAATGGTTGGGGTTCTCCTTTCCGAATTACTCTCATTTCAAACATTGGATTGAAATTGCTTTTCGGAGAGGTTAACTTTATAACGCCTTGTGCTGCTGGAATTACCAATGTGTTATGTACATGCTCTTTCAGCTTAATGCCCGTTTTTGTTATAGCCGGCATAGTGTTTACGATTAAATCATAAGAGATAGAAGGGTCAAGATAAAGCGTGTCAGGAAAGCCATAACGGTTCAATGTATGAACAAAAGTATATTTTAAATTTGCCGTCCCAGACTCGTAAAAAAACATAGTAACGTTTGTTTCAAGCGCTTTCCCTTCAATATTGTTCAAATTAACCTGCACGGTTGTTTTATCCAGGACCGTATTTAATATGTTTTTGAAAACATTTCGAAAGGATTCTTTGTCTTCGGCATCTGAATAGGTCCCAATACAACTGAATTGATCCAAGTAAGACATATCCATTCCTAAACCGATAACAAAAGGGGTAACCTTTACTCCTTTTGTTTTAAGTTTTTTAGCAATAATGCAGGGGTCGTTATCACAGGATTCTAGGCCATCCGTAATTAATATAATAACGTTTCTTGCTAGTGTGTCTGGAAAATCATTTGCTGCGGCCTCGAGAGAACGAGCAATTGGCGTAGCCCCTTTTGCTTCTACTGATTTAATTTTAAGTTTAATTTGTTCAAGATTGTTGTTTCCAAATGGGACCTCCAATTTGGTATCATTACAATCTTGCTCTAGGTTATTAAAGGGTGTTTGATGGCCATAAATACGCAATGCAACTTCTACATTAGGAACATTGCGTAAAACTTCTAATTCTTGGTTTAGGACCTCTCGAGCAGCTTGAATGCGTGTTTGATTACCCCATGCGGAATTCATACTATTGGACGCGTCAATAATAAAAAGCACACGAATTGGTGGGTTTAATTGCCCCAAAATCGTAAAGCAATAAAAAATAAAAACGAAAAAAGTAATTCCTTTCATTTATTAAAAATCTCCGAGTGTTTCTGGAAGTTGCGACAAGGCGATTGCCAATTGTTCATCATTCGGGGCAGAACCATGCCATTTATGGGTACCCATCATGAAATCTACCCCTTTGCCCATTTCTGTTTTCATAATGATCATTTTCGGCGTTCCATTTGATTTATTTAAATCTATGGTATCGAATACTTCACGCATGCTATCGTAATTATGCCCATCCATATGGTAAACATCCCATCCAAATGCTTTCCACTTACCTTCAATCGGCATAATTCCCATGACATCACTGACATCACCATCAATCTGACGATTGTTATAATCAATTATACCAATAAGGTTACTAATCCCCTTACTTCCCGCATACATTGCTGCTTCCCAAACCTGTCCTTCTTGTAACTCACCATCACCCATCAAACAATAGACCATAGATTGATCCGAGTTCATTTTTTTAGCGGTCGCAGCGCCAATAGCAACAGATAGCCCTTGTCCAAGTGATCCTGAAGCCATTCGAATACCCGGTAAATTTTTATCCACCGAAGGATGACCTTGTAGTCGACTAGAAATCTTTCTAAATGTGGATAATTCACTTATTGGAAAGAAGCCTGTTCGAGCCAATATACTATACCATACGGGAGAAATATGCCCGTTTGATAAAAAGAACATATCTTCATTCAACCCTTCCATTGTGAATTGATTCCCATTCACCTTTAATCTTTCTGTGTACATAAAAGTAAAGAAATCTGCACATCCCAAAGACCCTCCTGGATGTCCGGAGTTTACCGCATGTACCATTCGTAGAATATCTCTTCTTACTTGTGTTGCTATCGACTCTAAATCTGCCATTATATATTTTTTACAAAACTACTTTTTTAATGCATTCGTCAGAATATTAAATTTTACTCTGCAACTGAATAAAAGCAGATTGCGTCTATCAATTGACCTTACCAATGTTTATCGAAACAATTTGGTAACTTCGCCCTTAAAATTTATTGCATTATGAAGAAATTAGTCTTTTTTATTTGCTTATTTATTTTAGTTGGTTCCGTATTTGGTCAGAAAGAACCAGCCTTAAAAGCATTAAAAAAAATATATGGAAAAAAGGCATTAAATGCCTTTAAACAAGAACATGGTAGTTTGGAATTATTATATTATGCATTTGAAAATGGCATTTATTTTATTCAAAACAACGGGGGTAAGACCATTGATCAATACCCAAAAGCACCACAGACTGAAATTATTCATTTTACGGACCTTGGCGTTAAAATTAATGCATACACGCAGTATTTTCAAGGGGCTCTTCCAAATCAACTTATCGCAGTAAAATCTCTATATCAATTAACCCTTGAATTTAATACAAAGAAGCATTGAAAACATCAAAAGCATCCGAATGAAAACACTCTTATTATTTTTTTCAATATGTTGCCTAGGTGTATCGTATTGTCAGTTATTATTAACTGGACCAGATTTTCCTCAGGCTAACCCTTTGAATTGTGCAGCAATTATTCCCCCAGCTGGAGGAACGAATTTTAGTGATGGCCCTGGAAATTATCTCCCAAACATGGACGAAATAATCACTTTTTGTCCAGACCTTACACAAGGCTCAAAAGTCTCAATTGCTTTTGCTACCAACATTGGTTTTACATTCAATATTGACCCCAGCGATACCTTGTATGTTTTTGATGGTCCATCAATTGCTTCTCCCTTACTTGGTGCGTACAATTCTAGTACACACCCAAATGGATTTTTTGTACAAGCATCTTTTCAAAACAACCCCAGCGGCTGTTTAACCCTCAGGTTTAAATCAAATGGAAGTTCCGAAGGCACAGGTTGGGACGCCAATGTTGCTTGTGGAAACCCCCAACAACCTTTTTTTCCTCACATGCATGCTTATGTAAACGGGGTTGGTCCTGATGCTTTAAACCCTGCAGATACTGGGTATGTGGATGTATGTTTCGGCGACAGTATTCTATTCGTAGCTGACCCTAGCTACCCATTTGCATTTGAAGTGACTAATACCGGTTATTCTCAAAATGCAGGAAATTGCACCTATCAGTGGACCATTGGAGGAGTTGGCCAATTTAATAACGACTCAATTTGGTTTACACCTCCGTCGCGTGCAGGATATTTTGTTGATCTTCGAATTACCGACATTTTCCCACAAATTAAGCGCATCACCGCAAAAGTTAGGGTCTCTCAATTGCCGAGCTTCGCAGGAACCGGTCCGTTAGAAGATACCGTATGTTTGGGCCAGAATACGATATTAATTGGAGGAGTTACATTGCAGGATACCGTTGGAGTAGAAATTCCTTTTGGAGAATTCGAGATTGGTGGTGTATTCGCAGGATTGACTCAACTTCCCGATGGAAGCGGTGTACAATATTACACGAATGTTGGAATCACTGGTTTCGAAGACACCACAACCATTACAAGTGCTGCAGATTTCGATCAAATCTGTATAGATATCGAACATTCTTACATTGGCGATTTAGAAATTGCTTTGACTTGTCCAAATGGCACTACTGTATCAATTTTAAATGCATACAATTCTGGATGGGGGGTGGAATTGATCCCTGGTGGCTGTGGAAGTGGAATTGGAACATTTTTAGGAAATGATACAAATTTAGACGGCGGTGCTCCCGGTTCACCGGTATGGAGTTATTGTTTTTCCCCCACACAAGCCACACTTGGAACGATCTGTTCTGAAAATGCTGCCGGAAACACAATAATTAATTCCTACGGATTCAACTCAATGAATCCAAATGGCGTTTATTTGCCCGATGGGGACTTTAATAACTTTATTGGATGCCCGGTAAATGGTAACTGGACTATTACCGTACAAGACAACCAAGGTATTGATGATGGGTATATTTTTCAATGGGGAATTTATTTCAATCAAAGCTTGTATCCTGACCAAGAAGGTTATCAAAATATAATTGTATCAGACAACTGGACAAATAGTCCTTCTATTATTTCTGGACAAAACGATACAGCAATTGTAATTCAACCAATTACACCTGGAACAAGTTATTATACGTACAATGTAGTGGATGATTTTGGATGTAATTATGATACAACTGTAATGCTCGAGGTATTGCCACTTCCTATAATTTTCTCAGATACCCTTACCTGTAATTTATTTTTGCAAGTAACTGGGACATCCTCCTATAATGGCGGTGTATGGGCCGCTTCAGACACAGCGATTTCATTCTCAAACACTTCCATTGAGAATCCTTTAATTTCGACCTCTGTTCCCGGAGTTTATAGCGTCACGTTTACCGATAATGCCTGTAACAATACATTAAGTGCAAATATTGAATTCCCCCCTTATGTGTATGTAGATATCCTTGATTCATCCATATGTAACGGAGCAACCATTGATTTAATTGCTGCTTCAATAAATTCAGGCACTTTGCAAGGAGGTTATAATCCACCCATTCAACTGACATGGAACAATGGTTCTACAGATAACTTTATAGTGGTTAATACGGAAGGACAATATTATATCACCGCTTACAATATTTGTCACACTTCTACTGACACCTCGACTATCATAATAAAACCTTGCGATATTGAGGTTCCAAATATCATTACTTTAAACTCCCTAGTTGGGAACAACCTATTCACAATAGACCATGAGGGTGTGGTAGAATTTGAGTGTGTGATTTTAAACCGGTGGGGTAATGTAATTTATACGTTCACCGATCCATCAGGTTTTTGGGATGGAAAAACCGAAGATGGTAAATTAGTTGATGAAGGCACGTATTTTTATAGAATATTTGCCACCTTCGATGGTGGGATTGAGATTAAGAAGCACGGATTTGTATATGTAGAATATTAAATTAGGTGCAATTGAACCCTTTATTCCTTTTGCTGTTGTATTTTTGTAAAAAAAATAAATGAAAGCAATTGGGATTAACGGATTTGGGAGAATTGGTCGGTGTTTTACTCGAATTGCGTTGGAAAGGGCGGATATTTCTGTCGCCATCGTTAACGATTTAACCGATGCTGAAACCTTAGCACACTTATTGAAATACGACTCTGTTCATGGCCCATTGCCTTACACTTTCGAACGGATTGGAAATGAAATAATTTTCTCAAATGGAAAGCGCATATTGTTTACCCAACACAAAGACCCAAAAGATATTCCTTGGTCTAGTCATAACGTTGAATATGTAATTGAAGCTACCGGATTGTTTCTAACCAAAGAAAAAGCGGGGTTGCATCTGCAAGGTGGAGTGAAAAAAGTTATTATTTCCGCGCCGGGAGGTGATGCAGATATCCGCACCGTTGTCCTTGGGGTAAACGATAATACCATAGAATCAACAGATAATATTATATCAAATGCCTCATGTACCACCAATAATGTTGCCCCGATGATTCAGGTAATTCTTGGATTATCAGAAATCGAAGTAGGTCATATATCTACGATACACAGTTATACATCTGATCAACGGTTACACGACTCGCCGCACAAAGACCTTAGAAGATCAAGAGCCGCTGTGAATTCAATTATCCCAACATCAACAGGTGCAGCAAAAGCCATTGTTCAAATCTTTCCTCATTTAAAAGGTAAACTCACCGGATCCAGTGTCCGTGTTCCAGTAATAGATGGTTCTATGACGGAGTTAACTCTTGTCACTAAATCGAAGTTAACTGTGGAACAAGTGAATGAAGCGATGAAAAGGGGCTCTGAAACCAACCTGAATGGGATATTAGGATTTACGAATGACCCTATCGTATCTTGTGATATCATAGGTTCCCAATATAGTTGCTTATTTGATGCTGAATTAACAATGGTTTCAAATAATCTAGTGCGCGTTGTGGGTTGGTATGATAACGAAATGGGTTATTCCGCACGATTAGTTGATTTAATCATTCGAATTTAATCCAACGCATTTATTCCCGGCAAGGCTTTACCTTCAAATAATTCCAATAAGGCGCCGCCACCTGTACTAATATAGCTGACCTCATCTGCAAGTCCAAATTTAGCAATAGCCGCAGCGCTATCTCCTCCGCCTATCAATGAAAATGCTCCGCTTTTTGTTGCTCTTGCTACTGATAATGCAATTTCATGCGTTCCTCGAGAAAAGGAATTCCATTCAAAAACTCCCATTGGACCATTCCATAAAATTGTTTTACTGTTTAGAAGGACTTCTTGAAACTGTTGTATTGATGTTGGGCCAATATCCAGACCCATCCACCCTTCAGGAATTCTATTAGTATGTACAGTTTGAGTTAGTGCCTCCTCTGAGAATGAATCAGCCACCGTACTATCTAATGGAAGATGCAAATTAACGCCCAATTCATTCGCCTTTTTAAAAATATCCAATACCGTATCAATTCGGTCCGCTTCAAACAAGGAATTCCCAATTTCACCACCTTGGGCTTTTGCAAAAGTATAGGCCATTCCACCTCCAATAATAATATCAGTAGCGATATGTAGTAAATTTTCAATAATTAGTACTTTGTCAGAAACCTTAGCTCCACCGACAATGGCTGTAAATGGCCTGGTTGGGGCTGTTAATATTCGTTGTGCATTCGTGAGTTCCGCTTCCATCAAAAAACCCATCATTCGATCATTTGGAAAAAAAGAGGCAATTTGGGTAGTGCTTGCATGCGCTCTGTGAGCAGAACCGAATGCATCATTTACATAGCAATCCCCTAAGGAAGCTAACTGTGAGGCAAATTGTTGATCTCCGGCAGTTTCTCCTGGATGAAATCTAACATTTTCCAACAACATAACCTCCCCTCGGTTAAGTTTTGCAGCCTTGCCCCTTGCCTCATTAATATCTTCACAAAAGGCAACAGGGCAAGTGAGTAATTCAGAAACCACCCCTACAATATGTTTTAGTGAATATTTATCTTCGGGGCCATTTTGGGGCCGCCCAAAATGAGACAACAATACCACTGATCCGCCATGTGATAAAATATGTTTTATTGTGGGTATAGCAGCGCGAATGCGTTTATCGTCTTGAACCTGATTGTTATCTTTGTCAATCGGTACATTAAAATCTACCCGTATAATTGCACGTTTATCATTAAAATCGTAAGTATGTATCTTCATTTTGGACTTTATTTAAGTTCAAAACTATTAAATAAAATTTGCTTAAAATCTATAAAACATCAGTTTGAATCAAATTAAATAAGCAGATTTGCAATTAAAAGTAAATGACTATGAAAAACAAATTGTTTTGGGTTATATTCCTAGTGCTGTTAGCGTCATGCTCTGTAAACCCGTCTAATCCCGAATTAGAATTTGTTCTTGATTCAGATGATATGGGCATGGAAGATTCCGTTGATTCAGACTTTGATTGGGGGGATTATTATGAAGGTGATTTTGACGAATATGTTGAACCAAGATATAATCCCTCCCGTCAGCGTTTTGTTGATTTAATTCACACTAGAATTGAAGCCAACTTAAACTGGAATGAGTCACAATTAAACGGTATCACAACCCTGAGTATGAAGCCTCACTTTTATAGTATTGATAGTGTGGTTTTAGATGCTAAAGGAATGGAAATTAAATCGGTAAACCAAGCTGGGAGAGAATTATCGTATGACTATTCAGATGGAAATGTTTTAACTGTCTATTTGGGGAGAACCTATAAAAAAGATGAGCTCATTACATTAACCATTGATTACATTGCAAAACCGGAGGAACGAGAAACTTCCGGAAGTGCTGCAATTACATCCGATAAAGGATTGTATTTTATCAACCCCAAAGGCGACAAAGATGGCAAAATGCCTCAAGTATGGACTCAGGGAGAAACAGAGTCGAATTCAGTTTGGTTCCCTACAATTGATGCCCCAAATATGAAGTCAACCCAAGAGTTACTTCTAACAGTAGATAATAAATACACCACGCTTTCCAATGGGATATTGATTTCGTCAAAGAAAAATTCAGATGGTACAAGAACAGATTATTGGAAACAAGATCTGCCGCATGCACCATATTTATTTATGTTGGCTGTGGGAGAATTCAAAGTAGTAAAAGATTCTTATACACGAGGTGATGGGAAGAAAATTGAGGTGAATTACTATGTTGAACCTGAATACGAAAATGATGCGAAAGCAATTTTTGGTAAGACACCAAAGATGATTAAGTTTTTTTCAAATAAACTTGGGGTTGAATATCCGTGGGATAAATATTCTGAAATCGTGGTGCGAGACTATGTCTCAGGAGCTATGGAAAATACAGGTGCGGTGATATTTGGTGATTATGTTTATAAATCGAAACGCGAATTGATAGATGGGAACGATGAATCCACCATTGCGCATGAGTTATTTCATCATTGGTTTGGTGATTTAGTAACCTGCGAATCATGGGCTAATCTTCCCCTAAATGAATCCTTTGCCAACTATTCTCAATACCTATGGGATGAATATGAATATGGGATTGATGAGGCGGATTACAATGCGATTGACGAAGCCAATGGATATTACCAATCTGGAGGGTATCATGACCTGATTAACTTTTATTACGAAGACAAGGAACAAATGTTTGACGGGCATTCATATAATAAAGGGGGTAGAATTCTACATATGTTGAGAAATCACCTCGGAGATGAGGCCTTTTTTCAAGGATTGAATAAATACCTTACTTCGAATGCCTACAAAAGTGCTGAAGTACACAACCTTCGTTTAGCAATGGAAGAGGTTAGCGGAGAGGACCTCAATTGGTTTTTCAATCAATGGTTTTTAGGTAAAGGGCATCCCGTTATTTTCACAGAACAAGCGATCAACCAAGAACAACAAACCGTAACGCTCCGCATTCAGCAGGCACAATCGTTTAATTTGTTTAGATTACCTGTTAAAATTGCCTTGTGGGATGAATCAGGGAAACATAGTTATTCCGTGGTGTTAGATAGTACAACCCAACAATTCACCTTTCCGTTCAAAGGGAAATTAGAGAATGTATTGTTAGATGATGATCAAATATTACTGGCAAAAGTATACGAGGAAAAACCAACTGCTCAGTATATTCATCAATTCAATAACGCAGATAAATTTCGAGCTAAATCTATGGCGCTAAAACACATTGCCAAATCGACTGATTCAGAGAGAACAAGCATTCTTATAAGTGCATTGAATGCTGACTTTTGGGGCATTCGCTCTGAAGCGCTTGGATACTTGAAAGATATGGACGTTGCCGATAAACACCCTTCTTACAAAACATCATTAAAAAAAATCATTGAAAGCGACCCAAAATCCAAGGTTAGGAATGCTGCGGTAAGCGCCCTATCAACCTTAGAAAAAAACGAGGCAGTTGCAATTATTCGAAAGGTGCTTAAACAAGATAGTTCACTGATGGTCATAGGTAATGCCTTAAATAAGCTTAAAGAGATTGATACCGTACAGGCTTTATCCTTAGCGAGAGAATTAAGTAATTCGGAAGAAATTGAAATACAAGTTGGAGCCGCAGAAATTTTGGGAGAATACGGCAATACCCAGGACTTACCTTTCATTGAGAATCTCATTAAATCTACAAGGATTAAAGACTATAATAAACTTAGAACCCTACTCGCTTATGCCTATTTTGTTATTCGAAAAGGAAGCGTTGCAATGGTCAGCAGTCAAGAGATTTTAAGCTATGTAAAATCAAATGGAAATCAATATACAGGTTGGTATTATGACCTAATTGTTGAACGATTTTTGGCAATTCTTAATGAGGAAAGTGAACAAATAACTGAAAAAATAGAAGCCCTTAATCCACAAACAGATAATGTAACGATCATTGTATTAACAAATAAGATAAAATCATTAGAGGAATTATATAATCGCTTGTCTGTCCTTACGGAAACAGAGGACATTGAAGAAAAATAAACAGAAATTGTTCTAAAGATTGAACTTTTTTTGAATAAACTCGTTTTGATATTATTTTAATCAGTATTTTTGATTAGTTTTTTATCATTAATCTTGCGGCTATGTTAACCATTGGATCACAAATCCCTGACTTAAACGGGAAAAATCAATTAGGAGAGGACGTTTCTCTTCGTACAACGCTTGGAACTAAAACGGTTATATATTTTTATCCTAAAGATGACACTCCTGGCTGTACCGCACAAGCATGTAGCATTCGCGATGGAGAACAGGATTTGGCGAACAAAGGGATTTCGGTAATCGGCATTAGCGCCGACACCGTGAGCGCACATCAAAAATTCAGCTCCAAATATTCCCTTCCATTTACCCTAATATCAGATCCAAATAGAATTATTATTGACGCATTTGGCGTTTGGGGGCCTAAAAAATTTATGGGAAAGACATACGAAGGTATCCATCGAACAAGCTTTCTTTTCAATGATAAAGGTATTTTAGTTAAGGTTATTGAAAAACCAAATACGAAAAATCACGCAACAGAAATTATTAATTATTTCAACGAATTTCAATAAACGTAAATTGATTACGTTTAGCGCATCGAAATTTGTACTATAAAACTTATTTAACATGTCAAATAAAGAATTACAAGCAGAAAAATTAAAAGCCCTCCAACTTACAATGGAGAAATTAGATAAAACATTTGGGAAAGGGGCCGTAATGAAATTGGGAGATAATCCTGTAGAAAAAGTAGATACAATCCCAACGGGGTCATTAACCCTTGACCTTGCATTAGGGATTAACGGTTACCCAAAGGGCCGTGTTGTAGAAATATATGGTCCAGAATCATCAGGAAAAACAACACTTGCAATTCATGCTATCGCTGAAGTTCAAAAACAAGGTGGCATTGCCGCATTCATTGATGCTGAACATGCCTTCGATCAGTTTTACGCCCAAAAACTCGGCGTTGATGTTGCCAATTTATTGATCTCTCAGCCTGATAATGGCGAACAAGCACTTGAAATTGCAGATAACCTTATTAGGTCCGGAGCTATAGATTTAATCGTTGTTGACTCGGTCGCCGCTTTAACTCCAAAAGCTGAAATTGAGGGGGAAATGGGAGATTCTCAAATGGGTTTACAAGCACGACTAATGTCAAAAGCGCTCCGTAAACTAACCTCATCAATCAATAAAGCGGGCTGTTGTTGTATATTCATCAACCAGTTGCGTGATAAAATTGGAATTATGTTTGGGAATCCAGAAACGACTACAGGAGGAAATGCATTGAAGTTCTACGCTTCAGTAAGGCTAGACATTCGTAAAGCAACACAAATAAAAGAAGGAGAAGACATTGTTGGGAATCGTGTTAAAGTCAAAGTCGTTAAAAACAAAGTAGCCCCTCCGTTTAGAAAGGCTGAATTCGATATACTTTATGGTGAAGGGATATCTAAAATTGGAGAAATTATCGATTTAGGTGTTGAATTAAATATTTTAAAGAAAAGTGGTTCCTGGTTTTCTTACGGTGAAACCCGCCTTGGACAAGGAAGAGATTCGATTAAATCTATATTACTTGACAATCCTGAACTCTGTGAAGAATTAGAATCTAAAATCAAACATGCCTTAACTGGAGGTATAGAAGCTGTATTGCAAGACTAATTGCAATTCTTTGAGGAAAAGGCGGTGTATTCACCGCCTTTTTTTATATTTACACAACCTAAAAATCTCTTATGAAAAAAACATTATTACTATTAATGATTGGCTTTGGAGTAGTTAGTATTACTTCATGCAAGAAAAAAGGATGTACCGACAATGGAGCTGTAAATTATAATTCAAAAGCAAAAAAAGATGACGGTACATGTTTATATAAACCATTTCTAACGCTTAATGGTGATGCACTAGTTACCATTAACGTAAGTGCGTCATATGCCGATGCTGGTGCAACCGCGACTAACAAAGACGGTTCATCCGTGGCTGTAACAACAGATAACCAAGTCGATACTTCTATTGTAGGCACGTATTTCGTAAATTATTCTGCAACCAACGCGAATGGAACTTCGACGGCTCAACGGCGCGTAGATGTCTTAATCGGAGCAGAAAACTGGACTGAGGTTTCTTGGGCGCTGACCTCTACCTGCAGCGGCACACAATTTCCTTTGTCTTCGTCACCTAGTATTACTGCAGGAGGAAGTGAGAGTGCTGTAAATATTGAAAACTTTTTCAATTTAGTAGGTGGTACAGCAACTGGAACGATTAATGGTGCGAACATCACCATACCGGAGCAGATAATAAACATTACCATTGGAGATGTTACATTTTCTGGTACAGGATCAATGAACGCTACTGGGACACAAATACAAATCACATATAACTATGACAATAGTGCCCCTTTGATTGGAGGTTCAGGTACATGTATGGCAATCTATGACAAGCAATAACATATTTTGTTTCCAAAAAAGGCAGCCTGACTGCCTTTTTTTTGTCTCATAAGTTACATTCTGTCCATTGGAATGTTCCTAAATTTGAATTATGGGAAAATTCAATGAAATTATTAAAAGTGAAACGCCAACATTAGTGGATTTTCATGCTACATGGTGTGGCCCATGTAAAACCATGTCTCCTATTTTGGAACAATTAAAAGCTTCCAAAGGACAATCGCTGAGAATCCTAAAAATCGATGTAGATAAAAATCCAACTATCGCTGCACAATTAGGTATTCGTGGCGTTCCTACACTAATTTTATATAAAAATGGTAAACAATTATGGCGAAAAAGTGGGGTGATTCCTTTTCAGGAATTAGAATCATTAACTAGCTGAGTAATACTCCAAGTTTACCAAAAGATTCTAACATCGTTAGATTATCTGTGTGAATTGCATCCGGCAAGAATAAAAATCTTTTATCATACAACTCATCATTTATCCAAAAACTGACCCAATATTCATTGTATAGTCCAAAAACTTCTGGAACAATTATCTCGACTTTCGCTACTTCATTTGGTAACATTACTTCCAATGAATGTCTAAGGGTAGCCGTTTTTATTGCTTCCCCTGTAGTCGGATTCTCACCATAACCGACACTAGTAATAATAATCCCTTCGATTATGTCTTCTTTAGCATTTCGTAGATATACCGCAAATTCCGGTGAATCATTTTCTAATAGTACCGCAAATTCAATCCCTTCTACCTTGGGTACAAGCTCACTTAATTTCATATTATGGTATTAATTCAAATTCAAATAGAATCTGCAGGTGATTAACTAACCTTTCCGTTACCTCCTTTAAATCTAAGGGATGACCCAATTCCTGCTTCATAGATGTCACTTGTTTATCTG
>Ga0222714_10003821_pt1 | contig 15104 bp, 14 predicted proteins | sample C33_3DmetaG_FD_165048 | JGI IMG/M metagenome (GOLD analysis project Ga0222714, IMG submission 165048) | Estuarine water microbial communities from San Francisco Bay, California, United States - C33_3D | ecosystem: Environmental > Aquatic > Marine > Unclassified | place: USA: California... | reverse complement strand
GCTGCCCCGACTCCGGTCGGCCTTCGGCCTCCCTCCGTCGGGCCAGCTTCAACCGCAATCCAGATACAACCCATAACAAGCTCCCAGACTAACACTCGGGGTGGCTCGAAAACTTGAGGCCGGTCAATCTATGTCTGCCGTTTCAATCGCGCCTACCGAAAGCACATTCGTCTTTATATTAAGGCACTGCGAAACGCGAAGAACGAGATACTGGGTGTGGTGCTCAATGGTCTGACACCCCGTCGCATCGAATATTATTCGAATTACCGTTACTACCGCAGTTACAAGAAATACTACGGCGCCCAGTCCTGACTAGGCAGATCGATGGGCCGATAATTTTCAGCTTCAATCCTTCCTCTAGCCAGTGCACTCTCCGGCCTGTGTCCGCCCTTTCCGCATTTCTGCCGGCTAACTTCGATTCAAAGCGTCCGATCGGTTTGATAGCCGGCCAGGGTCTGTATCCTTTGCTGGTAGCGCGGGCGGCCCGGGCTCACGGATTGGTGATAAAGCTGATTGGCTTCGAAGAAGAAACATCCCCTGAGTTGCTCAATTACATCCCGGCCAGCGATCAACGGGTATTACTCGTTGGTCAGCTCGGAAAAATGCTCAAGGCCCTACGTGACTTCGATTGTGGCTACGCTTTGATGGCCGGGCAAATCACCCCGCGGCGGTTGTTCAAGGGTCTGCATCCTGATATTAAAGCAGCCCAGATTTTGTTTTCCTTAAAACGACGTAATGCCGAAACCATATTTGGGGCGATTGCTTCAGAAATTGCTGCCATCGGGATTGAGCAACTAGACGCCAGGGCCCTGCTCGACGATCAACTCGCTGAAGCCTGCTGTATGACCGGTCGAACCTTTCCGATTCAGGATGACTATCTGCAACACGGCATCCATATCGCACGGGAAAGTGCGCGCCTGGATATCGGACAGGGCTGCGTAGTGCGCAAAGGCACCGTATTGGCGGTTGAGGCCTATGAAGGCACCGACGAGATGCTCAGGCGGGCCGGCAGTTTCAAAACCGATGGGGCCCTTTTCGTGAAAACGGTTAAGTCCAACCAAGATTTTCGATTCGATGTTCCCTGCTTTGGGCTCCGCACTTTGGAGGTCATGCGAGAAGCGGGAATAGTAGCAGCTGCTTTGGAAAAGAACAAAGTCATCATGATTGATAAACCCGCTGTGCTGCGTCAGGCCCGGACCTGGGGCATCAGCCTGTTCGGCTTCGGGTAATTTAGTCCACTTGCACTTGCCGGTTTTTGGACAACACTGGCAAGCATGTCCTCGGAAGCCGTTGTAATTACCATCAAGGGAGTCATGCCAACCACTAACGGTTGCGCAGTCTTTCTGGGCGACGAGCACAAAGCCTTTCTGATCTATGTGGATCCCGCAGTAGGTTCAGCCATTCAGATGTGCCGTGCCGGGGTAAAAAAAGACCGGCCTCTGACTCATGACCTTATCGGGAGCATCATGCTGGGACTGGGGGTGCAACTGCAACATGTGGTGATCAATGATGCGCGAAACGACACCTTCTACGCCCGTATCATCTTGCAGATGAGCAATGAACTTGGCCGAAAAATCGTGGAAATCGATGCACGTCCGAGTGACTCAATGGTCTTGGCCCTCCAGCACGGTTGCCCGATATATGTCTCCCGCAGGGTTTATGATACCGTGGAAGACCGAACCGAGATTCTTGAACGAGTGCTACGGCAACAATCCGAACAGGAAGATGAGGATGCCGACTGATGAAAATGGAGCAACCATCCCGTCTACCACCCGGGCATCATCCTGGTATGCCGCTTACGGCGCTGGCCCCGATGCAAGACGTGACCGATTTGGCCTTTATGCAGGTCATCTCCCATTATGGTGCCCCGGATTACTTTTTCACGGAATTCTTCCGCGTTCACGCCCACTCCCGCCCGGAAAAACACATCCTGCGGTCTATTGATGAAAATGCCACCGGCCGGCCGGTATTTGCCCAATTAATCGGTGAAGATACAACGCAACTTACCCGCACGGTGGCAGAGTTGCTCAAGCATCCGATCGCGGGAATTGATCTCAACCTCGGCTGTCCGGCACCCAAAGTATACAAGAAAAATGTTGGCGGGGGCTTGCTACGTGATCCCCAGCGCATCGACGACATTCTCGGTGCCCTGCGGGCAGTGTGCCCCGGTTTATTCACGGTCAAAATGCGAATCGGTTTCGAGGATACCCAAAATTTCGAATCGGTTTTGGAGAGTGTGAATCGACACAAAGTCGATTTACTCAGCGTGCATGGGCGCACGGTCAAGGAGATGTATCGGAGCGAGGTCCATTATGATTATATCGCCCGCGCGGCCGCCGGAGTGCAGTGCCCAGTTTTGGCCAATGGCAACATTACGTCCGCCCATAAAGCCCAGTCGGTGCTTGGTTCAACCAAAACTGCGGGTGTAATGATCGGTCGTCACGCCATCCGCAATCCATGGATTTTCCGCCAATGCCGTGAACTGTTTTCCGGCACTCCGCCAACGACGGTGCGTTTGCAGGATGTCTACGAATATATCACCCGGTTGTATCAGGCCACTCAGACTCCGGAAATCCCCGAGCGTATTCATGTCAACAAGATGAAAAAATATCTGAACTTTGTTGGTCAGAGCGTAGATGCTGACGGAGCATTCCTGCATGCGATGCGTCGGACCTCATCGGAACAGGAACTATTTGAAGTCTGTTCTCAACATTTGTTGAATGAACCGCAGTGCCCATTTTCTGTTGAACCCTATGCTGGAGTCATCGCCCGTCCAAATTGCGAGACCCCACCCATCGCTGAGTGCTCACTGGAAAATATCACGGCATGAATGTGCATCTGCAATACGGGCAAACCGGACTTGATCTCGATCTGACCGGACTCAACGCCACGGTATTAACACCCCAATTCATCGATGGGCTGACCGACGAATATGCCGGGTTTACCAATGCCGTTCGTAATCCGATCAACACCCGTCCTTTGCGCGAGATTGTCCAAGCCAACGAAACGGTCGCCGTGGTAATACCCGATGGCACCCGGCCACTCCCGAGCGACCGCCTGTTACCTTGGCTGTTTGCTGAACTCGGACATGTGCCCGCCGTAAATTTCACGATTCTGGTCGGCACCGGTTCACATCGAGCCAACACACCTGAGGAGCTGGATCGCATGCTGGGACCGGCGATAGCGCGGAACTATCGGATCGTGAATCATGATGCACATGATCCATCGACCCAAGCTCTGGCGGGCACTTCCCCGATGGGCTACCCCATTCATTTTGCCAAGGATTACGTGCAGGCTGACCGGCGCATTATTCTTGGCTTCATTGAGCCACATTTCATGGCTGGCTTTTCTGGCGGTTACAAAGCGGTTATGCCCGGACTGGCCGGCATTGACGCAATCATGCACTATCATGGTGCTCGGGTCATTGGGGACCCACTCAGCACTTGGGGCGAACTTGAACATAATCCCACCCAACAGCACGTCCGCGCCGGCGGCTCATTACTGTCCATAGATTTTTGCATCAACGTCACGTTGAATGCCCAAAAACAAATCACCCGCTATTTCTGTGGAGAAACGATGGCGGCTCATCGGGAGGGCTGCGCGTTCTCCAAATCCACTGCGATGGTCGCCTGTCCCCAGGCCTATCCAATTGTCGTCACGACCAACAGCGGTTATCCCTTGGACCAGAATCTATACCAGACCGTCAAAGGCATGTGTGCCGCTGCCCGCATCGTCACTCCAGGTGGATTGATTCTGGCCGCCGCCCGTTGCAACGATGGGTTTCCCGAACACGGCAATTTCCGCTCCCTGCTGTTTGAGTCAAAGTCACCCCAGGAATTATTCGACCGCATCATGTCCCCCGGATTCGCGACCTTCGATCAATGGCAGGTGCAACTCCTGACCATGGTGCAAATCAAGGCCCGCGTCGGGGTATACTGCGAGATGAAGGCGGACGATTTAAGACGCGCCCATTTGTTACCCGTTCCGGACATTCGATCCGCGATTGATGATGAGCTTGCCAAATTGGGCCGTGACACACCGATCGCGGTGCTACCTGAAGGTCCTCTGACCATTCCCTACCTCAACTAGTCGCTGTCCAGTCCCAGTTTCTGACGGCCAGCCTCCGATATCATCTGAGGCGCCCAAGTCGGGTCCCAAACGATGTGAACCTTTGCCTCACTAACCGTTGGGAGCGCCGCAATTTTCGACCTGGCGTCCTCTGCGATCACAGGGCCCATCCCACAACCAGGGGCTGTCAGGGTCATCTTCACTTCAATCCGATGGCGACCATCATCCAAAGCTTCGATTGCCAAATCATAGATCAATCCTAGATCTACAATATTGACCGGTATTTCTGGATCAAAACAGGTCTTCAGGGCTTCCCATACGGCGGATTCACTAAATTCGTCCGGTTGATCGGCCTCAACCGGTTCTTCCAGTTTATAACCGTCGACTGCATCAACGTGCTCCCGGGCAATACGGAACAATCCTTGATCAGTGCGAACCGTAATATTCCCCCCCAAGGTCTGAGTCACAAATACTTCCTGGCCGGCTTTCAGGATCGATTCTTTTCCGGAGGGTATGGCTGTGACCGGGCAATCGGCATTCAATAAGTAATTCATTTTAACGGAATGTCAGATTGATCGGCAATCGCGCGTAGATTCCTTGGGGATCATTATAGGCATTGAGCGTTTTAAGTTCCATTTCCATCCGGCGCAACAAATCGGAATAGATTCCTGAACGGGCACCCGCCGGTTGCAAACGCTGGAGCAATTCTGCAATCGCTTCACCAAGCTCTTTGCGGCGCGGAAATTCGGTGACCCGATAACCTCCACCCAGGTCGGCCTGTTCTGCGGCATACCGAATGGCTGCATTCAAACTCCCCAACTCATCCACCAAGCCCAATTTGAGAGCCTCGCTCCCTGACCAAACACGTCCTTGGGCAATCTCCTCAACCACCGACCGATCCAGATGCCGTGATTCAGCAACCTTTTCAATGAATTGCTCATAGATCCAATCAATCGAGCGTTGGAGGACCGCCAGTTCTGCGTCGGTCTTCGGCCGGCTGATCGAAAGGGCATCCGCAAACCTCCCTGTTTTTACACTGTCAAAATTAATCCCAATATTTCCGGCCAGTTCCTTAACATCAAATACGATGCCAAACACTCCAATGGACCCGGTAATGGTCGTCGGTTCCGCGAAGATCCGATCGCTGTAAGTGGACACCCAATAACCACCTGATGCCGCATACGAACCCATCGAGACTACAACTGGCTTTTCCATCGCAGCTAAACGCATCTCGCGCTGGATGACTTCTGAAGCCGTGGCACTTCCACCGGGGCTGTTCACGCGCAGGACAATGGCTTTTACCTTATCGTCCTGCCGCAATTTCCGCAATTCACGGGCAAAGCGATCCCCGCCAACCTGCGTCCATTCCCCTTCCCCGTCCACAATATCGCCTTCTGCGTAGACCACTGCAATCCTACCCGTGCCATAACCACCCGGATCAGGAGCCACCGCAGCGTATTCCCGCAAGCTGATCTGTTTGAAAGGTAATTCCGTTCCGTTTCGGCCAGTCGCCAATTTCAATTCATCCAAGATTTCATCCTGATAAATAATCCGATCAATTAATCCGGCATCCTTCGCTTTATCTGCCCGGATCAAACCCTCCGCATCCACCACACCTTGGATAGCAGCGACAGTCAGATCGCGACTTGCGGCCACATCACTGATCAGCCCTGTCCAAATATCATTCAACAACGACTGGAGTTGCAGGCGGTTTTCCGCGCTCAGGTCGTCCCGAATGAAAGGCTCGACCGCACTCTTGTATTTGCCGACGCGGGTAACCTGCACCCCGATGCCAAAACGTTCGAAAGCATTCGCAAAAAATACCGGTTCGGTGGCCAATCCGGGCATGATAATAACTCCAAACGGATTCAACGCCACATCACCCGCCACCGAAGCCAGATAGTAGTCCCGGGTCGATGCATAGGTCAGATAAGCGTGGATGGGTTTACCAGAGGTCTTGAAGTCCGACAACGCCTCTCGCATTTCAGCCAGGGCCGCATAGCCTGAACCCAAGCCATCGGGCCGGAGAGACCCCGTAATGAGCACGCCATCGATCCGGGAATCCTTGGCCGCCGAACGAATGGCCTTTGTCGCGTTACGCAGTTGAATCACCTCAACCGCATCACCCGTCAACATGCCAAAGTCCAATACAGGTGGGGCGTCCGTAATATTCGTGGATAGATCCACTACCAAGTAGGAGCCGGGCTCAACGCTTACGTGTTTCTCGCCCATTGAGCTGATCACAATCAGCAGGACGATGAACAAGGCACTACCCGCTACGCAAAAAAGTATCATTGCGGCCAGCGCACCCAGCATCGAGGAGATGAAATTTCTCATATCAGTCCACCGTATCCCAATCCCCTCAGGGCTCCAGCAAAACCAACTGAACAACGAATTTAGCCACAAGTTGACATAAAGTTGTCACAATTCCTGCTCACGAACTGATTGCTGTTCCGATTATGTTTATTTCTACTTAACAGCACTATGAGTGAGCAAAAAGATCTGCTGACCACCAATCGCAAGGCGCTCACGGTAAATCTGGACGAGAGTAAATACGGCACGTTTGCCGAAATCGGGGCCGGTCAGGAAGTCGCCCGGGTCTTTTTTCATGCCGGCGGAGCCTCCGGCACCGTGGCCAAGACAATCTCGGCTTATGATATGACCTTCAGCGATGCCATCTATGGCAAGTCGGCCCGGTATGTATCACAGGAGCGACTGTCCCTGATGTTGGATCATGAGTTCCAATTGCTCAATGAGCGCTTGGCCAACCAGCGGGGTGACCACACCCAGTTCTTTGTTTTCGCGGACACGGTCTCTGCCCGAAATTTCAAAGGGACTAATGAATCCCACGGCTGGATGGGCGTTCGTTTCCAATGCGAAGCGGGGGGCGAGCCCAGTGAAATCGTGATGCATGTGCGCATGTGGGATAAGGAAAATGTGCTTCAGCAGGAAGCCCTCGGCATTGTCGGCACCAACATGGTTTACGGCGCATTTTATTACCGTAACGATCCGCAAAAATTCATTCAGTCACTCCTCGACAATCTGAGCCATGATCGCATCGAGGTCGACATGCTGGAGCTACGCGGACCGGAATTTGCCCATGTCGACAACCGGCTGACTTCGCTTTCCCTCGTGCAATGGGGACTGACCAATGCCGTCATGTTTGGTCCCAAGGGTGATGTCCTGCAGCCATCCGAAGTGCTCTACAAAAAAGCTATTCTGGTGGAACGCGGTAGTTTTCGTCCCGTTACGCATGTCAATGTGGACATGTTGAACTGCGCGGCGTCGCAATTTGTGCAGGAACCGATCGTTAAAGGTAAGAACATCGTGGTTCTGATGGAGATCACCATGCACAATCTGTTGGCCAGCGGTGAACTTGACGCGGCCGATTTTCTTTCCCGGGTGGATCTCCTCGGTGACATTGGTTTTACGGTCCTAATCTCGAATTATTCCGAATTCTACCGACTCACCTCCTATTTCCGCCGCTACACCAAGGAAATGATCGGGGTCGCCATGGGCATCAACAACCTCCTCGAGATTTTTAACGAGAAATACTATGAAAATCTTGAGGGTGGCATTCTCGAGTCTTTTGGCAGGCTCTTCCGCAATTCAGTGAAACTTTACGTGTATCCCATGCGGCAGGAGGCCTTTGATCATTATCTCGCCACCGGGGGGCAACCCACCGCAACCCCGAACACGAATGCCTTTGCCGCCGGGGTTTTGATCAACGCCAAAAATGTTCAGGTGGTCGACCATCTCAGGAACCTATACGCACACCTGTTGGAAAATCATTACATCGACTGCATTGTAGGCTTCGACGCCAGCATCCTGCACATATTCTCCCGCGACGTTCTGCGCCGCATCAATGAGCGTGACGAAACTTGGGAGAAAATGGTGCCAGAATCAGTCGCCAAGGCCATCAAGACCCGCCATCTCTTCGGCTACGAATCCCAGTCCAGCTGACATATCGAACAAATGGGCCGCATTTGATTTGTCGGGACGGACAACCGTCCGACAGAATCCCGCATCGTGTCCACCGCTCTGCCCATGCGCTTTTTCAAGTATCATGCCCTTGGCAATGATTACATTGTCCTAAATCCCGCTCATTACCCGGATTGGAACGAGCCAACAAGCCGACAAATTCGCGCGATCTGCCATCGCAATTTTGGGGTTGGGTCAGACGGTATCCTTTGGGGGCCCCTGCCTTCCCGGGACGCTGATCACCGGTTGAGAATTTTTAATCCTGATGGTTCAGAAGCCGAAAAGTCAGGCAATGGGCTCAGAATTTTTTCCCGTTTCCTGTCGGATCACTCTTTGGTCTCCAATCCGACGTTTAGTATCGAGACTATGGGAGGACGGGTGCAATCCACGATCCACGAGGGAAACCAATTGATCTCGGTTGAGATGGGCCGCGTGAGTTTCGACAGTAGAAAAATTCCTGTCGTGGGATCGCCCCGGGAAGTTCTGCAGGAATCCATCAAGGTTCTGGAGCGCGACTTTACCTATTGCTCCGCCACGATCGGCAACCCCCATTGCGTGCTGCCCATGGCGGATATTTCAGCCGAGCTTGCCAATCAATACGGTCCCGTCCTGGAGGTGCATCCGAACTTCCCGAACAAGACCAACGTCCAATTTCTGAAAGTGATCGATCGCGAGACTATCCAAATCGAAATCTGGGAAAGAGGCGCCGGCTATACTCTCGCATCCGGCAGTAGCTCCAGTGCCGCAGCCGCCGTAGCCTATAAATTGAATTTGGTCGACCCAAGGGTCACGGTGCGTATGCCGGGTGGGTCTCTCCAGATTGAGATGACCCCTGATTTCGATATCCTGATGACGGGTTCCGTTACCCGGGTCGCGGAAGGAATCCTCCAACCGGATTTGTTCGGGTATAATCTACCTGCCTAATCAGTATTTGACCGAACAACCGTAGGGTTGGGAGACGGGAGTGCTGACCGCTTCACCAACGGCCAATTCACTAAGGGCCGATGTCACATAATTTTCTGCTCTGGCTATATCTGATTTATTGGCTGACCGGATACTGTCGATCGCACCATTGTAAACTAGGGTGCCCTGCGCATTCACAATAAACATATGGGGCGTCGTTTTTGCCCGATACAAACGGCCAACTGCCCCGTCCTGATCACGGAAATATGCGGTCGGACCAGAACCGGTTTTCTGCTGCCAGTCGCGGACTTGCTCAGGACTGAAATCGCCTTGGGCCCCGGCATGACCTGAATTGATTACCAACCAAACAACTCCTTCGCCAGTCGACTGCTTCTGCAACATCGGGATATTGCCACTCTCATAGTGTTTTATCACAAACGGACATTCTGGATTCACCCACTCAACCACTACGGTTTTACCCCGATAATCCGACAAGCTGTGGGTGTGACCATCTATATCAGTCAGCGTGAAATCGGGCGCTGATTGGCCGATTTCCGTTTGGGCGGATTGGGCGGCACCAACGCCTAGTCCCAATGTGAGTAAACATGCACCAATGAGTGGTTTTGCATTCATGAGTAATTGCACACGAGTAAAACCTATTTGAGAAAAAAGCCAGTCGTCGCATGATTTTAGGAGACCAGTGTATGGGCAGGAGTCACCATGTCTGACGCTGCACTGCTTGCGGCTTTCGCAGATTATCTATTCAATTGTTTCAATCAGGCATGACCCTCTATCGCGAAGCGCAAAGACAGCCATGGCATATCAAGCTCAACTTGATACTGCTGGGATTGCTCTTTGTTACGATCACGGCATTGCTCTGGCCCCACTGGAAACATAACCCGGACCTATCGCATGGTTTGTTTATGTCGGTGCTATTTCTGCTGTTACTTAAGGAGTCCCGCTCACAGGGCACACCACGCTATCTGCCTTCACACTGGAGCCTGCATTGCCTGATAGCGGTGAGTCTATTGTCTGGTCTCGTCGCGCTGGCAGCCAGCGGACTTTATTCCGCCTCAGTTGGCTGGAACCACACTTTGGTGGCTTTCAGTCTGACCATCTCCACCACCCTGCTTTTCTTCGCTGGATTATTGGTGTTCTCAAATCGTCAGGTCGGATTAATGCCCATGAACTGGACTTCGCTCGTGGCCATAGGGCTATGGCTGCTCAGTGCCCCGATTCCACCCGGCACCTATACCCACATTACACTCAGTTTGCAGCTGATGGTGTCGCAAAACGTATTGTCCGCCCTGCATCTGCTCGGGATTCCGGCGAGTCGACACGGGAATATCATTGAGTTGGCCAGCACATCGGTAGGGGTAGCTGAGGCCTGCAGCGGGGTCAGAAGCCTGATCTCCTGCATCTTTGCCGGATTCTTCTTTTCGGCCACATTGGTGACCAAGCCATGGGCGCGGTTAATTATCATCCTCTTGGCGGCACCGCTTGCCGTGCTGATGAATTTTATTCGCTCACTGATCCTCACCCTGATGGCCAATCGCGGGGTCGATATTAGCGGCACTTGGCATGATTTGACCGGATTTGCGGTTCTCGGGGTTACGGCAGTAATCCTGGGCGGTAGTGCCCTCTTGCTGGATCAAAGAAAGCCAATCAATGAGAATTCGTCCACAAAGGTTGCAGAAGCGGAAAAGCCCCCTCGCCCACAAACCGCTTCGAAGTTTTTGACCATCGGCATGATCTGCGCCGCATCGCTGGCCATATTTTTTTACCTCAACACCCGGCCGTTGCCCCCGAACGAGACCCCGCTACCAGTTCTACTCTCCATGTTACCAACCGAAGCAGATGGCTGGCGTGTGACAACCAGCACGGAGGTATACCAATTCAGCGGCATCCTCGAAACCGAGAATCTCGCCCAAAGAACTTATCGTAAACGCAGTGGAGACAGGGGAAATCCAGCTGACGGTCTATCTGGCATTCTGGCAGGCTGGGCAATCTTCCGTGAGTCAGGTTGCCATGCACACGCCGGATGCGTGCTGGCCGGGTTCCGGTTGGAGCCTCGTCCAAAACGAGACGCCCCAAGAGACCTTGATTCTGCCCGGCCTGAATCTACCAGTCGCAGAATCTCGCCTGTTCTATAACGGTCCTTACTCGCAGCATGTATGGTTTTGGCATGTCTATAATGGACGGCCCATTGCCTATGAAAATCCCTATTCCGCTGCAGAGTTGCTACGGATTGCCTTGCGTCATGGATTTACCAGAAATGGCGACCAACTGTTCGTGCGGGTATCAGCCAATGTAAACTGGGAGCTATTGGCCAACGAACCTCTGCTGCAGGAGATATTCCAAAACTTAGTGCCACTGGGCCTGTAATCGGATGCCATTTCCCGTAACCAAAGTGGAGGCCCGCATCCTCTCGATCGTAGCGCTTATCATCATTTTGGGGCTGATCGGCATGGCCGTTTTATGATCATGCAGGTCGCAAACCGAACTATGCCATTGCCAACCCCGGGGCTCGGCACAGCATTTCTGCATCCTGCGGACATGCCCATACGTATTACCAGTATATGTTGGTCAACACATGCTGCCTGCCTGCAATCACCGCACATCTCCGTGGTGTCGTTGTATTGCGTAGTCGTATGAGTAACACCAACCAGCCCTCACCGGATCGGTCTGCACATAATCTGGAGGATGCCCGTTTGATGCAGCGTGTCGCTCGCGGTGATCGGTCGGCATTTGCGCAGATCTACGATCGATTTTCCCGGCCTCTTTTTGCGACCGCTCTTCGCATCCTGAATGATTCTGCGGAAGCGGAAGATGTCTTGCAGGAGGTATTCCTTTCGCTCTGGGAAAAATCAGCTGATTTCAATCAACAGCGCGGCAGTGCTTTTTCATGGGCGGTTACCTTGACCCGCAATCGCTCCATAGACCGTATCCGCATGCGTCAACGCCGTGGTGTGCTACTCAGCCAGTCTGTCCCGGAAGACCTTGGTTATGCCGGTCCAGACGATTCCGCGGATTCAACAGCGGACCTCGAAAGCAAGGAAACTGCCGCCAAGGTGCGAACCGCGGTAAAGGGTCTTCCCGCGGAACAGCAAAAAGCCCTGCAGTTGGCATTCTTCAGCGGCATGACCCAGCAGGAAATCGCCACCACCCTCCGCGAGCCACTCGGCACCATCAAAGCCCGCATTAGACGTGGACTTTTAAAACTACGCGAGAATTTCGCGCTCCAACAATGATTACCGAACATCAAGAGGAACTCGCTTGCCTCTACGTTTTCGGGCTGCTTGAAGGAGCGGAATTAGCCGCGTTCGAGACTCTCACTGGGCAAGATATTGAGTTGCAACACTACGTGGACGGACTGCGCGAAACGGCCAATCGTCTGGCGCATATTGCACCTGAAGTCGATCTGCCCCCTCAATTGAAGGAGCGCATCCTCAATCAGGTTATCGTGAAAACTGAGACCGCGAAAGTTATACCATTTAGACCCATGGCCTACCTCGGTTGGGCCGCCGCTGCGTGCTTCGCCCTCGTCGCGCTCTGGGCCGGCCGGATGTATACGATAACGCAGACCGAAAATTCGATTCTCCGTCAGCAACAGGAACTGGCCGACACCACCCTTCGCAGCCTTCAGAATCAATCGCAAAGCGAACTCATCCTGACCGCCCACGAGCTGGACGACGCCAAACGTCAGATCGCGGAGCTAAATCTGCAATTGCAGGATCAGGCTGATTTGGCGCGCTTCAAAATCGCTCCCCTGACTTCTCTCCTGGGCAACAGTCCCGAAGCGATCGCAGTCGCCGTTTGGAACCCGGACCAACAACAAGGCGTCTTGAGTGTGGAAAAACTGCCGGCCCTCGCAGCCAACCAAGATTACCAGCTATGGGTGGTGGATCCCCAGTATCCCATCCCGGTCGATGGTGGCTTATTCCAAGTTGACCCAGTGACGGGCCATGCCCGCATCAAATTCCACGCCAATAAGCCGATTAAAACGGTTGCGAAATTCGCCGTCAGTCTGGAGCGAAAGGGCGGCGTGCCAAAGGCTGAAGGCCCGATGGTGCTTTTAAGTCAATGACAATGACTTGCGGGAGCTGAAATCTAATCTCGACGCCACTTCACCGAGCGGGAAAACTTCCCCGCTATGATCATCAAACCTAAGGTTCGCGGATTCGTTTGCGTCACCGCCCATCCCGAGGGCTGCGCCGCTCACGTGCAGGAATGGATTGATTACGTGAAGGCCCAAACGCCAATTGCAGGCGGTCCGAAAAAAGTGCTGATCTTGGGTTCATCCACTGGCTACGGCCTGGCCTCTCGTGTCACCGCCGCCTTTGGTTCCGGAGCATCCACATTGGGGGTATTCTTTGACCGTCCGTCCGAGGAAGGACGATCAGCGACGCCCGGTTGGTATAACACCATCTCCTTTACCAAAGCAGCCCGTGAAGCCGGTCTCTACGCCAAAAATATCATGGGCGATGCTTTTTCGGACGACATCAAACGCCAAGTCGTCGAAACCATAAAAGCCGATCTTGGTCAGGTTGACTTGGTCGTCTATTCTCTGGCCTCCCCGCGTCGCACTCATCCCAAAACCGGCGCAGTTCATCGCTCCTGCCTGAAGCCGGTAGGGACATCTTACACGAACAAGACCGTCGATACGGACAAGGGTGTGGTGAGTGACATCACCATCGAGCCGGCTAACAGCGATGAAATCGCGGATACGATAGCCGTCATGGGTGGTGAAGACTGGGAAATGTGGATCGATACGTTATCCCAAGCCGGGCTGCTTGCTCCCGGCGCCCAGTCGGTGGCGTATTCCTACATTGGCCCGGAGGTCACTTGGGCGATCTACAAGAATGGGACAATCGGACTCGCCAAGAATGATCTCGAACGTGCCGCTCAAGCTATTGATGGCAAACTCAAGGCATCTGGTGGCCGGGCCTTCATCTCGGTCAACAAGGCCCTGGTAACCCAAGCCAGTTCCGCCATTCCGGTGGTGCCTCTCTACATATCAATTCTCTACAAGGTGATGAAAGCGGCTGGCACCCATGAGGGCTGTATCGAACAGATGCACCGGTTGTTTGCCTCCCAAATGTATAATGGCAACACCCCCACGTTTGATTCCGCGGGTCGTGCCCGGGTTGACGATTGGGAAATGCGCCCTGAAATTCAGGCCGCGGTGGCGAAAATCTGGCCCGGCGTAACCACGGAAAACTTGGAAGCCTTGACTGATATTGCCGGTTATCGGGAAGAATTTCTCAAACTGTTCGGCTTTGGCTTGGCTGGTATCGACTACGAAGCTGAAACCGAGCCGCACGTGCCGCTCATTTGAGTTGTAAATATTAGTCACTAATTCCAGGTGACTCCATTGCTCAATCAATGAGAGCTGTTGTCCAACGCGTCTCCTCCGCCGCGGTTACAACAGACGGGGCGATGATCGGTCAAATTAGCCAAGGATTGCTCATACTCCTGGGTGTTGCAAAGGGGGACACCACGGAGGATGGAATCTGGCTGGCCCAGAAAATCGCCAATTTACGCATATTCCCTGACGACTCAGAGAAGTTGAATTTCTCAGTGTTAGATCATCATGGCGAAGTGATGGTAGTCAGCCAGTTCACTCTGATTGCCAGCACCCGTAAGGGCACCAGACCTTCATTCAACGAGGCCGCACCACCTGAACTAGCCAATCCGCTCTACGAGGCGTTTTGCCGGCAAATGCAGGAGCTGTCAGGTCGCCCAGTGACTACCGGAAAATTTGGCGCACACATGACGGTGCAATTAGAAAACGACGGACCCGTCACCTTGGTAATCGATTCTATGCTACGCGAATGAGCACGCAGCAGGTGCCCGCCTTATGCCTACGAAGGCACACTGACCGATTGGCCGTTATCCTTGGCTCCTAATTTCAGGATATAAGGCGCCGCGATCTCCACCCATGCTTTGGCTTTGGGATAACTGGAGGCTCCCTCGGCCCAACAGGCACGCAGCATGTCGGTGTCTATGACGCCAGGATTTAACGGCACGGCGGCCATTCCCGCCGGCAATTCTTCAGCCAAGGACTTGGTCAGACCCTCAATGCCCCATTTCGACATACAGTAGGGACCCACATCAGAGGACACCGAACGCCCCCAGCCCGAACTGAAGTT
>Ga0222714_10003819_pt1 | contig 15106 bp, 16 predicted proteins | sample C33_3DmetaG_FD_165048 | JGI IMG/M metagenome (GOLD analysis project Ga0222714, IMG submission 165048) | Estuarine water microbial communities from San Francisco Bay, California, United States - C33_3D | ecosystem: Environmental > Aquatic > Marine > Unclassified | place: USA: California... | reverse complement strand
GCAGCGGCGACAAGGGCGGGATGATTGGCAAGACCCAGATAATTGTTGGCGCAAAGGTTGATCACATTGCGCCCGCCAACCTCGACCCTCCCGCCTTGCGGCGAGGTGATCAGCCGTTCGCGCTTGCAAAGGCCCTCGGCCTCGATCCCCGCAAGGGTCTCTTGGATCGACTTCAGGAAATCGCTCGACATGGAAAGCTCCGGTATCCGTGTCTTGGAAAAGACACCAATCGCCGGGAAATGTAACAGCAGGCGCTTTGCCTTGTGACGGGACGTCGTTCTTTCCCGATCGGGTCGGATCGCTAGAGTGCGTCCCGACTCATCCCTTGGAGGCTCTCATGTCCGATATCGTCATCCTCTCTGGCGCGCGCACCGCCATCGGCACGTTTGGCGGTAGCCTTGCCGGCACCTCGCCCATCGAGATGGGCACCATTGTCGCCAAAGCCGCGCTCGAACGGGCGGGCGTCGAAGGCGGCCAGATCGGTCAGGTGGCCTTCGGGCAGGTGATCAATACAGAGCCGCGCGACATGTATCTCAGCCGTGTCGCCTCGATGCAGGCGGGCGTGCCGAATTCGACCCCGGCGATGAACGTCAATCGCCTCTGCGGCTCGGGCGTGCAGGCGATCGTGTCGATGGCGCAGTCGCTGATGCTGGGCGATGCCGATTTCGCCCTTGCCGGCGGATCGGAAAGCATGAGCCGAGCGCCCTACATCGTCCCCGACCAACGCTGGGGCGCCAAGATGGGCGATATCCGCACGCTCGACATGATGCTGGGCACGCTGCACTGCCCCTTTGGCACAGTCCACATGGGCGTCACCGCCGAAAACGTCGCGCGCGAGCATGACATCACTCGCCAGATGCAGGACGATTTCGCCGCCGAGAGCCAAAGGCGGGCGGCGGCGGCCATTGCGGCGGGCCATTTCAAGGATCAGATCGTGCCGGTTCCGGTGAAAGCCAGACGCGAGACGGTGGATTTCGTCACCGATGAACATCCAAAGGTCACCACTACCGAAACCCTTGCCGGCCTGCGCGCCGTGTTCGAGAAAGATGGCTCTGTCACCGCCGGCAACGCCAGCGGACTCAATGACGGTGCGGCGGCGGTCGTTTTGGCCCGCGCCGATGCGGCCGAAAGGGCAGGTCTGACGCCCAAGTTCCGCGTGCTGGGCTATGCCCATGCAGGCGTGCGCCCCGAGGTCATGGGGATCGGGCCGGTTCCGGCGGTCAAGCGGCTGCTGCAACGCACCGGCCTCAAGGCCAGCGATTTCGATGTGATCGAATCCAACGAGGCCTTCGCCTCTCAGGCGCTCGCGGTTTCGAAAGAGCTCGGTTTCGACCCGGCCATCGTCAACCCCAATGGCGGTGCAATTGCGCTTGGTCATCCGGTTGGCGCGACCGGCGCGATCATCACGGTCAAGACGATGTATGAGCTCGAGCGCACCGGCGGCAAACGCGGCCTCATCACCATGTGCATCGGCGGCGGTCAGGGCATCGCGCTGGCGATCGAACGGCTCTAGCCCTCGCGCAGAAATACGAGGCAGTCGCCTTCAGACAGGTCGGGGTCGTAGGCATAGCCTCCGGCCCCGAAATCTTTCAGGGCCTCGGGATCGGTCAGGTGATTGTCGACGATATAGCGGGCCATCGTGCCGCGCGCCTGCTTGGCAAAGAACGAAACGATGCGCGGCTCGCCATTCTTCACCTCCATGAACTGCGGCGTGATCACCCGCAGCTTGAGCGCCTTGTTGTCGACCGCGCCGAAATATTCCTGACTGGCGCAATTGACGAGAATATCGGTTCCCGCCTCGGCCCCTAGGCGCACGAGCTCTTTCGACAGGCTCTCGCCCCAGTAGTCATAGAGGTTCTTGCCCCGCCGCGTTTTCAGGCGGCTGCCCATTTCGAGGCGATAGGGCTGGATGCCGTCGAGCGGGCGCAGAAGACCGTAAAGCCCCGAAAGAATCCGCAGATGCCCCTGCGCCCAGCGCAATTCGTCTTCCGACAGGGTTCCGACATCGAGGCCCGTATAGGTATCGCCGTCGAAAGCGTAGGCTGCGGGTTTGATGGCATCCGCCAACGGTTCGTCCTGAAAGGCGCGAAACCGGTCGCGGTTGAGGCGAGCAAGATCGCCCGAAATGCTCATGAGCTTTTTCAGATCGCCCAGCGTCAGGCCCCTCGCCGTTTTGGCAAGCCGAGCGGCCTCGGCCCGATAGGCCGGCTCAGTCGACGTCAGCGAAACGGGCGAGAAATCAAGCGCCTTGGCGGGCGAGATCACAACGAGCATGGCAGTCTCCTTCGTGGCCCTGTGCTAGCAGAAGGGGGCACAGGTTCAACCGCCCTGAAGGATTTCAAGGAAGGCAGAGCCGAACCTTTTGGCATGGCGGGCGCCGATGATCCGCTCGATCCCGCCAAGATCGGCGGGCCGCGTCTCGGCAATGCGGGCCAGCACAGAGGCGGTGCAGCTCATTGGCTTTCCGGTGCCGTCCTCGCCACGGGCAAGGGCCGCCTGCGCCTCGAGAAGCTGGTCGTAGATCGACCCCGCCTCTTTCCCGGCCAGCTTGCGCCGCCGCGGATGAAGCGCCTCGGCCTCGCCCGCGATCACCTCAAGGAAAGCCGTGCCATAATGTTCAAGTTTTTTCGCCCCAACGCCGCTCACCCGTGCCATCTGGTCGAGGGTAGCAGGGCGAGTCTCGGCCATCTCGATCAGGGTCTTGTCGTTGAAGATGATATAGGCCGGAACGCCCGCCGCCTCGGCAAGCGCCCGCCGCTTGGCCTTGAGCGCGGAGAGAAGCGGCGCGTCTTCGTCGCTCACCAGCATCCTGACCCTTGGCCCTGTGCCCTTGGCCGCGCGGATCGTATCGGCGCGAAGCTGGATCGTCTCCTGACCGCGCAGGAGCGGACGGGCGCGATCGGTCATCCGCAAGCCGCCGTGCATCTCGGGATCGGGGCGAATTAGATCGTGACCCATCATCTGCCGGAAGATCGCCTGCCATTGGCGGCGGTCATAGGCTTTGCCCACGCCAAAGGTTGGCAGGCTGTCGTGCCCGTTCTGGCGCACCTTGTCGGTCTCGCCGCCGAGAAGGATGTCGATCAAATGGCCCGACCCAAAACGCTCGCCGGTGCGAAGCGCGGCGGAAAGGGCCATGCGGACAGGTTCCGTTCCGTCAAAGACCTCGGCGGGTTTGTCGCACAGATCACAGTTGCCACAATGCACGACCTCGTCCCCGAAATACTGAAGCAGGGCTTGGCGGCGGCAATCAAGCGCCTCGGCCAACCCTAGCAGCGCATTGAGCCGCCCGTGATCCGCCATCCGCCGTTCCGGCGGGGCGAGGCCTTCGTCGATCTGCTGGCGGCGAAAGCGGATGTCGTCGGGGCCAAAGAGGGTGAATGCCTCGGCAGGCGCGCCATCGCGGCCCGAGCGGCCAATCTCTTGATAATAGGCCTCGATGGATTTGGGCAGGTCAGCGTGGGCGACCCAGCGGATATCGGGCTTGTCGATACCCATGCCGAAAGCCACGGTCGCCGCGACGATGAGGCCGTCCTCCTGCTGAAAGCGCGCCTCGGTGATGCGGCGATCTTCGGCTTCCATCCCGCCGTGATAGTGGGCGGTGTTGTGCCCCGCCTCGCGCAGAGCTTGCGCCAGAACCTCGGTCTTGGCGCGTGTGCCGCAATAGACGATCCCCGACTGCCCGCGCCGCGCCTCTGCAAAACGCAGGACTTGCTGGCGGGGAGCGTCCTTGACAGCAAACGACAAGTGGATGTTGGGCCGGTCGAAGCCGTGGAGAAAAACCTCCGGCTCGGCCCCGCCGAACAGTTTCTCGATGATCTCGGCCCGCGTTTCGGCATCGGCGGTGGCGGTGAAGGCGGCGAGCGGCACGTCAAGATCGCGCTTCAGATCGCCGATTCTGAGGTAATCGGGGCGGAAATCATGGCCCCACTGGCTGACGCAATGCGCCTCGTCCACGGCGATCAGCGTCACGCCCGCGCGTTTGAGCATCTGCGGCACGCCCCCGGCAGCAAGCCGTTCGGGCGCCATGTAGAGAAGCTTGAGCCGCCCCGCCCCGAGCGCTGCCCACACAGCGTCAGTCTCTTCGGGCGTGTTGCCCGAGGTCAGCGCCCCCGCCTCAACCCCCGCCTCGCGCAGCCCGCGCACCTGATCGCGCATCAAGGCGATAAGCGGCGAGATGACCACAGTAACTCCATCGCGCACCAAGGCGGGAAGCTGAAAGCACAGCGACTTGCCGCCACCCGTGGGCATGATGGCAAGCGTGTTGCGGCCGGCCGTGACGGCGGCCACGATATCTTGCTGACCGGGCCGGAAGGCATCGAATCCGAATACGTCGCGTAGAAGCGTGGCAGCGCTCATGCGGAATGGCCTGTCGGTAAAACTGCTCTTGTTGGCGGGCAGAGTCCCACAAGCAGGCCGCGGGGGCAAGCGGCCTTGGCCTAGTAGAACATCGCCACGTTGTTCATCAGGACGATGCGGATGATCTCAAGCCCGACCAGCGCGACCAGCGGCGTCAGATCCATCCCACCCATGACCGGAATAACCTTGCGGATCGGCGCATAGACCGGTTCGAGCAGCCTGTTCAAACCATGCCAGACCTGCGCGACAAACGACTGACGAATGTTGAGCACCTGAAAGCTGATCAGCCAGCTCATGATAAAATGAGCGAAGATGAAAATCCGGGCGATGCCAATCACCAGCATCAGAATGTCATAGATGGATTGCATGTCTGGTCCTTTCGTTTGCCCAGAGTTAGTCAGTGCCGGAGCACACCGCAATCCCCTGCCGCAACGTTACGGTTGATGCCGCCGGTCTGCGCGGCAATCTGAAGCAAAGCGGAGAAGAAGATGTATCCAGTCGCCCGGATGTACTGGCAGCTTTACAAGGCCAGAAAGACGCCCAAACTCGGTTTGACCGAGACATATGTCAGCCAGCATCATTGCCTGCCGTGGGATCTTGATGTCTGGATGGAGCTGAACAACGGCCGGACGCTGACGCTTTATGATCTTGGCCGCATCCCCCTTAGCTGGGTCAGCGGCCTTCACGCCGCGCTCAAACGCAAGGGGTGGGGCATGACGGTGGCCGGCTCGACGACGCGCTATCGGCGGCGGATCACCGTATTCCAGCTGATCACCATGAAAAGCCGGCTCGTCACATGGGACGAGCGATTTCTCTATATCGAACAGTCGATGTGGACTGGGCGGGCCGACTGTGCGGGCCACGTTCTGTTGCGGATGGCCACGATTGGCCCTAACGGGATCGTCTTGCCGAAAGAGGTGATTGACGAGATGGGATACGATGGATCCGCCCCGCCGCCGATGCCCGACTGGATCCAGACCTGGGTTCAAGCCGAAGCCCAGCGCCCCTGGCCCCCAATGCAGGACGCCTGAGCACGAGATTCCTTGCCAGACCCCCGCTTTGCCTGTCTTATCCGCTCAAACGCGGAGGGGAGCAGTCATGGCAATTTCGCAGAAGCGACGCATCTGGGGCTGGATGTTTTTCGACTGGGCACAGCAACCCTTCTACACGCTTGGCCTGACCTTCGTTTTTGGCCCCTATTTCGCCTATGTGGCGACCGAGCTTTTCGTCTCGCAGGGCGAGGCGCTTTCCGAGGCCAAGGCCCATTCCCAGTGGCTCTGGTCGCTGGGTCAGACGATCTCTGGCGTCATCATCGCCGTTTCGGCCCCGATCCTCGGTGCGATTGCCGACCGTTCAGGCCGCAAGCTGCCCTGGATCGTCCTGTTCTCGGTTGCCTATGTCTTGGCGTCGGCGCTTTTGTGGGGTTTGACGCCGGATGGGGCCAACCTGATCTTGATGCTGGTGATTTTCTATGTCGGCTTTATCGCCGCGGAATCCGGCCTCAATTTCGTGAACGCCTATCTGCCGTCCATGGGGTCTGACGACGAGATCGGCCGTGTCAGCGGATCCGGCTCGGCCTTTGGCTATTGGGGCGGGGTCGTTTCGCTTTTCGTCATGCTCCTCCTTCTGGCCGAAAACGAAAACGGCGTGACGCTTCTTGGAACCGCTCCCCTCTTCGGGCTTGATCCCGAAACGCGGGAAGGCACGCGCAGTGTCGGACCATTCATCGCGATCTGGTATCTGGTCTTCATGATCCCGTTCTTCTTGTGGGTGCGCGATGTGCCGAAACCCAAGGCAAGCAACGTAGCACGCGAAGGGGTTGTGCCCGAACTTGTCACCACGATCCGCGCCATCTTTCGCCGCAAGAGCCTTGGCAGCTTCCTGCTGGGCTCGATGCTTTATCGCGATGCGCTGAATGCGCTCTACGCCTTTGGCGGGGTATATGCGGCGCTGGTGCTTGACTGGTCGATCATCCAGATCGGCGTTTTCGGCATCGTCGCTGCGATCGCCGCCGCAATCGTCACCTGGATCGGTGGCCTACTGGACCAGCGGGTGGGGCCGAAGGCCGTGATCCGCGCGGCGGTCTGGGCGCTTGTGGTTGTCTGCATCATCATCGTCGGCATGTCGCGCGAGAACATTCTGGGCATTCCGCTGGCGGAAGGGTCGGGCATCCCTGACATCATCTTCTACATCTGCGGCGCGGTTATCGGTGGCGCGGGCGGTTCGCTTTACGCCTCGTCGCGTTCGCTCATGGTGCGGCATTCCGATCCGGCGCGGCCGACCGAGGCCTTTGGCCTGTTTGCCCTGACAGGCAAGGCCACCGCCTTCCTTGCGCCCGCCCTCATCACCGTCTTTACCGCGGCGACCGGCAGCAATCAGAAGGGCTTTATCCCCGTTATCATCCTTTTCATACTTGGGCTTTGGATCCTTCGCTGGGTCAACCCCGAGGGTGAAAAGGGATCATGGGCAGAGGTCGAGTAGGGCCGGAACCATTCCCAAGGCTTTCAAAGCAATTCTCTTGGCCGCCGCCTGTCTGGCAGCAAAACCCGCCCTTGCGGCGGAAGCCCGCGTTGCAAGCCGCTATGTCTGGCAGTCCGATGACCCCAGGATCGGCGGACTATCGGGGCTCGAGGTTGACGCAGAGGGCGTCGGCTTTGTGGCCTTGATCGACAGGGGGCGCATTCTCGAGGGGCGTTTCCTTCGCCTGGGGGATCGGATCACCGGCCTCGACGTATCGACCGCTTTCGACCTTCTGGGGCCGGATGGAACGCCGCTTGAAGACGAAGACGATGACAGCGAGGGGCTTGCGTTCGATAGCGATGGCGGCGTCTACGTCAGCTTCGAAGGGCCGGCGCGGGTCTGGCATTACGATGGCCTCTTGGCTACCCCGACCGAAATTGCCCTGACCCGCGAATTCGCGCAGATGCAACAGAACGCGGGCCTCGAGGCTCTGGCTGCACTTGAGGATGGCTCCTTGGTGACAATGCCCGAACGCACCGGCCGTCAGGACCGGCCCTTTCCGCTTTATCACTACGCGGGAGACAGGTGGGGCACCTTGGGCGATCTTGCCCGCGTCGGCCCATTCCTTGCCGTTGGTGCGGATCTCGGGCCGGACGGGTATCTTTATGTTCTGGAACGGGATTTTGTCGGGATCGGTTTCAGATCGCAGATCAGGCGGGTTGATCTTTCAAGCGGCGCGAACGAAACCCTTCTGACGTCGGCGCGTTGGGAGTTTGACAATCTCGAGGGGATTTCGGCCTGGCGGGACGCACAGGGCCGGATCCGGTTGATCGCCGTGTCCGACAACAACTTCATCGGCTTTCAGAAGACCGAGTTTGTCGAGTTCATCGTCTCCGATTGACGAGGTCCCCACGCGGGCGTAGAGGGGCGCGTCCCCACGGTGGGGGCCAAGTCGCCGCACCCTTGTAAAAAACGGAGCACCCAATGCGTATCCTTCCCGGCGTTATCGCCATGGCCATCATCGTCGTGGCCTCGAATATCCTCGTTCAATTCCTTCTTCTCGATGGCCTCCTGACCTGGGGCGCCTTCACCTATCCCTTCGCCTTTCTCGTCACCGACATCATGAATCGCGTCTACGGCGCCGCCGCGGCCCGCCGCGTGATCCTGGCCGGTTTCGGAGTTGGCATTGTCTGCTCGCTCGTCGGCAGCCAGATCATGCTTGAGGGCGACGGCTATTCCTATGCCGCCGTGGCCTTCCGCGTCGCCATCGCCTCGGCCACCGCCTTCCTTGCGGCGCAGCTTCTTGATGTGGCTGTTTTCAACCGCTTTCGCGACGGAAGCTGGTGGCGCGCGCCGCTGGTCTCGACCGTGATTTCCTCGGCTGTTGATACGGTCATCTTCTTCTCGATCGCCTTCTCGGCGGGCTTGGCTGGCGTGTTTTCCGCAGCGGCGAACGACGAGGTTGCTTGGGCCTGGGACGCCGCACCGTTCCTGACCACCGGCCCCGACGCGCCGCTTTGGGTTTCGCTGGCCGTGGCCGACTGGGGCGTCAAGCTTGCCATTGCCATCTTAGCACTGGTCCCGTTCCGTATTGCTGTGGGCAGAATGATTCAGCCAAAGGCCTGATCACGTCAATTTGTGTATTTTCATTTGACTTACACAATATCTGTGCAAACCTCCTTTAAGGCGAAACCCATTGAAAGGAGGTGATCCAGTGTCGAGAAAGAGATTGGAGAAAGGTGTCGGGACATTTCGGGGGAGTCGCAGCTAGGGCAGCCCTTGGCTGACGAGACCACCGGGGTGGGTTTCCCCTAACCGAACCACCTCCTGAACTTTCGAAGGGTCGCTCCTACGCCGGAGCGGCCCTTTTCGTTGGGAAATGAGCGTTTTGTACAAGGGCCGAAGGGCCTATTGTGCAGTTTGTACACTATTGGAACCGCGCCGATGGGCCTGAAAATCACCGATCAGATCGAGATCGCCGAATGGGAGCTGACCGAGCAATTCGTCCGCGCCTCGGGCCCCGGCGGGCAGAACGTGAACAAGGTCTCGACCGCGGTCGAGCTGCGGTTTGAAGCCGAACGCAGCCCCAGCCTTCCCGATCCGGTGAAGCGGCGACTGAGGCGGCTGGCCGGAAGCCGCTGGACCCTCGACGGCGCCATCGTGATCTTCGTGCAAGACACGCGCAGCCAGGCCCGCAACCGCGAGATCGCGCGCGAGAGGCTGGCGGAGCTGGTGCTGAAAGCGACCGTGGTGCCGAAACGGCGGGTGAAGACCAAGCCGACAAAGGGCAGCATCGAGCGGCGGATCAAGGCGAAGAAGGAACGCGGGGAGGTGAAGAAGACGAGGGGGAAGGTGGGGTGAGGGACTCTCCGCCGGGTATTTTGTCGACAATTTCAACCAATGGTTTATAGTTTGGCATTCTCAAGCGTCCTTTCTTTCGCCGAGAGGTATCAATGTCACTTCCAAGCAGCTACACAATCAAGACAAATGCCATTCCAGACTATTTCGAGGCGATGCTGAATGCTCAACCCCCCGAAAGGTTCTCCCAGAAATTTCTAGAGGGCTTGGGCTTCTCGAGCTCCAATGATCGACTATTCATCGGCATTCTCAAAGACCTCGGCTTCCTGAACGCCGATGGCGCTCCGACGCAGAGGTATTACTCCTTTCTTGATAGATCAATTGCCCCGCACATCGTGGCGGAGGGGGTTAGAGAGGCATTTTCGGACTTATTCTCGGTTAATACCAAGGCATTTGAACTAAATGTAGGTGATGCATTCAACAAATTGCGAACGCTCTACCAAGGTAAAAAGAAAGATACAGTAATCAAGAATATTGCGAAGACCTTTGTCGCACTATGTGATTACGGAGACTTTGTCTCAGCAAAGTCCGATCAGCCGCAAAGGAAGGTCGACTCTCCAGAAGTCGAAGAACCGTCAATTGACGATATTCAGGTTCGCGCGAATGAAAGCAAGAAGCCTCGGTCTGGCATCGCTTCTCTGCAATATCACATTAATATTGTTCTACCTGACACTCGCGACCAAGCAGTGTTCGACGCGATTTTCAAGAGTCTTCGAGATCACTTGGGCTAGGACATGCAAGATCTATACCCTTTCATATATCGGGGCGTGCTGACGCAGGAGAGCCTCGACAAAGCGGGCAGAAAGAATCGCAGGACTCTGGACGGAAATGAGGCAAACCTCATCAATGAGAAGCTTTCCCTGAACCTGCCAGAAGAATCTTCAATTTCGGCGGCGAAACGAATGAGTCTCGTATATACCGCCATTCATGCTTTTGAGAACATGGTCAGGGAGTTTGTAAAAAACACCCTCTTGGAAGTTCATAAAGAGCATTGGTGGGACAAAGTCCCAGAGAGAATTCAAAAAAGAGTCTCAGGTCGTATGGACGATGATGCCAAATTCAAATGGCACGGGACCCGTGGCGGCTCAGAGATGGAGTATTGTGATTTTGGCGACTTGTCTGGAATAATTGCTGTCAACTGGGAAGACTTTGAACTTACGCTCGCTGATCGCGAGTGGGCAAAATCAGTTCTAACCGTCCTAGAGAGATCCAGAAATATAGTTATGCATGGTGGAACACTGGCAATTCAGGATATCGAGCGAATTGGCGGCAATATACGGGATTGGATACGTCAAGTCGGATGACCTAAACCCTAACCTCCCGCGCCACCTGCTCGCCCACCCCAAACACCCGCTTATACCGCTCGATCTCGTCCTTCGGGCCCATCGCTTTATTCGGGTTGTCGCTCAGTTTCACGGTGGGGCGGCCGTTCGCGCTGACCGCCTTGCAGACAAGGCTGAAGGGGGCCAGCGCGTCGTTTTTCACGAGGCCGGTGAAATCGTTGGTGAGCATCGTGCCCCAGCCAAAGGAAACGCGGGTGCGGGTGCGGAACTGATTGCTCAGTTCCTCGATCTTTTCCACGTCGAGGCCATCGGAAAAAATGATCAGCTTTTGCCGCGGGTCTTCGCCGCGGTCTTGCCACCAGCGGATGGCAATTTCGGCCCCCGCGGCGGGATCGCCGGAATCGATGCGGATGCCGGTCCATTTGGCGAGCCAGTCGGGCGCGCCGGCGAGGAAGCCCTCGGTGCCGTAGGTGTCGGGCAGGATGATGCGCAGGTTGCCGTCATGCTCTTCGTGCCAGTCGGCCAGCACGTCATAGGGCGCCTGCCGCAGCGCCTCGTCGGTATCCGTCAGCGCGGCATAGATCATCGGCAATTCGTGGGCATTGGTGCCGATCGCCTCGATATCGCGGCGCATGGCGATGCGGCAATTCGAGGTGCCGATGAACTTGTCGCCAAGCCCCTCCATCAGCGCCTGAACGCACCAGTCCTGCCAAAGAAATCCGTGGCGGCGGCGGGTGCCGAAATCGGCCAGCTTGAGATCGGGGATGCCGCGCAGGCGCTCGACCTTTTCCCAAAGCTTGGCCATCGCGCGGGCATAGAGAACCTCAAGCTCGAACTTGGCCATCTCGTTGAGCACCGCACGAGAGCGCAGCTCCATCAAAACAGCCAGCGCCGGGATTTCCCAAAGCATGACCTCGGGCCAGCTGCCTTCAAAGGTCAGCTCATACTGGCCGTCGCGCTTTTCAAGGTGATAGGGCGGCAGGCGGAGGTTTTCGAACCATTCCATGAAATCGGGGCGGAACATCTGGCGCTTGCCATAGAAGGTATTGCCGCGCAGCCATGTGCTTTCGCCGCGGGAAAGGCGGATCGTGCGGATATGGTCGAGCTGTTCGCGCAGCTCGCCCTCGTCGATCAGATCGGCCAGCCGGATGTGGGTCGCACGGTTGATCAGGCTGAACGTGACCTGCGTGTCGGGCTTGTTGCGAATGACCGACTGGCACATCAGGAGCTTGTAGAAATCGGTGTCGATCAACGAGCGGACGATCGGATCGATCTTCCACTTATGGTTCCACACGCGGGTTGCGATATCGACCATGAGGGCTCCGGGTTGTTTGGGCCGTTAGACCATTTCGGCGCGGGGGCTGGCAAGCGCCGCGTCAGACAATCGCGACACCGGCTTCCTGCATCTGGGCGGTCATCGCGGCAAGGCTGCCGCCAAGGTCGATCGCGCGGCAAAGGTCGGTTCGAACGGAAACGGCAAAGCCGAGGCGGGCGGCGTCGAGCGCGGAATAGGCGACACAGAAATCGGTGGCGAGGCCCGCGAGCGTCAGCGTGGTGATGCCGCGCGTGCGGAGATAGCCCTCAAGGCCGGTGGGCGTCGTCCGGTCGTTTTCGAAGAAGGCGGAATAGCTGTCGATCGCGGGGTTCATGCCCTTGCGGATGATCAGGTCGGCATCGGTGCGAAGCGCGGGATGAAAGGCGGCTCCAATCGAGCCCTGGATGCAATGGTCGGGCCAGAGGGTCTGCTCACCATAGGGCATCGTCACCGAGGAAAACGGTGTGGCGCCCGAATGGGAAGACGCGAAGGAGGAATGGCCTTTGGGGTGCCAGTCTTGCGTGAGGACCACAGCGGCAAAAGTGTCCATCAGCGTATTGATCGGCGCGACGATCTCGTCGCCGCCAGCCACGGCCAGTGCGCCGCCGGGGCAGAAATCGTTTTGCACGTCGATGACGATCAGGGCGTGGGTGGCGGGGTTCATGGCGGGCTCCTTCGATGTCGGGCGGACCATAGGCAGGTTCGCGGGGCAGGAAAAGAGGGGCCGGAGGCTTGCCGCCTCGCGCAGGCGGGCGTATGCCGCAGCTATGTATACCGTCGCCGCGCTCTATCACTTCACCCCGTTTGCCGATCCTGCCGCCCTGCGGGGGCCGCTGCTGGCGCTTTGCGAAGCGGAGGGTGTGACCGGAACGCTTCTTTTGGCGAAAGAGGGGATCAACGGGACGATTGCGGGAAGCCGCGCGGGGATTGATGCGGTGCTGGGGCATATCCGCGCTCTGCCCGGCTGCGGCGATCTTGGCTGGAAGGAAAGCACGGCAAGCGAGCAACCGTTTGGACGGATGAAGGTGCGCCTCAAGAAAGAGATCGTGACGATGGGCCAGCCCGACGTCGATCCGCGCGCCGCTGTGGGCCGCTATGTCTCGCCGCAGGATTGGAACGCTCTGATCTCGTCGCCCGATGTGGCCGTGATCGATACGCGCAACGATTATGAATATGCCATTGGCACTTTCGAGGGCGCGGTCGATCCCGAGACCAAGAGCTTTCGCGAGTTTCCGGCCTGGTGGCAGGCGAACAAGGAGCGCTTCGGCAACAAGCGGATCGCCATGTTCTGCACCGGAGGGATCCGCTGCGAGAAATCGACCAATTACCTGATGTCGCAGGGGATCGACGAGGTCTTTCACCTCAAGGGAGGCATATTGAAATACCTTGAGGAGGTGCCGCAGGAGGAAAGCCTTTGGCACGGCGAGTGTTTCGTGTTCGACGGGCGGGTCTCGGTCGGTCACGGGCTTGCCGAGGGGCCGCACGAGCTTTGCCATGCCTGCCGCCGACCGATCCTGCCACTGGACAAGGCGCGCCCCGACTTTGAGGAAGGGGTTTCCTGCCTTCACTGCGCCGACGAGACAAGCGCGGCCGACAAGGCCCGGTTCCGCGAACGGCAGAAGCAGATCGCCTTGTCCAAGAAGCGGGGCGAGCGGCATCTCGGCCGTGTGGCCGATGCATAAAGCAGCGCGGCAAGCCCTCGCCTTGGCAATCGGCGGAGCGGCGGGCTATCTCGCCAACTGGATCGGAATGCCGCTGCCTTGGATGCTTGGCCCGATGATCGCAACCACCTTTGCCTCGTTGCTCGGCATTCCCGTTTTCGGCCCGAACGGTCTGCGGCCCGTTGTGATCCCGATCCTTGGCGTGATGTTGGGCGCGGCCATCAATCGGAGCGTTTTCGCGCATATCGGCGATTGGGGCGTGACGCTGGCGATCATGGTGCCGTTCCTTGCATCGGCGGCGGCGGTGTCGATCCTGATCTACCGCAAGATCGCGGGATATGATCCGGTGACAGCCTATTTCTCGGCCATGCCGGGGGGCCTTAACGATATGCTGATCCTTGGCACCGCGGCGGGGGGCGACGAACGGCGCATCGCCCTTGCCCATGCGAGCCGAATTCTTGTGGTGATCACCTGTGTCGGCCTTTTCTATGGTTTTGTCCTTGGCGCGCGCCCCGGCGGAAGCGGCGGACGGCCGTGGATCGCGATGGACGTGCTGACCCTGAGCGATTGGCTCTGGCTGGGCGCTTGCGCTGTCCTGGGTGTGCCATTTGGCAAGCTTCTGCGAGCGCCGGCGCCGAACATGCTTGGGCCGATGCTTTTGAGCGCGGCGCTGCATCTGGGCGAGGTGGTTGAGACCGCGCCGCCGACGTTGATTATCGTGATGGCGCAGATTGTCTTGGGAACGGTGATCGGGTGCCGCTTTCTTGGCGCGACATTCCGCGAGGTTGGGCGCGATCTTGGCCTCGGGGCCTTGTCGTCATTTGCGATGCTGCTGGTCGCCGTGACCTTTGCCTTTATCGCATCCTGGCTGACCGGAATACATCCGAGCCAGATCTTCCTCGCCTATTCGCCGGGTGGGCTGACCGAGATGTCGCTGCTCGCGCTGGCAATGGGTCAGGACGTGGCCTTTGTCTCGGTCATGCACCTGTTGCGGATCCTTCTGGTGATCCTTGGTGCGCCGTTTGTCTTTGGCCGGATCGGCCGCTAGATCAGGCCGGTTTCCTTCAAGAGCCCAAGGCGCTTGGCCTCGTAATAGTAGCCGCGGGCATACCAAGAGATCGCCGCATCAGGATCGCCGGCGGAAACGAGCCACGCACCGCGCAGGTATTTCGCGCCGAAACGCAGGTTGACGTCTGGATCCAGAAGCTGAGACGCCGGGCCGGAATGGCCCATGGTGGCCGCCGTCTGCGGCAATATCTGCATCAGGCCGTAATAGGGGCCGTTGCGGGCGTTCGGATTGTAGCTGCTCTCACGCTGCACGACGCGATGCACAAGGCTGCGCGGAAGATCATAGAGATCGGCGTAGTGGTTGATGAGGGCGCGGATCTGCATGGTCTCGCCGGGATGGAGCGCGGCGTCGGACGGAAGATCGGCCACGTCAGGCGTGCTGCTACAGGCGGCAAGCGCGGCGAGGCCGGAGGCGATGAAGGCGCGGCGGGGGATGTGGGTCATGGGGCCTCCTTGCGCAAATGAATAGAGCCGGCTGTGTTTGCTGCAACCGGCTCTTTCAGGTTTCGGCGGATCGCCGCCGGATCAGAAATCGAGATGCTCGACATTGAGCGCGTTGGTCTGGATAAACTCGCGCCGTGGCTCGACGTCATCCCCCATCAGCT
>Ga0222714_10003818_pt1 | contig 15106 bp, 11 predicted proteins | sample C33_3DmetaG_FD_165048 | JGI IMG/M metagenome (GOLD analysis project Ga0222714, IMG submission 165048) | Estuarine water microbial communities from San Francisco Bay, California, United States - C33_3D | ecosystem: Environmental > Aquatic > Marine > Unclassified | place: USA: California... | reverse complement strand
GTTCGGCTGCTGGGCGATGGCGATGCCGTGCTCGGCCATGAGGTCCAGCGTGGGGGTGGGCGGCGGAACCGTGAAGTGGTTCAGGTAGTGGCGGTGATCCTCGCGGGGATGTTCTTCAAGGGCCTCGACGAAGGCGTCGACGGTCAGCTCGATGGCGGCATCGCCGATGGCGTGGAATCCGAGCTGCCATCCCAGCGCGTTGGCCTCGCGGACGAGCGCGCGGAGCTCGGGCTCGGGCACGTTGAGTAGTCCACGGTATTCGCTTTCCCCGCGGTACGGTTCGAGGGTGTACGCGGCGGGCCCGGTGAAGCCCCCGTCCACGAGGACCTTGATGGCGCCCACGCGCAGGCGATGGTCGCCGTCGCCGGTGATCCGGCCGAAGTCGGCCAGACGCCCGGCGCCCACCCAGCGGATCTGAACCGTCGCTCTCGGAAGTTCGTGGCCGAACTCGTCGTAGATGCTCTCCCACGTCGCGAATCCTTCGGGGGTCTCGCCGGCCTGGATGAGGCTCGTGATCCCGAGCGAGAGCTGGTCACGGAGCATCTGCACCATGCTTTCGCGGAGTTCGGCGGGCGTCGCGTCGGGAACCAGGCGGCTCACGATCGACTGACGTTCGCGGATGACGCCGTTGAGGCGACCGTTCTCGTCACGCTCGATCACGCCGCCCTCGGGCTGGGGAGTCCGCTCGTCGACCCCGGCCAGGGCGAGGGCCATCGAGTTCGCCACGCCGCTGTGCCCACCGGCCCGCGTGAGGATGACCGGGTTGGCCGGCGCCGCGGCATCCAGATCGTCGCGGAGGGGGCGACGGCCCTCCGCGAGCTCGTCCTCGCTCCACCCGTACCCCGTGATCCACTCGCCCTCGCCGAGCTCGGCGGCCCTGGTGGTCACCAGCTCCTGGATCTGCGCGATCGACGAGACACCGCCGAGATCGATGTGCCGCCGGGCCTGTCCGCGGATGTGCGTGTGGGTGTCGTTGAACCCGGGGACGACGAGGCGACCGCCGAGGTCGACGCTGCGCTCGGCGTCGTACCGCGCGGCGATCTCGTCGCTGCCCACTTCCAGTACGACCCCGTCGCGGATCGCGATCGCGGATACGACCGTGAACGGCTCGTCGGCCAGCGCCACGCGGCCGCCGGTCAGCAGAAGGTCCGCGGGCTCCGGCGTGTCCCCGCACGCCAGCGCCGCCAGGCTCATGGCGAGCGTGATGGCACCGGTGTGGCGGCGGGCGAGGCGAGCGACCGGGCGGGGGGCGGCTGTGCGATGCATCGGGGTGCCGGATGGACGGGTTCGGATCGGCCCATGTGGCCGACCGGGTAGGCGTGTCGAGCGTGGATCGTGCCGGCCGCACGACCCGGCGGCAAGTCGTGCCCCGGTGGCCGCGGCGTTTCCGAGGTCGTACCGTGCGCGTTGGCGTGCGCGCGTCGGCGCGGACCACTCACGATCCGGAGGGGGCAGCTTGGGACGTACGATCGGTGCGGTAGCCGCGGGCGTGGTGCTCTGGGGCGGTCTCTGGAACGGTGGAAACGCCTCGCTCGCGGCGGCCGGCCTGTTCGTGATGGGCGAGTCCGTCACCAGCGTCCCGGTGCTCCTGGTGCTGGTCGCCTACAGCGCGGCGCTGTCCGTGCTGGCCGGATACGTCGTCGCGATGATCCGGGGCGGCGACGCCATGGGTGCCGTTCAGGCGCTCGCGGGCGTGAACCTCACCATCGGGATCGTGGTCGAGGTGATCTACTGGGGACTGATGCCGGCCTGGTACCACATGGCGTTTCTTGCCCTCGTCGTGCCGATGACGCTCGCGGGCGGGCGGATGCGCATGAGGCGACGGACGGAAGCGACGGAAGCGTGACGCCGGGCCGGGCGAGCGTCCTCAGGCGCCGCCCGACCAGCGTGCGAGCGCACGGCCGAGGGCGTCCAGGCCACGCTCGAGCACGTCGAAGGGCCCCGCCACGACAACGCGGAAGTGCGCCGGTTCTCCGAAGAATCGTCCCGGGGGCACCCCGACGTCGAAGTCTCGCATGGCCAGCTCCACGAATGGCTCGGCGTCGTCCACGCCGTCCAGTCGCGGGAAGCCGACCGAGCCACCCACGGGCGGGACCCACACGCGCTCGGGTCGACGTTCCACGAACGACCGGAAGCGACGCGCGCCCGGCTCCAGCACGCAGCGTGCGCGCTCCAGCAGGTGGTCGAGACGCTCGAAGGCCAGCGTGCCGATCGTCTCCGACGGGATCGAGCCGACCGCGTCCAGCCGCTGGGCGACGATATACGGGTTGATGAAGACGCCGGCACCGGTGATTCCGCCCACCACGACCATGGCGGTGTCGAACCGGCCCAGCTCTCTGGGAAAGGACACGAGCCGACGGTCCGCGGATGGCGACGACTTTTCCAGAGCGCTACCTCTCCGCACATTCCGGTCTGCGCTTCGATCGCAACCTCCCGCCGGCAGAATCCATGGACATCTTCGATACCATCTCCGCACGCCGTTCGATCAAGGAGTTCACGGACCGCGAGGTCGCCTCCGAGCAGATCGAGCGGATGCTCTCCGCAGCGGTACTGGCGCCGAACCACCGGATGACGCAGCCGTGGCGCTTCTACGTGCTCGGGCCGGAGGCTCGGGCCGGCTACGGGCGCGTGCTCGGGCACCGGAAGGCGAAGCGGGTGGAGGAAGCGGCGGCCGCGGCCGCCGTGATCGCGAAGGTCGAGCAGTCCCATCGCGACCTTCCCGCCATGCTCGCAGTCTCCGTGGTCGTCGACGAGAATCCGGAGATCCGGGAGGAGGACTACGCGGCCACCTGGATGGCGATCCAGAACCTGAGCCTCGCCGCGCACGCGCTGGGTCTCGGGACGCACGTGAAGAGCGGCGCGGTCATGGACGATCCCGGGGCACGCGCGGCGGTGGGCGTGCCCGAGGGCGAGAGGATCGTCGCCACGATCACGCTCGGGGAGCCGGCCTCGGTTCCCGAAGCCAAGCCCCGGCGCGGCGCAGCGGAGCTCACGACCTGGGTGTCCTGAAGATCCGGGCACTCGACGACCGAACGACCTGAGAGGAACGACATGAGGAACGCATCGAGCATATTCGCGGCCGTGGCACTGGCCTTTGCGCTCTCGCTGCCGAATGCGGCTCGCGCGCAGACGACGCCACCGCAGGAGTACATGGACCTGGCGCGCGACATCTTCTCCGAGCTCATCGAGATCAACACGACCAACTCGGAGCGGGGGAACAATACCACCGCGGCCCGCGCGCTCGCGCGTCACCTTCTCGACGCTGGCTTCCCCGAGGAAGACGTGCACGTGCTCGTGCCCGACGATGCGCCCACCAAGGGCAACCTGGTTGCGCGCTACAGGGGGCGTGACTCGGGGCAGAAGCCCGTGCTCCTTCTCGCGCACATCGATGTGGTGGAGGCCCTGCCCGAGGACTGGAGCCCAGATCTGGATCCGTTCACCTTCCTCGAGCGCGACGGCTTCTACTACGGTCGCGGCGTCACCGACGACAAGGACGAGGCGGCCATCTACACGGCGAACCTCATCCGCATGAAGCAGGAAGGCTTCGTACCCGACCGCGACATCATCGTCGCCCTGACTGCCGACGAGGAAGGCGGACCCCGCAACGGCGTGGCATACCTCCTGGAGGAACACCGCGACCTGATCGATGCGGCGTATGCGCTCAACGAGGGCGGTGGCGGCATGGAGAAGGACGGTCGCAAGATCTCGAACAACGTTCAGGCCGCGGAGAAGAAGTTCCAGTCGTTCACCTTCCGGGGCACGAACCCGGGCGGGCACTCCTCGCTCCCGGTTCCCAAGAATGCCATCTACGACCTCTCCGGTGCGCTGCTCGCAGTGCAGAACCACGACTTCCCGGTCATGCTCAACGAAGTGACCGAGGCCTTCTTTTCGGGCTCGGCGGATCTGGTAGGCGGAGAGATGGGCGAGGCCATGCGCCGCATTGTCTCGAATCCGGCCGACGCGGCCGCCGACGAGGTGCTCTCCCAGGAGCCCGGCTACTACTCCCGTCTTCGTACGACCTGCGTGGCGACCATGCTGCGAGGTGGGCACGCGCAGAATGCGCTGCCGCAGCTGGCGGAGGCGACCGTGAACTGCCGCATCTTCCCGTCGCACGACCCCGAGGAGGTCCAGGCGACGCTGCAGGAGCTCGCCGCGCCGTATGACGTCGAGGTCGTCGGGGCCGGACAGGCCACGCCCAGCCCCCCTTCGCCGCTCACCGACGAGGTCATGGGTCCCATCCAGCGGATCACCGAGCAAATGTGGCCCGGGGTCACGGTTCTGCCCGTCATGTCCACGGGCGCGACGGACGGCCTCTACCTGCGCCGTGAGGGCATTCCGGTGTACGGCGTGAGCGGCCTCTTCGGCGACATGGACGACGTCCGGGCCCACGGCCAGGACGAGCGGATCAGCATCCAGAACTTCTACGAGGGACAGGAATTCCTGTATCGGCTCGTGAAGGCACTCACGGGCGGAGGGATCGCCCAGTAGCCGGCCGCGGAACCGGCGCCGGCGGTCGGGAGGCGGGGGGGAGGAGCGCCGTCGCTCGCTACTACGACGCGAGCACGTGGCGATTCCTCCTCGCCGGCCCGGGGCATAAAGCGCGTACCATCCACCGGGAGCTCTGGGGCCCGGGGGTCGAGTCGAGGTCCGAGGCGGTCGAGCACGTGCACGACCTCCTCGCCCGGGAAATCGAGCGCCTCGGGCCTGGAGACGCGTTCCGGCTCGTGGATCTGGGGTGCGGCGTGGGCGGAACGGTGTTCGGGATGGCCGAGCGCTGGCCGCGGGCGGTCCTGCATGGCGTCACGATCAGTACGCGTCAGGTCGGACGCGCCCGAGCGCTTGCGGACTCCCTCGGCCTCGCGTCGCGGTGCACGTTCGCACGGGCCGACTTCCAGGACGACGAGCTCGGCCGGGACTTCGACGTGGGCGTGGCGATCGAGTCCTTCGTCCATTCCGATACCCCGGAGCGCTTCTTCCGGGCCGCCGCGCGGTCGCTACGCCCAGGGGGGCTGCTCGTTGTCGTCGACGACTTTCTGTCCGAGCCGCTCGAGAAGCTCGACGCCCGTCGACGCCGGCGGGTGCGCGACTTCCAGGACGGCTGGCGCGTTCCAAGCGTGTGCACGCCCCAAGCGAGCGAGGCGGCGGCCGCCGCCGCGGGCTTCGCTCTGGAACGCGCGGTGGATCTCTCGGCACTCGTGCGTCTTCGCCGCGTCCGCGACCGGGCGATCGCCCTGGTCAGCCCCGTCCTGAGGGCGGCCGGCCTCGTCGGCATCCCGCTATTCGGAAACATGATCGCCGGCGATGCGCTCCGGACGGGGCTCGAGGAGGGATTCCTCTCCTACCGCATGCACGTCTGGAAACGAAGCGGGCACCACGGCTGAGCCAGCGGAACCGCGGACCGCCGTGTCCGTACCAGTGTGGTACCTCCTCCTGTCAGCCTCGCCGTACCCGATTATGCGTAACCGATACCGTCTCATCGCCCGCGGGCTCGCTGTTCTCGTTTTCGGCCTCCCCTTCCAGGCCGAGGCCCAGACCGTCGTGGTACGCGTGGTCGAGAGGGAGTCGATGCAGCCGACGTTCGGTGCGCTCGCGTACCTGGTCGACGCCGGGGGGGGCACGGTGAAGAACACGCTCACGGATGAACGGGGCAGGGCGCTGTTCACGAACGTGCCGGCGGGGGCCTACCGCGTGCGGGTGGAGATGATCGGCATGAGCACCGCCGAGAGCGACCTGTTCGACCTGCGATCGGGTATGACGCACACCGACGAGTTCCGCCTCGAGTCGAGCGCAATCCAGCTCGAGGGGCTCGAGGTCGAGCTCGAGGCCGGTCGATGCCGGGTCCGTCCCGGGGGAGAGGGGCTCGTCGTCGCCCAGGTCTGGGACGAGGCGCGCAAGGCCCTGTCCGCGGCTGCGTTCACCGATCAGCGCGGCACGTACCGTTACGAGCTCATCCGCTACGAGCGGCAACTCAACCGCGGCGGCGTGATCCTCGACGAGCAGCAGGTGAAGCGGGAGGGGTACATGGCGACGCCCTTCGAGAGCAGGCCTGCGGACGATCTCGCGATCAACGGATACGTGCAGCGAGACGGGCGCGACTACGTGTACTACGCGCCGGATGCCGATGTCCTCCTCTCGGATGAGTTCCTCGACGCACACTGCTTCCGCCTGGCCGGTCGCGACCCGGCGACGAACTTCGTGGGCCTCGGCTTCGAGCCGACCGGCGACGACAAGAGCGTGCCGGACATCGCGGGCACGCTCTGGATCGACTCGGAGACTGCGGAGCTCGGATGGCTCGACTTTCAGTATCAGTTCCTTCAGCCGGAGATGATGACGCCGGACGTGGGTGGGCGCGTCGACTTCGAGCGCATGCCCAACGGGATGTGGATCGTGCCGGAGTGGTGGATCCGCATGCCGGTCATGTCGACCCAGACGGACTTCCAGGGCAATACGCTTCCTTACGTGGCGCAGTACCACCAGACGGGCGGACTGGTTGTCGCGGCCCGGGAGGCCGGCGGTCGCAGCCTCGGACAGCGTGCGGAGACGGGGGGGATCGAGGGCGTGGTGACGGACAGCCTCGGGGCACCCATGCGCGGCGTACGCGTGGGCGTGATCGGTTCCAACCAGGAGGTCTACACCACCGCCGAGGGCTCCTTCTCCATCACCGGACTGACGGCCGGTCGGTATCAGGTTCGTTTCGTGGCTTCCGACCTGGAGCAGCTGGGCTTCCTGCCCGAGCCGGTGACGCGTGACGTGATCCGGGGGGAGATGTCTTCGCTCGAGTACCACATGCCGTCCATCGGTGACGTCTTCTTCGAGGCATGCCGCGGCACCGAGCGCGCCGAGGCGTCCGCCGTCCTGATGGGCACCGTGGTCGACTCGCGAGGTCGGCCCGTACCGGACGCCACCGTTCGGATCCAGTGGGTCGGCTATTTCGCCGGGGGCGGTGGCGACATCGAGATCAACAATCTGCCGCTGCTCGGCGAGACGACCGATGGCTTCGAGGCGACCGCGGAGCAGAGCGGTGCGTTCCGCTTCTGCAACGTGCCCACCGGCCAGAGGATCACGATGTACGCGGTGCACGGGGATTCGCGCTCCGACGACTTCGAGTTGACGATTCCGTCGTACGAGGTGGGTGTGGTCCGGGTTCTGGAGATCTCGCCGCGCTGAGTCCGGGTTCGTAGCTTCGGGTCCCGTCCGCGCGCCCTTCCGGCGCGCACGCCGACCCGAGCCCGCAGCGATCCATGCGCCGTTTCCTTCCCTTCGCCGGACCGTGCCGTGCGCGTCGTCCGGTCCACTCGAAGACCCGTTCGTCCTTCGTCCTGCCTGCGCTCGCGCTGTTGTGCACGATGCTCGCCGTGCCCGTTTACGCCCAGTCGGACCGCATGTCGGCCACGGAGCGACTCGAGCGCTGGCCGCTGCATCGGGACATGGTGGAGGCATCGCCCTTCGGGACGCTGGCGTGGCAGCGTCTCGGTCCCACGAACATCAGCGGGAGGGTCACGGACGTCGCGGTCGCTGAGCCGCGCGGCCAGACGTACACCATGTACGTCGGGGGCGCCGCGGGCGGGGTGTGGAAGACCACCAATGAGGGCGTCACGTGGGAGAACGTCTTCGAGGACCAGATCACCGCGTCGATCGGCGACATCGCGATCGCGCCGTCGGATCCGGACCAGGTGTGGGTGGGCACGGGCGAGGCGAACATCTTCCGCAGCTCGCATGCCGGGGCCGGCGTCTGGCGGTCGAACGACGCGGGGGCCAGCTGGACGCACATGGGGCTCACCGAGACGCAGACGATCGCGCGGATCGTCGTGCATCCGGCCGACCCCGACGTCGTCTGGGTCGCGGCCAGCGGACACGAGTACCGTGACAACCCGGATCGCGGCGTCTATCGGACCACGGACGGAGGCCAGACCTGGAGCCGGGTCCTCTACGTCGACGACATGACGGGCGCCATCGATCTGGTGATTCACCCGACCGATCCGAATACGCTGTACGCCGCGACCTGGCAACGGCGTCGGGCCAAGTTCAACGATCCCCGCAACGAGCCGGCGTTCACCGGTTCGGAGGAGTACTTCACCGGCTCGGGCGTGTGGAAGAGCACCGACGGCGGCGTGACGTGGGCGCAGGTGAACCGGGGGCTTCCCGAGGCCCGCTACCGCGGCCGCATCGGGATCGACATCGCGCGGTCCCGTCCGGAGACGGTCTACGCGTTCGTCGACAACTACGAGATCGCGCGCGAGGCTCCGGGAGGACAGCTCGACGCCTACGGGCAGCCGCGCGGGGGGATCATCCGCGGTGCGACCGTCTTCCGTTCCAACGACGGGGGATCGTCGTGGAGCCAGGCCAGCGAGGACGGCGAGTACATGGAGAACCTGGGCGGCACCTACGGGTGGGTGTTCGGCCAGATCCGCGTCGATCCCAACGACCACGAAAAGATCTACGTGATGGGGGTGCAGCTACATGTCTCGGAGGACGGAGGACGGAGCTTCCGTCGGCTCACCGGCATGCACGTCGACCATCACGGGCTCTGGATCGATCCGAACAACTCCGACTATCTCGTCAACAACAACGACGGCGGAGCGTACGTCTCGTACGACGGCGGCGAGAACTGGCGCTTCTTCGTCGAACTCCCGATCGTCACCTTCTTCAACGTGAACTACGACCTCGGCGACCCGTTCCGCGTGTACGGCTCGGTCCAGGACCACGGGTCGTACTCCGGGGTCGTCGACCTGAGCACGGGGCGTCACGCCATTCCGGCGGTGGCTTGGAACAACGCCCCGGGCGGGGAGGGGAGCCACCATGCCGTCGATCCGCGTGACCCGGATCTGGTCTATTCGGCCGGCTTCTACGGCTCGCTCACCCGCACCGACATCGCCACCGGCGAGACCGCTTCGATCGTTCCGCTCCCTGAACCGGGCCAGCCCCCGCTGCGGGGCCAGTGGCTCGCTCACTTCATTCTGTCTCCGCACGACCCGAACACGATCTATCACGGGATGAACTTCGTCTTCCGGTCCCGCAACCGCGGTGACGACTGGGAGCGGATCTCGCCCGACCTCAGCCACGCGGACCCCGCGCGCCTGGGTGACATCCAGTTCCAGACCATCACGGCGCTCGCCGAATCCCCGCTCGCCGAGGGGCTGCTCTACGCCGGCACCGACGACGGTCGCGTGCACGTCATGCGTGGACCCCGGGCCGAGTGGGTCGAGATCACCGAGGGTCTGCACCCGGACCGATTCACCTCCGAGATCGTCGCCTCGGCGTATGACGAGGCGACCGTCTACGTGACGCAGAACGGACGCAGGGACGACGACTTTGCAGCGTATGTATGGCGTTCGACGAATTACGGGCGCACGTGGGAGAGTCTCTCGGATGGCGTCCCCTTCGGTCCGGTCAATGTCGTCCGCGAGGACACACGGAACCCCGATCTGCTCTACCTCGGCACCGACGTGGGCGTGTACGTCTCGCTCGATCGGGGAGCCACCTGGCACGCGCTCGCCAGCGGCATGCCGAGCACCTTCGTCCACGATCTCGTGATCCATCCGCGTGAGGATCTCATGATCGCCGGCACGCACGGTCAGGGCATGTTCGCCTTCGACGTCCGTCAGTTGCAGCAGCTGACCCCGGCCGTTACCGCGAGTCCGGCGCATCTCTTCGCGGCGGAGGCGGGGTCGCTGCCCGCGGTCCGTCGAGGGGGGGGCGGCCAGCGCGTGAGGAGTGCCTGGGTCCACTACTGGCTCGGCGAGGACGCCGAGGTGGAGGTCGAGATCCTGGACGCGGACGGGGGAACGGTCGCGCGCCTCGAAGCCCGGGGCCGGACGGGACTCAACCGCGTCGAGTGGAATCTCGAGCGGGGTGGCACGACTTCGGAGGGATTCTTCCGACGGGCGAACTGGGTCGAGCCGGGTAGCTATACGGCGGTCCTGCGGGCCGGGGGTCGCGAGTACACGACCACCGTGGCCGTCGTTCGCGGCATGGCGCCATGAGACAGCCCGCGGTCCGGCCGGGGCTGGAGTCGGCCGGCGAGCGACTCGCCCATCTCCGCAACCGACGTCTCGGGCTGGTGCTGCACCCGGCCTCCGTCGACTCGGGACTGCGCTTCTCGGCCGACGTCCTCCTGGCGCAGGGATATCGGATCGAGGCGCTGTTCGGGCCGCAGCACGGGGCGCGGGGCGAGAAGCAGGACAACATGATCGAGTCCGAGCACGACACCGACCCGGTCACGGGCCTGCCCGTCCACTCCCTCTACAGCGACGTGCGCAAGCCCACGCCGGAGATGCTCTCCGGACTGGACGCACTGCTGTTCGACCTTCAGGACGTGGGCGTGCGCGTCTACACATTCGTGTGGACGATGGCGCTCGCCATGGAAGCCTGCGCCGAGGCGGGCATCCCGTTCGTCGTGCTCGATCGCCCGAATCCGGTGGGTGGAGTCGTGCGGGAAGGGCCGGTCCTGCGCCCGGGGTTCGAGTCGTTCGTAGGTCTCCACCCCGTTCCCCTCCGGCACGGTCTCACCGCCGGGGAACTCGCGCGCTGGCTGAACGTGGAGCGAGGGATCGGGTGCGAGCTCGAGGTGGTCGAGTGCGTCGGGTGGCGGCGATCCATGCCTTGGACCTCGACCGGGCTGCCCTGGGTTCTGCCCAGTCCCAATCTGCCGACGCCCGCCTCGTGCGACGTGTACCCGGGGATGGTGCTCGTCGAGGGCACCAACCTCTCCGAAGGTCGGGGTACCACGAAGCCCTTCGAGCTGTTCGGAGCGCCGTACCTCGATCCGTACGCGCTCGCGCGGGCCGTGGAAGGCGACCTCGGGCCCGGCGTCGCGCTCCGGCCGTGCTGGTTCGAGCCCACCTTTCAGAAGCACCATGGGGTGAGGTGCGGGGGTGGGCAGCTGCACGTAACCGACTCCTCGGCCGTGCGATCCGTGCGCGCGGCCGTCGCGATCCTCCGTGCCTGCCGCGCGCTCGCGCCGCTCGACTTCGACTGGAGACCGCCGCCCTACGAGTACGAGGAGGTGCTCGCGCCGATCGACATCCTCTGGGGGCACTCGGGGCTGCGCGAGGGCGTCGACGCCGGCGCCGGCGTGGACGAGATTCTGGCGGGGATCGACTCGGAGATCAGCGACTTCGAGGCGTCCGTCCGGCCGTACCTGCTCTACGCCTGAGCGACGGGTTCGTCAGCGACAGCCGCGCGTGTCGGTGAAGACCGAGGCGATCTGGAGCTCGAGAATGTCGCCCGGATCGACGGGGAGCTCCTCGGTCACGCAGCGCGGTCCGGCGAGCAGGTCGATCTCGATCTGCATCACGTCGGGGAAGTCCCAATCGATCACGAACTCGGCGTCGCTCTTGCCACCCACCACGCCGAGCGCCATCCGGGCGCCACGGCGCGAGTAGTAGAGCCTGGCATCCGAGAAATTCCGGTTTTGCACGATCACGCGAACGGTGGAGGCCCTCACGTCCGTGAACGGCTGACGGCCGCGGACCGTGCGCCCGGACGACGCGCACCCCGCCGTCACGAGAAGTACCGCGATCGCGAGCGTCGTTCGCAACGAACGTGCGGTCACCGACGCCAGGACCGGCACGGCTGCATTCCGACGTTGCTGGGGATACTCACCACGACGACCGCGTCCACCTCGACGCCGATCGCCGGGATGGAGCACGAGCGACCCGCCGTCTGCTCGATGAAGAAGGATATGGGCATCGCCACATTCCAGCCGATGCGCACCTTCTCGTCGGACTTTCCGGTCACGCGGGCGATACGCCTCCGCTGTCCGCCGGATCGCAGCGCCCAGACCGTGATGTCGTTGAAGCTGAGGTTCTGGATCTCGATGGAGATCGGATCGTCGGTGCTCATCGCCCCTTCGGGGGGCGGACCGTCGAACGGACTCAGCGTCCGCCCGCCCGTCGAACACGCGGAAAGGATCAAGAGGATGCCGGCGACGGCCAGGATCCGGCAGGTGCCCCGCTCCCGCGGGGCGTGGGTGGCGCTCATCGGTCGGATGATACTCTCGGACGGACGGTCCCGCGACGGCGGTGCGGCCGGGACGTATGGCGTGTAGTACCGCGGAGGCGCGGACGAGGTCCCGCCGCGAGCTGCGATCCACACGCCGGGTGCATCAGGCGTCGTCCGGTGTGAACAGCTCTCGCACGTCGGGCTTCGTGACCTTCCCCATGGCGTTTCGGGGCAGATCGTCCACGATGAGGAAATCCTTCGGCACCTTGTAGGGGGCCAGGCGCGTGCGGGCGAGGTCGCGCAGCTCGTCCTCGACCAGCTCGGCGTCACCCGCCGGAACGACGGCTGCGCACACTCGGTCGCCCCACTCCGGGTCGGGCACCCCGACCACGGCGCAGTCGGCCACACCCGGGTGCGAGCGGAGCACGTCCTCGATCTCGAGGGCAGAGATCTTCTCTCCACCCGTCTTCAGGATGTCGACGCTCGATCGGCCGAGGATGCGGTACGCGCCCTCCTCGACGACCGCCAGGTCACCCGTGCGGAACCATCCGTCGTCCGTGAAGGCGTCGGCGGTTTCCGCCGAACGCCGCCAGTACTGGGAGAAGACGCCCGGGCCGCGAACCTGGATCTGCCCCGGATGTCCGGCTTCCACCGGCCGCTCGTCGTCGTCGACGAGTCGAATCTCCACGCCCGGCAGGGGCGTGCCGACGAATCCCGGGCGGCGTTCACCCTCGAGCGGGTTCGAGAGCCCCATGCCGATTTCCGTCATGCCGTAGCGCTCGAGGAGGCGCTGACCCGTGATGCCCTCCCAGCGGCGCAGCGTAGGTACCGGGAGCGCGGCCGAGCCCGACACCATGAGGCGGCAGCTCTTCGATCCGGCGGTCCATGCCGCACGGGTCTCGGGGTCCGCATCGTCCCAGGCGTCGATGAGGCGACGGTAGACAGTCGGGACGGCCATGTAGAGCGTCGCGTCGCCGCGGGCCAGACGCTCCCACACGTCGACCGCGTTGAAGCGCGGAAGGATCTCGCACGTGGCGCCGTTCCACAGGGCACATGTGAGCACATTGACGATGCCGTGCACGTGATGCAGCGGCAGATGCAGGAGGATGTGGTCGCTGCCGCGCCACCCCCACGCCCCGGAGAGCGACTCGACCTGCGCCCGTATGTTGGCGTGACTCAGCACCACGCCCTTGGGCCGGCCGGTGGTTCCCGAAGTGTAGAGCATGAGGGCGCCGGCGGCCTCGTCCACGTCGGGGAGCACGGCGAGGGGTGTCTGGGCCAGGAGCGCGGGTGTCTGGAGCACGGTCAGCCCGCGCTGCTTCGCGATACCCGCCACGCGGTCCACCAGCGACGGGTGCGCGACGACGACCTCCGGATCCGCGTCGTCGAGGACGTAGGCGAGCTCAGCCTCGGGGTGCGACGTCGCCATGGGAACGCCCAGACCGCCGGCCCGCCAGATACCCCACTGCACGGCGGCGTAGCTCCACCCCGGAGGAACGAGATAGCATACCCGGGCCCCGTCGAGATCGTCGCGGCCGGAGAGGAGGCGCGTGGCGATCGCCGCCGACACGTCGAGCAGGGTGCTGTACGAGAAGAGGCCCTCGGGTGCGAGGAGGGCGGTGCGGTCGGCGTGCCCGGCGGCACGATTGACGAGTTCGAGGCTCAAGGCAGCGTTCCGGCGTCGATTCGAGGGCTCGGTGCGGCCCGGGGAGGGCGGACGAGTCGGGTCGGCCAAAGTGACCGCGGCCTGCCGTGCCTCGCAAGCCGTACGGGCTCACGGGTCCATCGCGCCGAGGGTAGGGTCAGGTTGGTGCACGCCTGATCACGCGAAGGCGATGAAGCAGCCACACTCCCAGTGCGGACGGGCGTCCGCCTGGGCCGTGATCTCCTCCGCCAACCCGATGCACGACACCGGCGGCGGCCAGCGCAGCGCCATACTGGCGCCTTAACTCCTTGACCGTCGATGGGCGGTGGTCTGCGTCAGCAACGGGCGGGTCACCGAGACCGTCGACCTCCGGCTGCGCCTCGACGATCCAGCCGCCGCCCGGATCGCCTGGCGGTGGCGCAGGAAGCGACCCAGCATCCGCAGTGCGAAAGCCGCGAAGGCGGCTCCGAACAGGGCTACGATGGCGTAGTGGGCGGTGACCAGGGCAGAGATCGACGGGTGCGAACCGGTCTCGTGGGCGAACTCGGGCGGCCGAACTCGGTATGCAGAACGGACGAGTCGGGTAAGTTCGGCGGCTCCGGGGCCCTGCCCGATCCATCGTTACCCGACCATTGCCGTCCCGTCATTCGGTGTCGTGATTCATGGACGGGAGGTTCGATTGCCTGTCGCCTTTCTGGAGGGAGCATTACGCCGAAGACCCCGACCACGGTGGCACGATCCCGCGCGGGAATCGGGTGGCTGTTGATGCTGGCTTCGGTCGCTCCGATTCCTGTCGCGGCTCGACAGGAGTCCGCTCGGGAGCCTGCCGCTGGCGGAGCCGTGTCCTGCGCCGACGGCGTCGTGAGGTCCATCGTACTGGAGCGCCGATCGGCTTTCGATCCCGAATCCACGGACCTCGCGGCGCTCTCCTGGACGTACCGGGCTCTCAATGTCCTGCACGTGCGGACGTCGCCGTCGTTCATTCGCCGGGAGCTCCTGTTCGAGGAGGGGGACTGCTACGACGACTTCCTCGTCGACGAATCCGAGCGGCTCCTCGACGCGTACGGCTTCCTGGCGACCGCGCGGATCACCGCGACCGAAGACGCCGGGGGCGGGAAGACCGTCCTGGTGGAAACCCAGGACGAGTGGTCCACGAAGGTCGACGTGGGGGTCACCTACGACGCCGCGCTCAACCTGGAGAAGTTCGAGGTCACGGAAGAGAACTTCCTGGGCCAGGGCGTCTTCGCCGAATTCACGCATCGTGAACGACGCGAGACCCGAGCGCAGTCGTTGAGCCTCGCCACCCCCCGGCTCTTCGGCCGCTCGGACGCGAGTGTCGAGTGGGGTCGGGACCGGCCGGGGCACTTCTTCCACCAGTTCGTCCGGTACCCATTCGTCGGCGAGGCTGGGCGGTACTCCGTGCGACAGGGGTACAGCCGGGGCACGACCTACTTTTCGTACTCCACGGACCAGAGCGCGGCGTACAGTCAGGTGCTTGTCCCGGCCTTCCGTGATCTC
>Ga0222714_10003817_pt1 | contig 15108 bp, 23 predicted proteins | sample C33_3DmetaG_FD_165048 | JGI IMG/M metagenome (GOLD analysis project Ga0222714, IMG submission 165048) | Estuarine water microbial communities from San Francisco Bay, California, United States - C33_3D | ecosystem: Environmental > Aquatic > Marine > Unclassified | place: USA: California... | reverse complement strand
CTATTAGTCCTATGGGAACTATGTTCTCTACAGCTATGCAAACAGCTCAAGCTAGAAGTATGATGGGTTTAGCAAATCCTAGTTTAGGTATGTCACCATCTGGAGAAGGGGATGATGATAGAAGACCGTATCAAGCTATTACACCAGCTACTACATCATCTAGTAGTTTAGGAACCGCTCCTAAAAAAGATTTTTTTAATTTAGGTATAGTACCTTTACTTTTAACCCCTTAACTATAAAAATAATATGGTATGGCCAGTAGCATTTCCTTTAGAAGCATTTTTAACTAGAGCAGGGATCACGGCTCTAGGATCTACTGCAGCTTCAGAAGGAATTAAAAGTTTACAAAATCAAGGAACTATAAGTCCAAATATAGCTAGAGAAGCGTTTATGAGAACGCTAGTTGGGCCTACTACAGAGATATTAAATAGAACTACAGACACTCCATCAGGCAAAGTCTTTGCTCCTACAGGAGAAATTATAGAACCAAATCAAATACCAGGAATAGCTCCTCCTACAGAACAACCGCAAGGGCTACCAGGATTAATCGCAACAGAACCAGATAAACAAGTAGAAGGAATGTCCCAAGCATCTCCTCCAACCAAAGATAAAGGATTTACTACACCCGCTAGTGAAGATATGAGTATCTTATATAAAGTAGAAGACGGAGAGCCGAAATATACTTTATCAAGAGAACTTGATCCAAAACTTTTAGACGAAATGTTAGTGATGAGAGGTGGAGTAAAAGGTTTTGAGGAATCTATGGGAAGAGATAATGCACCACTTCCATCTAGTACTAAAAGACAAATGTTTATACGTTACAATGAAAAGATAATGGATAAATATGGTTTTGATAAAACAGATAGAGACCGAGATACTATACCACCTGAAGAACTAAAAAAACTGCAACAAAAATATTTTACTAAACAAGATGCAGTAGATTATATTGTATCAGCTGCCTATGATGTTATTGGAGGACAGACTAAACAACCAAACAAAGACACGATCTTTGCATTAGATAATGAGGGATTGCCTGTTGCAGCAGTTAAAATGGGTTTGGGTGATTTAGCTGGTAAAGGTAGAATAGAGGGAATTGCAATAAAAGAAGCGGGAAGTTTGTTTCCTGAGGCGTTTGATATGGTAATAGAAGAAGCTAAAAAAGTTGCAAAAGAAAATGGTAAAAAGTTTTTAGTAGCTGAAGATTTAACATCTGATGATGCATACAATGCGTTTAAAAAAAGAGGATTTAAACCAGTTACAAATAAAAAATTTGATATATTTGAAGGTAAATTAGTTTACCGACCTGGAGGTGGTAAAAAAGTAAAACAAAAAAATCTTGTATTTGAATTAGATTAATCTATAAATAATGCATGAAAAAGAAAATACATATCAATCAACATGTCATTCGTGCTAATAAAAAATATAATAAAACCGACCCTGTTATTACCGTTAAAACATCTAAATCTAATACCTACGCAAGTGAAGTAGAAATACTTGGTACATCTAAATTAGTTTATAGACCAGATAAACCTTTATCTTGTGGTGCTAAAGTTTGGATTGAGACAGATGCTAAAATCATGTTAGATAATCAAACGATTATAGAATAATGAAAATTATACGAGATGATACTAGCTTTACTGTTACTGATTTTACATGGGATAGAAAATATACTTATGCCAAATATGAACGAGACGATACTCACGGCCCACGGACTTATGCAGTAGGACAAAAGAAAGTACCATCCGTTACTACTATATTATCTGCCACACAATCTGAAGAAAAGAAACGATCTCTTGATGCCTGGAGAGAACGTGTAGGTTATCAAGAGGCTCAAGCCATCACTAGCCAAGCAGCCACTCGTGGAACAGAAATGCATTATGTATTAGAAAACTATATCAATCAAATAGGTTATTTAAATTTATCTAAAGAAGGAGCACAATCTCGTATGATGGCACACAGGATTGTAGAAAATTTAGAAGGTCTAAAGGTTATTTATGGAAGTGAAGTGAATTTAGCCTATGAAGATCAATGGGCAGGATCCACGGATCTCGTGGGGTTATATAATGGAGAACCTACAATTATAGACTTTAAACAGTCAAATTCCTTTAAAAAAAGAGAATATGTAGAAGATTACCACTATCAGATAGCGGCTTACGCCATAGCCCACAAAAAAGCCTATGGGCCTATTACCAAAGGTCTGATAGCTATTTGTACTAAAGATTTAGTTTTTCAAAAGTTTGAACTAGATGAAAAAATTTTAAAAGAATATGAAGCTAAGTGGTTTTCAAGAGTCGAAAAGTATTATACACTTTCGAAATGAAAGACGGTTTATTAGTTCATAAACATTTGATTGTACGAGCGGAAGCTGTAAGCCCGCCGATGGAAGAAAAATATTTAACAGACTGGTTACATGATTTTATTAAATCTATTAATATGAAAGTATTAATGGGACCTTATGTTATCTATCATAATGTTCCAGGAAATCGCGGCATTACAGGTGCTGCTATTATTGAAACGTCACATATTGTTATGCATGTTTGGGATGAACCTAGTCCTGCTCTTATGCAATTTGATGTATACTCTTGTGGAGAATTTGACCCTGAACTTATTTGTAAAAAAATTAAAAAAGATTTTGATATTACTAAGATAGAATATAAGTTTTTAAATAGAGAAACTGGCCTAGTAGATATTGGCGGTGGACACTTGAAGTAAACGCATATCTGGTATACCATTTAGGTATGACAAGAGAACGATTAAAAGATCTAATATTACAAAACAATTTGTTAAAAGATAGAACAAACAAAAATAATATTTTGTTTTCAAGCAGAAAAGAAGTTGAAATAAACGGCAACGGAACTTCTGGCTATACTTTAAAAAACGGTAGTAATAAAGGAAAAGTTTTAAAACATTTAAAACTAGAACCTAAAAGTATTTAACAACTCATAGTTTAAATATTATTTATTATATTGACATATAAGCTACGTTTATTACATCAGCTGTATGTGTACAGATACCGATGATTATGTAGATAATCAACATAAAAAAGTGTTTTTGCGAGATGCTAAACATTTTTTTAAATTAGATAAAATATTAGATTTACTGAATGTAGAAACATTATTAGATTTAAAAAAATTATCTATATCAGAGTTAAAAGAAAATCTTACAGAAAACCAGGTTATTAAGATAATAGATGCTATGAGAAAGTGGAATGTGGCTCCTAAAAATTGGAAAGAGCCTTTAAGTATTTATTGGCTAGATAATACTGGTAAAGAATACAGAGTTTCAGATGACGGATACAAGGAGTATCCACCTCAATAATATTGAGATAATAAAGTATCAGGGGCATTAATTTTTTAATTGGTGCCCTTGATTTCACATATAAAACAACTATATAATACTCATGGTGCAACAATAAGGTTGGCCATATTAACTTGCTTAATCTAACAAAGGAGTAATATATGACAAGTTTACAATTATTAAATAAATTCCAAAAAGATATTTGGAATCAATCAAACACTATATTCGGAGATACTTTTGATAGTATTTTTGATAGCTGGTCAAAAGCACAATCATTTCCATTTTACAATGTAGTAAAATATGGAAAAGGTGAATATGCTATTGAATTAGGCTTAGCTGGTTTTAACAAAAAGAATGTTAAAGTTCAGTACAAAGACGGTGTATTAACTGTTTCTGGTCAAGTAGATGACAAAGAAAAAGAATACATTGAAAAAGGATTAGCGGCTAGAAAATTTTTCAAACAGTTTCAATTACATAAAGATGTTATTGTAAATGATGCTGAAATGAAAGACGGAGTATTGTCTGTTAAATTTGGTGTTCAAGAACCTGAAGAAATTACAATTAAAGATATTGAAGTAAAATAATGACCATACATTTATTGGTCTTATTAGTTATTACATTAATAATTTTTGGTTTAAATAAGGATATAGAATAATGTTGCCTTATACAGCGGAAGAGTGGGAATTTATTTCCCGCTCTTCTAAATCCAATTTTTAATTTCTTCCCCTAAAGTTTCAGAACTTATTTTTATTTTTCTTTTTAAAGCGCTTACAATCATTTCATCTATAGTTTTTTCCGCAAGTATATCAATATATACAACATTCCTATTTTGGCCAATTCGGTGAGCTCTATCCTCAGATTGTTGGCGTACCTCAAGATTATAAGAATTACTAAAATAAACAACATAGGAAGCGCGAGTGAGAGTAAGACCATAACCCCCAGTACTAGGGTTACCAACCAAAAAACGACATTTAGGATCATCTTGAAAACGTTTGACTGCTTCTTGACGATGTTCCGTAGAGACCGCACCATAAATACTAACAACAGATTCTTTACCATATTCCTCCCCTAGTTTTTTAATAATGGTTTCTATGTTTTGAACATAGTTAGCCCATATTATAAACTTACCTTCGGCTTCATCCAATACGTTAAACAATTCTTTTAATTTAGGACACTTATCAAATGTAGTAATGTCTCCTTCGTCTGTTTTAACAAATCCATTCGTCACTTGGTGTAATCGTAATAATTCAGTTAGTTTATTTGCAAAGCTAACTTCTTTATCATTTAAAATACTATAAGCATTTTTCTTTAATTGGTCATACACTTTACGTTGTTCTTCTGGTAATTGTACTACTCGCTTTTGATATAGTTTTTCTGGTAAATCTAAACAATCTTCTTTTTTTACTCTAAAAGAAAATGTTTTTAATTTTCTTTCTAGTTCATCTAAATTAGTAAAATATTGTGGAAGCAATACAGATCTTCCTCCCATATTAATTTGTTTCATTACTGCATACCTAGCTTGAAAAGTATAAAAAGAATCAAACCCTAATAAATTATTATTTAAAAAAGAACATTGGCTAAATAAATCTAATGGTGATTTAGTAATAGGAGAACCAGTTAAGATTCTTTTATATTTAACAAAAGTACCTAACTTACAAATATGTTTAGTTCGTTTGGCTCCTCTATTTTTAATAGTAGTAGATTCATCTATGATCATCATAGCTTTTTGTCCTAATGGATTAATAACTTTAGATAAAGCAGCTACACCACTAGCGTGACTTAAAGCTTCTACATTAATAAGAAAATAATTTAATTTACCTAATTGATAATTAAATTTTTTATCTACTTTATGTAAGCTAATAATATGATCTACCGAACAATGGATACCTATTTCTTTTTCCCAATTACGATATACAGAATTAGGAGCGACTACAATAACAGTGTCTATAAGATTTTCACAAAATAAATAAGAGGCATTATCAATGGCTACTTTAGTTTTACCAGTACCCATTTCCATAAAATATGCGAAATTAAGTGAAGTAGCTCCTTTTTTTAAAGCGTCTCGTTGATGTTCAAACGGTTGTGTTTTATATGTAAATTCTTGTTTCATGTTTCGTGTTTCTATTCAATTAAATTGAATTAAAAAATAATTACATTTTTTTCTTTACAAAGTCAAATCATTAATTTATAAGCGAATCAAAAGGAGGTTCTTATGGACTTAGAAGCAGAATCAGCCGCCATAAAGGTTGACACTGGCAAATCAAAAGATATTGCCAAATCTTGCAAAGAGTTATTGGATCTTCAGAATGAAATATTGACGCTAGAAGAACAAATAAAAAAGAAAAAAGAAGCAGAGACATTTCTATCTGAACAGACAATCCCTAACTTAATGCAACAAGCAGGTATTTCAATGATTAAACTGGAAGATGGTTCTTCCGTTGAAGTCAAACCGTTTTACGCTGCTAAAATTCCTTCATCCAGAGTAGACGAAGCTTTTGATTGGCTACGTGATAATGGATATGGGGATTTAATTAAGAACAATGTAACTTTAACATTTGGCCGTTCGGAAGATCAAATTGCAAAACAATTGGTTGACGAATTACAACAAAAAGGGCATAATGTTAAACAAGCCGAAAAGGTAGAACCAATGACCCTAAAAGCTTTTGTAAAAGAGCAAATAGAAAAGGGTAAGAACGTTCCATCCGATTTATTCGGTGTTTACATTGCAAACAAGACTAAAATAACAACGAAACAATAAGGAGCAAACATGAGCAAAGAAAGCACGGCACAAGCTACTCCAAAAGAAGTAGCTGTCAAAAAAGAAGCGTCTCTTCCAGCGCATTTCAATTTGGAAGAACTAGCAGGACAAGGTAGTGAATTTGTTACCGCAAGGGATGTACGATTACCTATCTTAAAAATCCTTTATGCTAATTCACCAGTACTAGATGAAAGTGATGGTAAATACATTGAGGGTGCTAAACAAGGAGATATCTATAACGAAGTAACAGGAACTCTTTACAAAGGTAAAGATGGAATCATTGTTGCACCTTGTTTATACATCAACACTTTTAATGAGTGGAAAGATAAAGGAGATAGTTTGGGTAGACCAGTTAATATCCATACAGATCCATCTATCTTAACGCAAACTAAAAGAGGCGATGATGGTAAAGACAGATTACCAAATGGTAATTATGTTGAAGACACAGGTAATCACTTTGTATATTTATTGGATACTAATTATGCTCCAATAGAAACAGCATTGATTACTATGAAGTCAACTCAAAAAAAGAAATCTAAAACTTGGAATTCTATGATTCAAAGTAGAAGACTAAAAGGTAAGAATGGTTTCTTTAATCCACCAGCATGGTCTACAGCATATAAGTTGAAGACTACCAAAGAATCTAATTCACAGAATTTTTGGTATGGTTGGGTAGTTGAGTTTGACAAATTCTTAAACGAACCTAACATGGTAAATACCTTAGAAGCTACTAAAGCATTTTACGAATCAGCGATGAAAAGTGATATCTTTGGTAAGATTGATTTTGGTAAAGAAGAAGTTAAACCACAGACAAATAACGAATCAGTTCCATTTTAGTTTATGCACAAGCAATTAGCTGAACTATTTGCTGGAGATGATTCTAAGTTCATTAAGGCCACCCTTACAGGGGTGGTCAATGAACGGGGAAAGAAAGAAGCAAATTATACCACGCTTCACGAACCTGTCACGGAAGAACTTTGGAAAGATCATTTAGAAGGTAAATTTAAAATAGGGATACGACCCGAAAAGGGAGAGGTAGCCAAATGGGGTTGTATTGATGTAGATCCAAAAAATTATAAAGATTATTCTACTAAAAAATATGTAGACTTAATTAAAACAACTAACTTACCATTAGTACCTGTTATATCTAAATCAGGAGGACTTCATTTATTTTTATTTTTAAAAGATTGGACAGATGTAAAAGAAATTAGAAAAGTTTTAGACAAATGGAATGACAAATATTTCATGTCCGATGAAGTATTTCCTATGAATAAAGCAGTAGGTATGCCGTACAGCAATGCTAATGCGGCTTCTGAATATGCTTTTGATGAATATGGTAGAGGTATGTTATGTGCGTCCTTTATTGAACTAGCAAAACAAAAACAAACTACTATAGAAGAATTAAAAAATTTTAAAGAGAATTCTTATGAACCAGAATCACAATGGTCACATTATCCTCCTTGTGTTCAAAAATTAATTAATGAAAAATGGCATGGAGATAATAGAAACAATTTATTATTCAATGTTTTAGTATTAGAAACTAAAAAGAATGAAAACATTAGTGTAGAAGATTTAATTAATGTAGCTAGAAAAAGAAACCAAGAAATATTCTCTAGACCGTTAGATGATAAAGAAGTGACTACTTTAGCTAAGTCTATTAAAAAAGGAGGTTACTTTTATAAGTGTCCTCCTAAGCATCAAGAATTACAAAGTATCTGTAATAAAGAATTGTGCAAGTTAAGAATGTTAGGAGTTCAACCAGAAACTCCTTCTATTATAGATAAGTTTACTAATATTACTTTCGTAAAAGATTTAAGAACTATGTACTATGAATTTGATTATGAGGGTCAACATATGGTGGTAACACCAGAAGATATGAAAGATGAGAAATGTTGGCGAGTAAAATTTTTAAAGTATGGAATCTATTGGCTTAGTTTACCTAGACCTAAAAAAGGACCACCTCCATTTGAATTATTATTAAGAGAGATTACCGTACGAGCAAAAGAAAATAAAAATATGCAGTTTGAAGAAACCTTAGAAGACGCACGTTATAAAGGTTTAAAAGATTTCTTTGAAGATACGATTGAAGTAGATGACTTTAATAAGTTAAAAGATGGTTACGTCATATTAGATTCTAAAACAAATCTTTGTTATTTTAAGAGATCTACTATGGATGATTGGTTTAAGAACAAGAAAAGTAAAGTGTTTCACTCTTCGCTAGACGCTATTAAATTACTAGAATGTAAGCGTGTAGAGTACATAGAGGGAGTAAAGAATGTTTGGTCAGTACAAATGCCAGATTTTGTAAACCAACAATCTATTAAAGTGAAGCCACAAGAAAACCAGTTATCGGAGATGGATGATGCGTACCACACAGGAAAATTCAGAAGTCCTCAAGCTTAAAAATATTTATCATAAGACGATAAAGATTTACGGCCCACCAGGCACAGGTAAAACAACTACCTTGGTAGAAAAAGTAGTACGTAAGTATTTAAAAAAAGGAATAGATCCTGAGAAGATTGCTTTTATTTCTTTTACCAACAAAGCAGTAAACACCGCTAGGAAAAGAACTTTAGATGCATTCCCTCATTTATCCGATAAACAATTTAGTAGATTTCAAACCTTACATAAGTATTGCCGCAGATACTTTAATGAAAATATATTTGATATTAAAGAATGTATGATTGATTTTGCATTGGAAGAAACCATTATCAAGCATACCGATAAACGATTAGATGATGAAGGATTTGTATATAAAGATTGGTCACTATCCATTTATGATAAATCTAGAAATATGATGAGACCACCTGTAGATGTATTTAAAGAAGAATCTTATAAACAAGATAATATAGATTTGTTTTTAAAAAAGATTATGGCTTATGAAGCTTTTAAAAAAGCTGATACCAATAATCCTCTAATTGATTTTACGGATATGATTGAACGTGCTATTGATGAAATTACTTTTCCTCCTATTGAAGTATTAATCTTAGATGAAGCACAAGACTTTACCCCATTACAATGGTCAGTTATTTATAAAATAGTAGAGAATGTAAAAAGAGTTTATTTAGCAGGAGATGATGACCAAGCTATTTATAAATGGAATGGCGCAGACCCTAAATATTTTACCACTTATTTTCCAGGGAGAAAAGTAGTATTACGACAGACGTATCGTTTTGGCTCTAATATACATAACTTTTCTCAAATGATTAGAAAAGATATAACCGATAGTATTGAAAAAGAATTTAAAGCTAATCCTAATAAGACAGGAGAGATTAAACGTTATTTATCTTTTAAGGAAATTCCTTTTACCAAGTACCACGGCTCTTGGTTCTTCTTAGCTAGAGTTAATAGAGTAGTTAATCAATTACGTATGATGGCTAAACAAGAAGGTTTATATTTTGCAGATAATAAAGGAAGTAAATCATTTAATGAAAATGAATGGTTAGCTATTAGAGCATGGACAGCATTAACTAAAGGTAAAGCTATTAATAAAAAAGAAGCACAACTGGTATATAAATATATAAGAGAATTAAAAGACCCTAGTTATAGAGAAGATATATTTTGGAGGGGTCAATCTGAATATGCTAAATATGATCTTAGCTATTTACAAAAAGAATGTGGTTTAGATTTACCTGATGATATGAAAGAAAAGACATGGATGCATGTATTAAATAGAAACTTTATTCCTACTCGTAAACTATACTTTGTTAGTTTATTAAAACGTTATGGACAAAAAACTTTAGATGAGGAACCAAAGATTATTATAGACACTATTCATTCTGTAAAAGGGGACGAAGCTGATCATGTATTAATATGCAATAGGTGTGATTATGCATCAGATTACGGCAGAAAGAATAAACAGGAGCGTATTGATGAGAATAGAGTTATGTATACAGCTATTACTAGAGCAGTAAATAGTGTACATATTTTATATTCTAAAGAACGCTATTATTACCCAATTGGGAAACATTACTTAACCTACCAACAGGAGAAAATATACCATGACCGATCCAAACATATTTAAAGAAATATTCCCGTCCTTACGGCAAGAAGGAGGAAACCATTATCAAAAACATAAAATACAACCTTATGAATTTATAACAGCTAATAATTTATCTTTCTTTCAAGGCAATGTAATTAAATATGTAGTTCGTTATAAAGATAAAAACGGTATTGAAGATTTAAAAAAGATTATTCACTATTGTGAATTAGAAATAGAACAATTGAAAAAATAATGGATAGTTCAGCTAAAGGAAAAATAGCAGAATTATATGCCATAAATTATTTTATGGAAAAAGGATATTATGTAGCTGTTTCACAGGATCCCTCTTGTCCTTTTGATTTAGTGGTCACTGATAAAACAGGTAAATCTACATTAGTAGATGTTAAAAATTTAAAAACAAGAAAGACAGCTAGTGCAGGATCTAAAGCGGGAGATAGAATAGGTCGTAGTTCTTCTCAAAAACAAAAGATAATGGGAATAGAACTATTTGAAATAGATATTTTTTCTTGTCAAAACAATTATAAAGTGTATAACAAACGAATCAAATGACTGGATTACAATTATCAATGACTTTTAAAAAGACCATGTGGTCTACTCCATCCGAGTATAAAGATTTATCAGGTTATACTGAAATAGCAATAGATTTAGAAACTAGAGATGATGCTATATCTAATAAATTAGGTGCTGGTTGGGCTACAGGACAAGGAGAAGTTATTGGTTTTGCTGTAGCAGTAGAAGGTTGGCAAGCGTATTATCCATTTAATCATGCAGGTGGTGGAAACATGATACCTGAACAAGTAATTAAATATATGCATGATGTTTGTGCATTACCAGCTACTAAAATATTTCACAATGCTCAATACGATGTAGGTTGGCTCCGACATATGGGAATTAAAATTAATGGAGAAATTGTAGATACGATGATAGCGGCGGCTATTATAGATGAGAATAGATGGTCATATTCCTTAAACAATGTGGCACGAGATTATTTAGGAGAGATTAAAGCAGAAACAGATTTGATTGAAGCGGCTAAAGATCATGGAGTAGATCATAAAGCAGAGATGTGGAAATTACCAAGTGAACATGTGGGTTTCTATGCGGAACAAGATGCACGGCTCACGTACCTATTATGGCAACGATTTAAACATGAAATTAAAACACAAAGTTTAGAAACTGTATGGGAACTAGAATGTAAATTACTTCCTAACTTAATTAAAATGCGTGAACGAGGAATAAGAGTGGATGTAGAAAAAGCAGAATTATTAAAAAAAGATTTTATTAATCAAGAGAAAACAAAATTATCAGAAATAAAACAATTGATAGGATCGGATATAGATATTTGGGCGGCAAGACAGATAGGACTAGCCTTTGATAAATTAAAGATACCTTATCCACGAACTGAAAAAACAGGCGAGCCATCATTTACTCAAAATTGGTTGCATAATTCTGAACATAGAATATCTAAACTAATTGTGCAAGCCCGCGAAATTAACAAGTTTCATAATACATTTTTGCAAGGCATATTAAAATATGAACACAAAGGTAGAGTGCATGCAGAAATTAATCAATTACGTTCTGATAATGGTGGAACTGTTTCTGGAAGACTTAGTATGTCTAACCCTAATTTACAGCAATTACCTGCTAGAAATAAGGAATTTGGGCCAAAAATAAGAGGATTATTCTTACCAGAAGAGGGTTATAAGTGGGGTTCTTTTGATTATTCGCAACAAGAACCACGAATGGTAGTTCATTATGCTTCTTCTATTGGGGATGGTTATGAAGGTTCACAAGAATTAGTTGCCGCATATGAAAATGCTTCAGCAGATTTTCATCAAACAGTTGCAGATCTTTGTGGTATTGAACGAACACAAGCTAAAACTATTGGTTTAGGTTTAATGTATGGAATGGGAAAAAATAAATTAGCAGCAAGTTTAGGTTTATCTAAAGAAGATGCTGATATTTTAATTGCTAAATATAATAGAAAAGTTCCTTTTGTAAAATTACTATCTGATCGTTGTATGAAAAAAGCAAATGATGATGGAGTGATTAGAACTAAAAAAGGTAGAAAATGTCGTTTTGATAAATGGGAAACAAAAGATTGGGGATTACATATGGCTGATACAGAAGAAAATATTAGAGCCAAATATGGAAAAGATAATATGAAACGAGCCTATACGTACAAAGCATTAAATAGATTAATTCAAGGATCCGCCGCAGATCAAACAAAACAAGCAATTGTTTCTTGTGCGGAAGCTGGCTATCTTCCTATACTACAAATTCATGATGAATTATGTTTTAATATTAAAGGTGAAGAAGATGCAAAAGAAATCAAACACATTATGGAAAATTGTATGGAATTTAAAGTACCAAGTGTAGTAGATATAGCTATAGGAGATGATTTTGGACAAGCTTCATAAAAATCAAGTTGCTGGTTTTGGTACTGTTATTTGGCCTTGGTATAGAGTGTTTAAAGAACGATTAGAATTAATTAAATTTGACGATGTAAAAGTTATTCATGGTACACACCATGATTTTAAATCAACTATTAGAGAAGATATAAAACAAAACGGATTGTTATGTCCTTTAGTAGTAGATAAAGAATTAGTTTTAAGAAATGGTAATCATAGATTTAAAGTTATTAGTAAATTTGGCGATGCCTCTATATTTTATAAAGCACACTCCGATGAAGAAGTAAATTTTTTATCTAGATTTAATGTAAAAGTTTGGGAACTCCATCCACATATTAATGATCTAAGTTTTTGTTTTGAGGGAAAGATGGAAAAATATACCAATAAATGTTTACATTTATTTGAAAATAATATTAGAATAGCCAAAAAATAGAGGACAAACATCCCTCTCTGGAAACACCAGTTATTAATAAGAAAATTTTTTTTAGTCCGTTAAGTAGATATTTCTAATTCTTCTACTGGACTTTTCATTATTCTTTCAGCTTCTTGATGATATGCAGAAATCATTTTCTTTCTGATTTCCTTTATCTCTTTTTCAATCTCAGTTAAACCAACAGTGTACCCATGTTCTAAATACTCTTGTGTCCACTTTGATTCTAATGAGATCTTATCAGCTAAAAGCTTTTGATCTATATTCATTAGATCTCCTCAAATGTAATAAAGATTTTCCAAGGTATATTTCCGCTAGCACTTTTCTCGTACTCACCTTTATTAAGTTTGTCTATAAAAGCAATTTTTGCGCTATCGTCATCATTTGCACTTACGGCACAATCTATTTTTTTACCAGCATAATGTGCGATAAAGCGATATTGCTTCATATTTATATATTATATGATTAAAATTATTGTAAATCAAGCATTTTATTTAATACTATTCACTTGACAAGGGTATAAATATTGATAATTCATTGGAATGGCAAAGACAAAAGATAAGATTATTATCAGTGAAAAAGCTATACAAAAGCTTCTTAATATGTGCCAAACCAACCTTTTGATACAACACGAATACAAAGAACAGATACAACAACAGGGCTATGAGATTAATGCTTTACGAAAAAAGATTGATTTACTTGAAATATGCATGCAAAAGAAGAGAAAAGAGGAACATTGAGCGATTTTCATGAAAGTTTAAAGGTTCTGGCCTCTAGATTAGATAAAGAGGAATATTCTTTCGTAGCGGGGGTGATGTTTAGATGTTTAATGGGTACTAGGTTTGGTTATCATGACCATGATCAACGAATTTTACAAGATATTCACAACACATGGGTTAAAAACCGCGATAAAGTTATCAAAACGAAGAAAAAAATATTTAAATTAAAAGTGTTGAAAGGTGGAAAAATTGAAAAATAACCTATACAATGGTTCTATGTCTTTTGAAATTGAATCTAAAAATAAAATAATAGAAGATTCGGAGTGGTCTGGACAGGAAATAACTAACCTGATATCTGATATACATGAAGATTATGAAACTTTTACTAAACAGAGGGCTAACCCAAGCGTAGTTTTACATTATCGTGACTTACTCTCCTACCTTATTAAGACTTATGGGCACTAGTTTTGCCTCTGTGTTATTAAATACTGCCGAAGTACCATCTGAACAAAAATTATGGCGAGGAGTTCTTTGCAATGCCTTGGAAGATGCATCTTTAGAACAGAACGATAGAAAATCTAGCATCTACAAATCACAAGCACATAATTGGATACTAACTAAATCAGAAGACTTTGCTACCGTTTGTTATTGGGCTGGTTTTACTCCTGAGCATATTAATGAAAAATACACGAAAGCGGTACAAAATTTTGACATTAAATTCACTAATAAACAGGTAGCTTGGGCTAAGTATTATATTCAATATAACAAATATAAGAACAGCAAAGACCCTGACTCTAAAAAATATCATAAAGTGCGCATGGAACAATTACGAAAAAATGTCATAGATGCAACCACTTATGTAATTACCTCCATTTTTATTTCCACCATCTGTTGACCTAGACCTTCCTATCACTCATAATTTCATCGGAGGAATATTATGGCAAAAAAGAAAAAAGCAGAAACGATTGAAGATATCTTAGATAGAATAATGGAAGATATTGAATTAATTAAAGAAAAATGCGTTTGCAACGGGGAAGAAGACTACGCGGTAGACGAAGACTTTGAGGATGAAGACGAAGACTAGATTTTAGGTTATACTAAGGGGTAGAAGAGTTCCAAATTCTTACTACCCCTTATGCGCGCTGTCGGCTACTTGTGCCGAGCATTGTAATCAAATAAAAATTTGACTACAAAGACCTTAATCTTATAATTTTAATACCATTAAATCAAGAAATTTGTTATTTTAAAACTACATAAATTACAGTAAATAATATAGCTAATCCAAATATAGCTTTATCTGCCTCTGTCATATATCCTCCTTGCTGTTATTACATTTTGTACAGTTTGTATCTTTAAGGCTAATAGTACTTGTTTCCTTAATTGTTCTAATACTTGCGCATGAGTGTATTTCTTGCGTAATGCCCCGTTGCCAAAGGCAATCTCATAACAGGTATCTATGAACATTTTGTCTTGAACCTTGGGGCTAATATACG
>Ga0222714_10003816_pt1 | contig 15111 bp, 9 predicted proteins | sample C33_3DmetaG_FD_165048 | JGI IMG/M metagenome (GOLD analysis project Ga0222714, IMG submission 165048) | Estuarine water microbial communities from San Francisco Bay, California, United States - C33_3D | ecosystem: Environmental > Aquatic > Marine > Unclassified | place: USA: California... | reverse complement strand
AGCGTTTTGTATCGTAAATAACCCAGTCTTGACTTGCATCAGCGTTTTTCAAAAGAATTAGTGCTGGTCTGAACCCTAGATATACGAATGGACCCGGATCTGCATCTGTGCCTTCAAAACTGCCGAAGGCGCTGTAGCCCGCGACTGGGGCGAAGCAGTAGAAGATGTAATTTTTGTTTGCTATCCACCAGTTGCCAACATCGGCAACCGTGAGTGTTGTAGAGCTAGGGGTAATTCCATATGCTGCATTGCTAGCCGTAGCATTGGTGTTATTTAAGAATAAAGCATTATTTGCAGCCAACGAGCTGTGCCAAGTTAACCAAGAATCTGCGGCATCAATTACTTTTGTTATAACAAATGCAGGACTGGCATTTAATGAATGCCCAATGCTTTGGGTTCCCGTGTTTGATCCTGTCGCCCATTTGACAATCGAGAACCCTGCACTGGCGTTAGCCCTCACGCTGGAGGTGATGCTGCCGTCAGTATTAGAAACCGTGGATGATCCGGCGTCCCAGGTCCAGGCTGCAAAGGTCTGACCATTTGCGTTGGTTCCGATAAAGCTGGCTGCACTGACAGTAAATCCGTCAGATGTTGTGCCTGTAATGGTGTTAAGCGTTGATTCTGCGGTGTTGAGATTACTGTGCAGAATGTTTGTGACGCCACGAACAGTATCCCCGAGTTGGTGATCGTATGCAGCGCTGCGTGATTTGATCCAGATAAGATCTGGACTGAACCCCAACCCACTAATCGTCTGACTGCTGCCATTGCCCGTGTACAGCTTCACATCCATGACCGTGCTGGGGTCTTCGATGGTGGGCGTCGGCAGGTTCGCCGTGCATAGGGCTTTGAAGCCGCTGGGGGCGGTGTAGGCAAAGGCGCGTTGGCCGAAGTTCATTGCACAGCTTGTTGTGCTGTAAGCACCGATTGCAGGCACAAGCAACTCGCTACCTAAACCGGAGAACATTTCGTTTGTGCCGGAAGTTGGATTGCCCGACGAGAACCATGTTCCGTTTTTACCAGCCCAGATTTTGCCACTATCACGGTCAACAGCGATCATAATAATGTCGCCGTTTGTTGTTGTGCTACCCCAAGACGTGCCTGTGTTGTTGTTCCATTTGTTTGCGTGACTTTGCCAAGCCCAACTTGTTGCACTGCTGCCGGGGTGATTCGATAAAGTAAATCCGACAGGCACAACGCCAACGTTTAGGTAATCTGTTGCGACAGTTTGCAAAACCTCGAAATACCATTTGCCGCTAGTAGGTATCGCAACCGTGGAGGAGACTGATTTCCAAGCTGTGCTTGTTGACGAAAGATCAAGATTGCCATTTGACAGTGTGATAGCCGAGTTGCACCAAAGAGGATTTAACGTCGCATAATTCCCCGGCACTTGATTACCGAGTCCGGTGTCAAGGCTGGTGTCGCCGTTGGTGGGCGAGTCGCGGAGGGAATCGTTGCCAGCACCAGCAGCAACTGACAGGTTATTTACCGTCCAATCGTTGTTATTCCCGCTGGTGTCGTCCCCAAGCGCAGCGGCGGAGGAGTTATCGCTGCAGGGCAAATGGAACCCGTTGACGCCCCAGCTGCCGGTGTATTCGATGGGCTGCCACACGCCGTTGGTGTCGAACTCACCGAAGCTGGTGGGGTCTAACGCTTGACCGTCGATGAAATGAATGTCGGCGAGGTAGCCGTCATACAAAAACGTTGATATTCTTGTATCATTACCGATTTGGTGCAACTTGTTATTGTTTATATTGCCGTCTTCATTAGAGGCTGCGCTTGTTCCCGATAACGTCTGTTGAACGCCGTTCACATACAGCTTTATTCGATCGCCTGCGGTTGCATTAGTTGTATCAACGGATAAAACGACGTGATACCAAGCCGATGGATCCCTAAAAACTGCAGTAGTGTACAAGCTCCATGTTCCTGATTCGTTAAAAGTGGCAAGCGTGCAATCATCTGCATTGAAGTTAAAACGAAGCAGTGTTCTATTTGCTGTCCCGGAGTCTCCTGCGCAAAACAATGTTTGATAGTCGCCTGCATCTAAAGACGCACGTTTAACCCACCCCGCCCAGGTCCACGTCTTGCGGTTACCGGCAGATGCGGGAGTGCGACTAAGAAAAGCCGAATCCGGTGACGAGAAACGCAGCGACCTGTCGATGCTATAGCCGCCCGCTGCGGCAGCTTGTACCAACAGCAGCGGGTTGACGTTTCCGGGAACTCCCATGATTTAGCTGATGTTGGTGATCAGAGTAGCTGCAATGTCGGTGCTAGACCGAACCGTGTACACCAGCACATCAATGGCGCTGGCAGTCGTCGTAAGCGTAGGTGCAGTACCTCCAGAGAACGACCAATAGGACCCGAATGCCAAAGTCCGAGAACCCGTCCCGTCCTGCGAGATAAAGATCGCGCCACTGGCACCAGCCGTCAGGTTGGTCGGGTTAGCCAAGGTCCGGTTGCCACCGAGCGTGACGCTGAAGTTGTTGGCAAGGCTGAAGTCAGGGGTGATGGTGGCGCCATCGGTCAGCGCAGAAATCGCGCCGCGTTGTTGTGCCGTGAAGCTTTGCGCCAGTGACAAGCCCGCCAGTGTTGTCGTGCCATCGGGCAGGGTGACCGTGCGATCGGCGGTGGGCTCACATGCCAGCGTCAGTTCATAGTCATCAGCCGTGGTGCCCTCAAGAACAATCGAGCCATTGAAGGTGGCCGTGCCAGCAACAGTTAGTGCGCCATCAAGTGTGGTAGCGCCAGTGACATCAAGCGTGCCGGGAATATCGACGTTGCTTGTCCACTCAACGCCTGTGCCGGCTGCATCGGTCTGCAGCAGTTGACGGGCGGTGCCATCGGCAAGCTTGCTAACGGCAATTTCAGCACTGGCGCTGATATCCGCGTTGACGATCGTGCCATCGGCAATCATTGCGCTTGTCACCGTGCCGCTGTCGCCAGTGGTGATGACGGTGCCGGTTACATCCGGGAAGGTGATCGTGCGATCCGCTGTGGGATCCACAACCGCCAGATAGGTCTCATAGTCGTTGGCCGAGCTGCCCTCAAAGGCAAGGCTGCCGGTAGTACCAATCAGCAGTTCGCCAGTAATCGTGCCGCCGCCTGCGCCAAGCTTTTCGCTATCGACTTCCTCAATTGCGGTCTGGACATTAGTGGCTGAAATGCCGCCGGCAGGTGTGAAGCTGACGTTGCTTGCGACCTGTGCAGTAACGGTTTGCGAAACGTCAATCTCGGTCCAAGCCGAGCCGTTCGACAACACAATGTCCGGCGGGCTTAGTGCAACGTTGGGTGCGTTGCCGCTGGTGATCGTGCCAGCTTCCGAAACCACCAAGTAGTAGCGGTTGTTGGCGGTGGCTGCTGCAGGAAGCGGGTTGCCAACGACGAGACCGACCGCAGTACCTTCAGCCGTTACCGAAGCGACAAGACCGGTGCCGCCACCAGCCGAGGCATCAAACGTACCAGCGAAAACAATCTCACCGACCGAGATGCCGATTGGCTGGAAGACGTTTCCGTCCCAGAGAAAGAGGTCGCGGGAAAGTGGATTGAAGAAGAACTGACCGATGTGGTCAGCCGTTGGCTGGGTTTCACCAATCTTGGAAACCGCGTAGTTAGCAAGCTTGCTACCTGGAACAGTATTGGCGCCAAGGCGGGCGACATCCAAGGTGCCGCTGGTCAGCAGTGCCGCGCTGTGGTTAGGCAGGTCGGTGTCGGCCAGTGTTGCGCCAGAGCTGACGTGACCTTGCGAATCAACGGTGACCTTGGTGTAGGTGCCGGCGGTGGCGCTGTTGGTGTGGTTGAGGTTGCCCGAGCCATCAACGGAAAGGCCGGTGCCGGGGATGACGGCGCCTTTTGCTGAACTTGTGGCAGCTGGCAGGTCGCTGCTGATGATGGTGCGACCGTTGGTGACCAGACCCTTGGCGTTGTATGTGACGAGGCCGTAGGTGACGTTGGCGGCTACGTCGTTGTCAATTTCCAGCACTGCGCCATCCATGCGCAGACCTTCGCCGTTGATTGCAACGCCGCCACGAGCACTAGTCGTAGGTGCGGGAAGGTCGCCACCAGCGATGGTGCGGTAACTGACGGCGCCAGCAGATGCGGAAGGGCCAGCGAGGAATTGACCGGCGGCACTGGTGTTATCCAGCGTGGCGCTGATCGTTACTTGGTTGCCGCTGGTGCTAACGACAATGTTGATGGTGCCAGCCGTGCTGCCGACAACAGAACCGACAGAACCCGCAGCTTTGAAGCTGACCCAAGCGCTGCCATCCCAGATGTAGGCGTTGTCGTCGTCAGTATCAAGCGCAATTTGGCCGGTAAAGGCGCCAGATGCCGGCAGGGTGGTGACGAGATCAACAGTGGATTCGTCGGCAAGTTTGGCGGCAGTTACCGCATCGTTTTGAATCTTGGCGGTGGTAACGGCATCAGTAGCCAGGGATGCGGCAACAATTGAGCCTGCCCCAAACAGGATCTTGGCGCTGGGGATCGTGGCATCCGCAATCAAGGTGGTGGCGTTACCCACCATGTCGGTCACGGTGATCTTTTTGGTCTCGCTTGCGGAGACATCAACGATCGGCAGCAGGTCACCGCTGGCTAAATTCGCCCCCGCAAGAGCTGTAAGTTCGCTAATCCGAAGGTCAGCCATACCGCCTAAGCCGACAGGGCACTGTTACCAACTAGCTTAGCCGGCTCACGCGATGTCTTCTTGCAACAGTGATGCCGTGGAATCCTGTTCCAAACGGATGTCACCAAGATCTTCTTGGAGCACCTTATCTGAAGGCGTGGTCTTGGCAAGAAGTCTGATGGGGCCAGTGGTTACAAAATCAGCGCTGATTTCAACGGCGTTATCTGGCGAGAAATTGACGCCGGCTTGCGTGATGACACCTTCCAGTTCGTACCAGATTTCATCGTCGATAGATGTTCCATCGCCTATTTCGTTGCTGACTTTTAGGTAGAACTTGCTGCCAAATTTTGAGCCGACTTCTGTGCGGATGGCCAACTGCAAAAGATAATGGGCTGATTCTGCAGTGGTTTGTTTGCTATAGGTGGGGAGATATTCCCAATAGGCGCGGAAGTTCCCGCTGCCGCTAATCAAGCTGGAGTATTGGGAGCGAAATTCGTCACCAAGCGCTGTGGTATCAACGGCTTCGCGGCTGGTATTTAGCTCGAAGTAAGTGCATTGGGCAAGGATGTGAGGAATGAAATTGGTTATTCGTACCGCAATGGGAATATCGCGGGCAATTGCGTTCAATACAATCGCTTGGCTTTGCAGGCCCTCAATAGATTTGTCGAATGTGTCATATAGACGAACGCCGCCTAGTTCATCGACGTGGACATACCAGTGGCCAGCATCTTGGACGCTTCCAATGCCCCAGCCGGTTGCATCAACAAAGTCAAGGTTGGTGCCGTCAGTGGTACGAATTTCTAGTTGGTCGCCGCTATTTAGAAAGCCAGCGTCAAAGTCAAAACTAAAGCGGCGGCGTGCAGGATTAACGTCCCCTGGATTGACCAATGAGGGTTTTTCGGCAAGCTCGGAGCTACGCCGTAGTTCGACCAAACCGTAGCTGCCGAGGTAGACGCTCATTACAAGGTGGCGGTGGTCAGGGCACCAGTGGCTTGGAAATTGATTTGAGCCGAGACGACTTCACCGACAGAAGCGCCAATGCTGACACTGGTGATGTAAGCCGTCAAAGTTACGTCGTTGTTACCGAGGTCGCCAGCAAGACGCAAAGTAAGGCTTACCGTGTCGCTTGTGGTGACGTTGCCAGTTCGCACCAGTTTGCGCAGCAGGGTGCTTGCGTCGTTGGTGTTATCGGCGTCGATGTAGTACAGCAGACTTGCGCTGCCGCTAAAACCTTGGACCCCAGGCACGTAATTGCGCTGGCTGTCGCCAAGAGTTGTCGTTTCTAGTGTCTCCAGGTCAGCCTGAAGCGTCCAGTTGGTCACCTTGACCAAGGTGTCGGAGCCCAGAAGCAGGCGTCCGTCGCGTCCGGTAAAAATCTGGGCCATGACTTTAGTTTAGAGAACACCAACGAGCTTGACTTGCACGCTGCTAATCCCTGGCCGGATTGCGGTAATGCGTGGGGCCTCCGCGTAGCGCCAAGCGTTTGAGCCGGTTACGTCGATTGAACTACTGCTGCCGCCCCAGCCTGCCCGCACGTTGGATGGAACTGTAAAAGTTTGGTAAGTGCCTTGTACCTCGTCGAAGTGGGTTAGGAATAGACCCGCATTTGTGTCGGTGATGTTGTCGTAGGTCAGGTCCAGCGTCATGTTGGTGCGTTGGTTGCCGTACAACACCCGGACTTCGGCGCCGGATTGGGCTTTGAAGGTCTTGATTGGGTAGTCGCCGGGATCAAAATTACGCCCGGTTGGTTGCAGAGTTGGGAAGGCCATCAGGAATCAACCAAGAACAGGGCGGCGTTGGTTACGTCTTGTGCGATCAGGCTTCTGAATTGCTCGTCGCAAGGGAACTCCGTGGCAGTGATTTGCACCGAACCTTCCCCATCCAGCGTAAGTTGCTCGACCATGTAGACATTCTGGGCGGTAACCGAGTTTGAAACGGTGAACACGCTGCCGAACAGTGCGGTTTCTTGGACGATGCCGTTGTTGATCGTCATGACGCCTTCGCTGACATCCTCGGATCCGGCCTTGTAGTACACAACGTCGTAGCGGCCATCGGCAAACGGGGTGGCGCTGGTGATTACGCCAGTTGCACTGATGCTGCCGTTTTGCGCCGAGCTATAGGGATTGGATTCTGTAACCACACGGATGTAGTCGCCAGGCGACAGGTCGATGCCAAACGGTGCCGTCTTGAACGAAACGGTATGAGTGATGCGGCGGCGAATTGACATGAAGAAGCGCCCGACCAGTTCCGCGTGATTGCGGCTGGTGCAGTATTGCGTCATGTCGAACTGCTCCAGTGGATCTTCTGTGCTGGTGCCGTCGTTCCAGCGCATGACAATGTTTCTTTCTTCGGGTAGCTGATTTTCGCGTTCTTCGCGGAAACGAAGCATTGCCTGGAAGTCTTTGCGTTCTTCCGCCGAGATGTAGGTCAGCTCAAAGCTGTCTTCGTAGATGTTGCCAGCTGTGAAGAGCTGTTTGATGGCGACCGGATCGGCGCTGATGTTGCCGCTTGTTGTTGTGGGCAAAGCCGGCACCAGTGCAAAACGCCCATCCATGACCGCAAAATTGCAAAGCATGAACGGTGCTATGTCAGCGATAAATTGCCTGACGTTTACTGCGCTTGAAATTGCCCCATCGAAATAGAGGCCATTGGATTTGAGGAAGCGAGCGGTGGTAACAAAACTGTCTGTGTTGATTAGTGGCGCGTTATCGACAGACATGTTGAGCAGATCGCCAACACCAGCAACGCGATCAGTGAGCAGGTAATAAACAAGGTCGCAGAACAGGTTGCTGGGTTTGACTTCTGATGACTCGTCAGGATGGAACCGCTTAACGGGGATCCCATTTTTCAGCCAGAACCGCAGTTGATCCAGTGCGGTGAAATTACGGGAGGCTTTAAGTGCCAAGCCCGCAATGGTCATGTTGCTGTATTCGGGGACTTGACTGTTGCTGGCAATCTCGTTGACGTAAACAACGGTGTGTTCGGGGCTGTTGGCGTTGGATTTTTCGACCAAGTTGCCGTACAGGCTGAGGTCGCCGTACATGCTTTGCTGCTCAAATGTGCGGCCTTCGTACTCATAGGTTTCGGTGATGCGCAGGCCACGAGATTCAATGACAAAACGTGCGCCAACTTGGCTGCCGGGACGGCGGAAAGGATTACTGCCGCTTACGGTGCGCAGGTAATCGAAGGTATCGCCAAGCTGCCATTGGCTAGACACATAGTTGGGATCTTCAGAAACGGCAATTGTTGGGGCACTCCAAAGACGGGTTTGACCGCTCCAGTGGCCTTCGACGTAATCGACCCGGCTAGTTAGAAGCAGGCGGATGCCGTCGCCACGGATGTTGGTGGTATCGAGTGTGAAGGTGCGGGTGGTGCCGATGTCGTAGTTGCGGGCCGGGCCGAACATCTCTTCGTACCAGGCTTGGCTGCGACCTTGAACAACATCAGCAGAAATGACGCCTGTTACCCGACGGCGCTGGCCAATGCTGTTTAACGTCGGGCTGGCTGGAGGGTTGCGGAATGGATTGCCGCTTTGAACAGTGAACGAAACAACGTACTCACTGAGCATGTCCCAGTTAGTAGAACTTTCGACAATGTTTTCTTGCTCAATTACCCAGACGTAGCCTTGACCTGAGAAGTGCGCTGGATCTAGTGCAACTTTGGTAAGGGTGTAGCGAACTTTGTACCAGCGTCCGCCTGATACGTTGTGTTGATAATCAAAGGTGACTTGGGTGCCTGCGTTGCCGGGATAATTTGCAGCAGAGGCAATGCCGGCACGATTGGTTAGCTCCCAAGTAAATGAACCGTTGCGCCCTTCGGTGTAGCTAAAGCTGGGGTCGGTTACCCAATCCAAAAACTCGCTGAAGGACAGTCGGGTTTCAGCGCCTTGTTCATCCGGCAGAAGAGTGATGATGCCGACGCTGGTGGGGCGATCGTTTACAACAGTGCGGTCTTGGTAAGTGGCAAGGTTGCGAAACTCTGAGTTTTGCTGGATTTCCAGTTTGGTGACAGTCGTGCCAGCGCTGACGACTTTGAAGGTGCCGTAAGCAGTGCTGTAGCTGGCGGTGAGAATTTGACGTTCAGCGGCATTGTCAAGTGAGCCGCCGTTATGCAGATGCCAAAATTCTGCGTCGTCGGGGGAATGGCGGCCAATGTCTGCGCCGTTTTTCGGAATGAACTGGAACTCGTACTGGCGCGTGTCGGGATGCACCAGGCGGATGAAGTTGTACTGATCGACGGGTTGGCTGCCGATAATGCAGAACTGTTCGCCTAATGGTTGCCAGGTAAATTCATTGCCGGAAGGATCCAAGCCGGCGGGGCGCAGGAAAATTGTGAAGAGTGAGACACGCTTGATATAAGAATTGACCGTACCCGTTTGGACCGTGACACGTGCGTTATCCAGCGCGTTGAGCTGTTGCGGGCTCATGATGGTCTGGAAATTACACAAACCGTTTAGACGTTGGAAAACATTGCTGCGGATGCCGATTTCAGTGACTTCGCAGGGGCGGGTGTTTCTTACGGTGGCCTTGGCAAATCGAGTCAAAGGCCAGAAGGCAACACCGCAGTTGTACTTTTCAGGGGTGTTGTTGTCCGACACATAATCTGCACGCAGCATGTGCTGGGACACTAGGCCGATGTCATTAACGGCTGGTGGGTTGATGTCGATGCACTTGAGTTCAATGATTTGATCTTGTTTGTCCTCGACTTTCCAGATGGCACGGCTACGTTTGATGACCTGCCAAGTGGTGCGACCAATCATGAACAGTTCGCCAATTTGCAGCGCGTCGTCAGCGTTATTGCGCAGTTCTGTGACCGCATCGTTGATGTCTTGAACGCTTACTTCTCGGTCGGTGCCTTTGTAATAATTCTCCGGGATTGTGTTGTGAGCAATAGTAAATTCGATGATGTCGCCAACATTGACGCTGCGAACAGCTTTGCCGTCCTCGTCGGATACTCCAACGCCGTTTAGCGCAGTAATGCCCATGCGGCGGCTGTAGTTGCGACCGATGCCGCTCATGCCGTCATTGGCGATGATGCCGTAATCTTGATCGCCGCGCAAAAGAGCATCGCTCATGCCAGCTTGGCCGGCAATCTTGACGCGCTGGTAAATGCTGTTAAGACCGGGATCTAACTTGATGAAATCTGTGTCTGGATCGCGTGGGATTGATACAACGCTCCAGTTGACGCGATAGTGCGCTCCATTGCCGATTGCGCCGTAGCAACCAAACTCGGCGTTGTTGCTTAGACCATGCGCCGCGCAAAATGCTGTGTCATTGTCACTGACGCGAGTTGGGCAGCTGTAGATGTCATCAAAACTTTCTGGGTCGCCAGATGCCAGCGTTCCTCGTGTTCCATACACAAGATTGGCCGCTTGTATCCGGGAAAATCCCGAAGTTGTCGTATTGCGCTTCCAGTAAAACGCAAAGGTTTGGTCGTATATGGCGCTTAGTGATCCATTGCCTAAAAAGATGCCCGGCATATCAGGCGGGGGATCAATGCCATCGGGCGGAATGCCTTCTGCAACACCCTGTTCGCCTACGACAAACAGCAGCTTGACGCCTTGTTGACGCCCATAGCTGAACATGCGGGACCACACCAGCTTGGGGGTGACCAACAGGCCGCCGGTTGTTCCAGTCCAACGGCCAAAAATGATGGGGATTGGATCGCCGTAATTGGCCAGTTCAGCTTGACTATCAAAGCCGTAGGTAGGGCTAAAACGTTGACCGCCAAGGATGCTGTCAAGACTTAACTGACCGCCGCTGCCGGCTTGGCCGCGTCCTTGCTGCGCAGAAAGTTGTGGGGCGCGAGGCTTGGGGGCAAGAAAAAACGATAATGCGGTTGATGCTAGGCCAATTACAAGGCTGGTAATTGCAATGATCTCAGCGCCTGTATTTTGAACATCAGGAATATGTGCGTATTCGGCAGGGCGTAACTTGGCGCGGCGTTGGACTTCCTGTACGAAATAGCGATATTCCTGTTCTGTTAAACCGGCAAGTTCTAGTAAATGCCTTTCGTACGGAAGCAGATTGGGTCGAATAATGCTTGTGCCGGAGCCCAGGCGACCTTGCCCAGATGCCGGTTGATGTACAGGATTCCGGTCTGCCATGTCACCGCAAATGCCCAGTTGGCTTCCCTGAGCAGCAAGATGTCCCCATCGTACTCGGGTCGTTCAATACGGCGACCCCAGCTCAAAATGTCTCGGATGATCTGCCGTTTTGGTGCCGTGTACCAATCAGGATTAAACGCAGGCGTGTCTATGTCCAGGCGTTCCAGCACGGTGTAAACAAGGTGGATGCAGTCGATTTCGGGGCCACTGCCGTCGGCACCAAGGCGATACGGTCGCCCGATTAGATCACTGCAATCTGACACCAGCTGTGCTCGGGATGTTGCCAATCAAGCGTTGGGTCAAGCGGCGTTGGGGTACGTCCGAGCCAACGGCATCCAGCACGGTGTTTAAGGTCAGGTCCAGCTCGGCGTCTTTCCAGCGGCCACTGGCCACCATGCCGTAATACTGGTGCATTTGCGTGAAACTGGTGCGGTCGGCGGGGTCCAGCAGCATCACGCGGACATGGGCAATCCAGCGGTTATCCAAGGCTTCAACAGCCCAGTTGCGGCTGAGTACGTTGTTGGGCAGGATCAATGAGGCGTCGGTGTTGTCGCCTGTGCGGTTGACGGTTACGCCCGAAAAGCCGAACGGCAAGAAGCCGTATTGCTCGCCGCTGTAGGTGATGGTTTCGCTGATGAAAAAGTTCTGGAACCGTTGACGAACAATTCCCTTGTCACTGAAGGTGATGAAGTTGCCGATCGCTAGTTCCATTACATCCCAAGCCTCTTGCGGGTGCTGGTGGACATCTGAAGCCTACGCAGGGTGCGCTGTTCGCCTTGGGCCGCGCCTTGTTGAGCAGCTCGCTGCATACCTTGCTGGAATTGATCGGCGGTGACGTAATCCACGCTGTTGATACGCTCCACTGTGTAGCGCACGTCGATTGCGCCAGGTGCTGCGGCCATAGTGGCAGTACCGCCATCGCCTTCATCGCCTGCAGGGATAACAGCGGAACCACGGGCGCCAGCGGCATAGCGATTCATGGCGCTGCGCATCTTGGAGGCAGGAATGATGTATTCCGGTTCGCCGCCTTCGCCCACAACAGCGCTGGTGGGGCCGGTAACAAATCCGCCGGATGCGTACAGCTGTAAACCGGAACCAAACGCATCGGGATTAAAACCGGCTTGGCCGCCACCAAAAACACTTGAACCGGAAACCGGCCCTTCGCCGCTAAATAGTCCACCGCCTCCACCACCAAATAACCCGAGTAACTGTTTAAACGCAAACATAACGACCATCTGAGCAATAATTTCTGTGGCCATGCTGACAAAAGCATCACCTACACCTTTAAAGAAATTACTAAGCGCTTCCTGCGTAGATTGAGTTCCGGTAATAATTCCCTGGAAAGCAGTGTTAAATGCATTGCCTATACCCTCAGCCCCACGTGCAGCTGCGTTTACCGGATCTGCCAGTTCAGCTAATTTTGCTTTCATTTCATCTAATTTTTTAGTCGCCTTATTGTTAGGATCTAGATTTAAATCAGGGGCAAAACCTTGGATACCTAAACCTTCGCCGGCTACCCCGCGACCTAGCTGCTTTTGAATTTGTGGGTTAAGGATATTTGAAGCATCAAGTTGAGCATATAACTCTTCTGTTTGTTTTTTACGTGTATCAAGTATGTCTTTTTCTTGTTTAATTTGCGATGCTAAAATTTCTAGATATTGAGTTGCTACAATAAAATTGCGCTCTTCCTCGCTGCGTGCATTTTTTAATAAATCCGAGTAAGTATACATGCGCTCTATTCTAATTTTGTCATAATTTGCCTCAATCTCACTTTCTTTTGTATTAGCCGTTGCTATATTTATACTCGCCTCGGCGAGTACGTAACTTCGCTGCGCCTTATCCAGTTGTTCTGTGCGTAGTTTGGCAATGCGCTCCAGTTCTTTACGTTGCTTTTCTAGTTCTTGTGCCGCTTTTCTATCTAACTCTGCTTGGCTGCGCTGAATTTCAGCCGTGACTTGACGTTCGGCGCTTATACTGATATTTTCTCGACGATTTTTAAAAAGAAGATCGTTTTGTCTTATTAGACCGTCTACTACTTCAGCAGTGGCTTTCGCATTCTCTTTTCTAATTTGCACTCGCGCATCAATTTCATCTTGAACCAGTAAATTAAGTTCTTTTTGAGCTTGTATACGAATATTTGTTATTTTATCTTCTGTAGTTACTCCGGGTGTTAGTGCTCTAGTCGCTTGCAGTTCAATAGAGGAGCGCACTACAGATTGATTAAGCGTATTACGTAATTCTGCAGCTTGGGCTGTCGCGTCACTTAGACCGCCGTTTAGTTTATCAATGCCATTGTTAATAAAATCTACTGCCTCTTTGCCTCCTATAAGCTGTATAACAAATTCCACTACTTGCTTAATGCCTGTACCTATAAGACTAAATACAGTATTTATTACTCTAAAAATAGCGTTTACGAGTTCTAAAATTCCTGCTAAAGCTGCAGCAAAAGGCGCTCCTAAAATGCCTAGTGTTGTGCTGACAGCATTTACAACTTTGCGCCAAGAATCATTAAGAATGTTTACACTGTTAGCTACGTCTTCAGTAACACCCGGCAATGTTCCTGTCTCTCGGGCCACCTCCTGACTTGCGAGTTTTTGTGCCGTAAGCGCATCACCAACTTGCAGTAATAGATTTAACTGGTTTTTTACTTCAGAACTAAATCGTACGCCAGAGTTTGTTAAAGCATCAAAATTTAAAGTTTTAATTGCGTTGCCGATGTCACGTATTTTTAGTACCGCTTGATCCAAAACTTGACCAAGTGCGCCACCAAGGATTTGTCCGCCAAAACCCTTACCGAAAAATGATCCCGCAGCGGACCCAAGCACACTGCCAGCACCACCTCCAAAAAGCAGCGGAAAGCCGACACCTAAAGCTAAATTCTCGCCGAATTTTCCTGCGCCTCCAAATTGAGCAGCTTTTTTAGCTAGTCGAGCTGTGAGAGAATCCTGTTTAAGTAGAGCATCGCTTTGATCTAAAATTAAATTAAGTTTAAGCCGTTGGTATAAAACGTCTGTACGCAAATTTTTGTTTATTTGCGCTTGGTACACCGCTTGCGCTTTTGTCGCTGCTTCTGTTTGTGCTGCTTCTGCTCTGGCTGCAGCTGCCGCTGAATCAGCTTCTACAGTCCCTAGTTCGGATACAGGACCAATTGCTAATCCCTTAGCTTGTCTAGCTTGCTGGATAATAGTGTCGTATCTATTACCTAAAGTTTGAGCTTTTTTCTCGGCTTCTGCGTAAGCAAAAGCCAAATTTTTTACCCGATCAGACTGCTCATCTATACTTACTGTTCCTTTTTTGGCTTCTATATTTACATTACGCAAAACTTCTGCAAATGCATCTGCAGTCTGAGCTGCTCCTGCGTAAGTTGCGCTAATCTGTACGCTACCCTGCTTAGCTATAGCTGCTGCGCGCTGCTCTATTTTGCGCATTGCAATGTTTATTTGATCTGCTCCCGCCCCGTTTCCAGGGGCAAACAAATTAATAGGCCTTATTTCCTTTGCGAGCGCGTGAACTCGATTAAGTGTCGCAGCAACACGATCCAGGCTTGCCTGGTTTTTTACGTTTACAAGAATATCGGCGTTGTATTGGGCCAAAACACTCGGCGACTCTTGCTAGCAGTGTAGGGCCAACGCGAAAAAGCCGCCGGGTTAGCGGCGGCGTTTGGCCTTTTCGATTTCCTTCTGTTGGTCCTCGTTCAGGATCTGGAAGTAGGCGCTCCAGCCAAGGAGTTCTTCGGCGGTCATTGTGGTGCGGACTTCGCCAAGGCTTAGTCCCAGCTCCTTGGCGACGCCGAACTGGAGCATGAGCCAGTTGTCCTGGCGAAGCTCCTTGGCTAGTTCTTGGGGTCGATCGGCTCGGCGTCGTCGGTAAGGATCGCCAGCATCAGGGACTGGAGGTCCTTGTCCTTGACTTCGTTCTTCAGCACATCGACTTCGCCAGCGCTAAAAAGCTTGGTGCCGTTTTCGTCAAGGGCTTTGGCGATCAGCAACTGAAGTGCGAAGGCGTTGGCGTCGTCGGACTTGGCTTGCTTTTGGGCGCGTTCGCGCTCGGCCATAGTCAAAGGTGCCACCCACATTTCAAACTTGCTGCCATCAGACAGCTCAACAATCTTTTTAACGGGCTCCAGATTGGCTGCCTTTTTGAGGCGGTCAATGGCGCGGACAGGAACTGGCATGAACGAGATGTGTTCTTCTACTACTGTAGCGGACTAGAAACAATAAAAAACCCCGGCGGTGAAGCCGGGGAAAAGGAAACCAACCGGTTGCGAACTTATCAGGCGGAAGTGCTGAAGTCGAAGGTGGGGGTGCCAGCAGGGCGGAAGTTGACGGTCACCGATTGGGCGTCGTCAGGGTTGATGTTCAGGCTGGCAGAAGTCAGCACGGCATCGAAG
>Ga0222714_10003815_pt1 | contig 15115 bp, 14 predicted proteins | sample C33_3DmetaG_FD_165048 | JGI IMG/M metagenome (GOLD analysis project Ga0222714, IMG submission 165048) | Estuarine water microbial communities from San Francisco Bay, California, United States - C33_3D | ecosystem: Environmental > Aquatic > Marine > Unclassified | place: USA: California... | reverse complement strand
AACTTGTGGGCATTGCGCCCCAAACGTTTTCGCTTCGACAACTTCGGCATATTCTTCGATGTCAACTGGTGCTTGGAAGCGCTCGGCTCGGGCGTATTGAATGCCAAGGAATTCATCTACTTGGTCGTTGTGTTTAGTGCCTAAAAAGACTCCGCACTGATTTGAGATTCGAACCACTCTCTTAATCTAATGCGACCTGATTACGCTAATTGTGTGGTTAGAAACATGTTCGGAGATCTTGTTTCTATGTTCTGGCAGAAGTTTAAATTCACAGCCGCGATTAGTCCTGATTCGAAGAGGGCGGCCTTATTCGGAAAGTTTGGCGAGGGGTCGATAATTCTGTTTCCGTTTACAACTATTTTTAACGAAAGATATATACATATAGGCAAAGGCACGATGATTGGCGAACACGTTGCGCTTTCGGCCGGCATGGTGCCTGGTCAGCAGTGTCTAACTGATCCTGTCGTGAAGATTGGCGACAGATGTTTAATCGGACGAGGTTCGGGCATTGTTGGTCATCTATCAATTAATATTGGTGATGACGTATGGACCGGTCATCACGTGTACATAACTGATCAGAGTCACGGCTATGAAGATGTTCAACGACCAATTTCGCTGCAGAGCCAACCTGAACAGCCCGTTTCAATAGGAAGTGGGTCGTGGCTCGGGCATGGCGTTGTCGTTTTGCCAGGATCGAGAATCGGAAAAAACGTTGCGGTAGGTGCTAACTCGGTGGTGACTGGAGACCTGCCAGATTTTTGTGTTGCGGTTGGCGCGCCTGCTCGAATCATTCGCCAATATTCGCAAGACTCTGGATGGTCTGCGAAGTCACATTTTTAGATTGAAAGATCGATCGGTGGTTTGCAGTACGACATTTCGTTATCGGCCGCGAAAGTCGCAATTTTCTCACTCAGTGGCAATCCGTCAATAGGTGTTTCAGCGAATAGTTCGTTGACCCCGATACGTAGATTGTTTGAAAACTCTCTTCGGTCTGCGATGTATATCTCGTAATCGTCAAGCCAGAGCCCAACTAATTCGCGACCTTTTGGATCTGTGGGCAGTGTTCGACGAAATTCTTTCACAAAGCTTTCGATTGTGTCTGTCGCGCGATCGACAAGATCTGCTCGCTCTATGAGCGCGTCTTTACCTAACGAATCGACAATTCGGTAATCTGACAAATTCTTTCGCTCTTCTCTGGCGACCAAACATCGTTCTTGTGCGCGAATCGCCCAGTTGCGATCTTCGAACTTATTGACTGACTCTTTTGATGCAAAAAAAAGTGCGTAAACCCACATCGCGATAATCAATGCGATTGCTGTTGCGACAATTGTGCGCAGTACGAATTTCATTGATACAACGATACGTGATGGGCTCTAGTGGTAGAACTATGGGGTGAGTTTTGTAGATGAAGAGATTGTGACTAGAGACTCAACCAAAGCAGATGCCAAGGGCAGATTAAGCGAGGCCGCACAACTCATTCGGGAGGTTGTTCGATTTCATCCTCGACTATTTTTGATTGCGGTTTTAGGTGCTGCTTTGTTTGCTGTTTGTACAGTCGCATCATCTATTGGACTCAAATGGATGATTGATCGGGTCATATTGGCCCGTTTTGAGAGCGGCGAGATCGACATCGTGGCACTTGCTGCTGGTTCTGTAATCGTCATCGGTATCGGATTGTTGAGAGCATTCGGTGTAGTGATTAGAAGGAGTTTCGCCGGTCGCACCGAGTGGCGAACTTGTGAGACCATCACCGAGAAAGTAATCGACCATATCGTTGGGCAACCAATCAAGTGGCACAGACAGAGAATGACTGGCGATATCGTCGCGCGATGCGGCGTCGATGCTGATGCGAGCGTCGCGATCTTGGCACCTCTACCATTTTCGACTTCAGTCGTGGTGATGATGGTTGTTTCAGCCAGTTGGATGTTGTACGTAGACATTCCACTCGGACTACTCGCGGTGATTGTGTTTCCGATCTTGCTAGCGCTGAACATCGGTTATCAGCGTCGAATTGATCGCTTCTACAATGTCGCGCAAAAAGAACTCGGCACTCTTTCCGAGGCGGTTCACGAGAGTTTTGATGGCGTCATGGTTGTTAAATCATTCGGCGCCGAAGTGCGTGAGACAGAGAGACTGGCGAGGATTTCTTCGCGTCTAAAAGACGCCCGAATCAGTGCAATCGGTGTTCGTTCGGTTTTCGAAGCGATGCTCGACGTGGTGCCAACATTGATAAATATTCTGCTGATTGTCCTTGGCGCATATCGGGTTAAAGCCGGCGAAATGAGTGTCGGAGACTTGTCGAGCTTCATTTATCTTTTCACGCTGTTAATTTTTCCGCTTCGCATCATCGGTTATTTATTTTCTGAAATTCCACATTCGGTTGCGGGTTGGCGCCGAATTCGCGAGGTTTTAGACGAGCAAATTCTTGATGATCCAAACTTGAAGATACATCGTGCCTCAGACGGTATTGCAATAGAAATAAAAGAACTTTGTTTCAGCCATCAAGACGGTACTCAGGTTCTCAATGATCTCTCGATGAAAATCGAATCAGGAAAGATTGTTGCACTAGTCGGAGCCACCGGCAGCGGCAAATCAACGTTGCTGCACCTAATCTCTGGCCTAATAGAGCCGAGTTCAGGTTCAGTCGCAGTTCAAGAAGGTGGCGTTGCGCTCGTCTTTCAAGAGGCATTCTTGTTCGCTGAATCGCTTCGTTACAACATCACGCTTGACGCAGACATCAGCACTGAACGTGTCATGAAGGCAATCGCAACTGCGCAGTGCCAAGATTTTGTCAGCGACCTTGAACAAGGTCTTGAGACGGTGATGGGCGAGCGGGGTGTCAGTCTCAGTGGAGGCCAAAGGCAACGCGTTGCTTTAGCTCGGGCGATTGCGCACGATCGACCAGTTCTTTTGTTAGATGATACGACGTCAGCGCTTGACCCAAAAACAGAGTCGAATGTCATCGGTGGTCTTCGCGGCATCTCGACAGGTCATACGTTGTTGATTGTTGCGTCACGACCCTCGACTATCGCCCTGGCCGATGAGGTCTTGTTCATGGCTGATGGTCGAATCGTTGATCGAGGCACGCACGAATCGCTTCTAAAGACGAGTGAGCATTATCGACTGTTAATAAGTGCCTTCGAGCACGACAGAAAAGAGTTGTAAGGGGTTATGAAGTGAACGAGCCAATTGGACGTTTCGATACTGCTCGCACCCTGAATCGTGGATTCAATGTCGCACCCGCATTGGCAAAAGGAATTGGTTTAACGTTCTTGTTCGCATTGATCGGCTCGCTAGCAAGAGTTGTAGTACCAGTTTTGATGCAACAAACGATTGACAAAGGACTTCAACCAGGAAACATTCGGGTGGATTTCATCCTTCAAATGTGCGCCTTTGCAGCAGCATCGGTGGTCGTTGCGGCATTCGCATTGCGCCAGGCTGTGTTGCGGCTTGGCATAGGCGCCGAAGAAGGTCTTTATTCGATGCGAGTAAAACTATTCGACCATATTCATCGCTTAAGTTTGGCCGACCACAACGACGAGCGGCGCGGCGCTCTGGTCTCTCGAGTAACGAGCGATATCGAAACCTTAACGATGTTTTTCTCTTGGGGTGCATTGGTCTGGTTGTTAGATGGTTCACTGATGTTCGTAGTTGCCTGTGTGATGTTGGCCTACGACTGGATTTTGGCACTTGTTGCGTTTGCCGTATCTGCACCTTTGTTTCTCGTTCTCCGAAATTTACAAAAGCGGTTAGTTGCGGCTTATGACTTGGCACGTGAGCACAATGCAGAGCTGCTTGGCTCAGTTAGTGAGTTGATTTCGGGTACCGAGACGCTCAAGGCATATCAAGCCCACCGGCCAATGGTCGTGCGAAGCAAAAATGCTGTTCGTAAACGAGCAGACTCACAAATCCGAGCCGGAGTTATCGGCGCTTTTCTGTTTCCATCAGGTGAAGTTTTTGCTGTCTTCACGATTGTGGCAATTATAGTTGTCGGAGTTTTTCGCGGTGTCGACAGCGGACTTACCGCAGGCTCGATGGTCGGTTTTGTGTTTTTGACCTATCGGTTCTTAGAACCAATCGCCGAGTTCACCGAAGTGGTTGATCAAACTCAAACTGCAGTTGCTGGGTTACGTCGGGTTCTGAGTGTTCTCGATACGCCTACTGGTCCGACCGCGCCAACCAAACCCATACCATTACCGTCAACTCCGTTAAGTATTGACGTGAACGATGTCAGTTTTTCTTATAGCTCGCGCATTGACAATCATGATGACGATCTGCCTGTGCTTCGACACATCAGTTTCACGATTCCCGCGCAGCAACATGTCGCCCTTGTCGGGTCGTCGGGGTCGGGCAAAACAACCCTGGCGAAATTGATTGCTAGATTCGCTGACCCAACTCTTGGGGCGATCTCACTTGGCGGGGTGAATTTGAAGCGAATTGATAATGATGAACTCAGACGTCGGTTAGTCGTTGTACCCCAAGAGCCATTTTTATTCGCAGACAGCGTTGCCAATAATCTCTATTTTGCGAGTCCTGGTTGTAGCCGAGATGACTTAATACGAGTTATTGAGCAACTTGAATTAACAGATTGGGTAGACAGTTTGCCAAAGGGTCTGGATACATTCGTTGGTCAGCGTGGCTCGGCCATTTCGGCCGGTGAACGACAATTAGTTGCTCTTGCCCGTGCGGCACTGACAAACCCAGACGTTTTAATTTTGGATGAGGCAACTTCAGCGGTTGATGCGATCGCCGAGGTGCGCCTGGCCAAAGCTTTAAGTGCGATCTCTGAAGGTAGAACAACGATTTCTATTGCGCATCGCCTGTCGACTGCTGCACGTGCTGACCGCGTGATTGTTCTTGAAGGCGGTCTCGTCACCGAAGACGGCTCGCATGAAGAATTGCTAAGCAATAACCGTGAATATGCAAAGATTTATTCGCAATGGCTCTCAGCAACTTCAGTAACGGAGAAGATTTGAAGTCAAAGCGAAATTTGAGATCGATCCTCTTAGTGCTAGGTGTTTTTGGCACCCTTGGTTTGGTTGCATGCGGGCAAAGCGCCGAAACACGGTCTGTCTGTCAGTTAAGTGTTCGTTGGAACCAAGCGAGCGCAGATATTGCAACAGTGCTTTCCGATTTAGAATCACTGCCATCTGGTCAGATACGCGACACGATGCTTGAGGTGGTGTTGAATCTTGAGGCATTTAACGAGGTCGCCCCACGTGAGATCAAGAACGAAGTTGAACTGCTTTTGAATACATACGGTGCACTGTCAGATGCCCTAGAGGCAATTGACTGGGATGGCTCGGCAGCAAGTCAAGATGCTGCAGTGATAAGCACTGGTGTCAGACTGGCGAGCGATGAAATTCAAAACGCCCAAACTGATTTTGCGAAATTTATTTCAGATAATTGTTCACTTGAAATTGAGAATGCAGTCAATCAGTTTCCTAATGTCGGTTCTACGCTGCCAGACCCAGTAATTCTCGGGGATGATGAGGTAAATCTAGACGCCAGTGCAGACAATGAAGATTCTGTTAAGCGAGCATTCGGATATGTCGTTGTCGAGCGTTTTGGTGTGGCGATAACCGACGAACAAGCAAGTTGCGTCGGAACTGCACTGTTAGCAACAACATCCGCGAATGCTGCAATTGTTGATTTGACTTATTGGCAAATGTTGCAAGAAATTTTCGTAACTTGTGAAGTAAATATCGATGTTGAAGCCGCTCTAGAAAAAGAATAGTTGTTTCTCGTTGCTATAGTGTGGCGCAATGGAACTCTTTCTTTGTCGCCACGCGCAACCACAGTGGATTAAAGACGATCTTTGTATCGACAATCCGCCGTTGACCGAGTTGGGTCGCCGGCAAGCATCTTTGCTCGGAGAGCGATTGTCGCGTGAAAGATTTGACCACGTCTATGTGTCGCCTTTGCTTCGAACAAGACAGACAGCAGAACCGATACTTTCAGCGCTTAAGCGCGACGAAGTTATTCAACCATGGCTTGAAGAGATTCGAAGCCCAATCTGGCAGGGTTTGCCAGGTGAGCGGGCCGCGAAGGCTTACAAACAAGAGCGTGAACGCAACGCACGTGAACGCTGGCATGGTCTCGAAGGTGGTGAGCCCGTCAAAGACTTCGTGGCCCGAATTCATTTGGGTGCCGAAAAGTTCTTGGCCGAACATGGTGTGCACCGAATCGAACACGAGTTACCGGTTTGGCACATTGAAGACCCGGGTGAGCGAATTGCTTGTGTGGCGCACGCTGGTACGAATAGCACAGTCATCTGTCATCTGCTTGGTCTGACCCCGACCCCATGGGAATGGGAGCGATTCGTTTTGGGCCACGCATCAATCACAAAGCTCGAAGCTTTCAAAATTGGTGACGGCTACACATTTGCGTTATCGCCGTTATCAGACCTCGAACATATTCCTGCAGAAGATCGAACTTATTAGATTCTGTTGATTCACGAGTTGTGGCGGAGGATCTCACTTCTCCACCACAACTCGATCGTGCAGATGGTTACGGTTGTGGGAGCACTTCCGTTACATGACATGCATCGACAGCCTTAACTATTGGGTATGGGTTTACTGGGTCTCCGCCACCTGGGTGAATTTCGAAGTGAAGGTGTGAGTTACCACCAGCGTTACCAGTTGATCCCATGTATCCAACTATTTGGCCAGCTTTGACGGCTGAACCGACTGCGATACCAGGTGCAAATGAATCTAGGTGGGCGTAGAAGAAGTATGTGGCGTCAGCAGCCGTCAAACGTAATGCATTACCACTGAGTTTTGATTCAGCGCCATACATTTTGGTAATTGTGCCATCTGTAACTGCATAGATTGCCAGACCTCTTGGTCCAACGATGTCGACACCAATGTGAAGGCGTCCACCGGATCGCTTGTCGTGCCAACTATCTACAAATGAACAACGACCTTGCGTCGGGAATACGCTGATCTGCGGAAGGCCGAGCGTTGCAAGATCAGGTAAGACCCCCAAGGCAATGGCAGTAGACATGTCAACTGCACCTGTTGGATTTAGGCCGCGGGCAGTTTGAAAAGTTGTAATTGAGATAGTCGTAGCAACACCGAAGATGCCGTCAGCGCCACCTTTGACTTCAATCGAATTCTCGATCAGTTTTTGTTGGACCAAGCGAACTGCATCACTGCGTTGTCCGCGAACAGGAAGCGTGTCAATCGACAACATGCCCTCAACTGGCACTACTGCTGGCGCCGCCACTGGTGTCGGAGTTGGTTCTGGGGTAGCGACTACTGCTTTGGCAACAACTGGTTTAGCAGTCGGTGCAACTGCAGCAGGTTTTGCCGTCGCAGATGAAGTTGCCTTAACTTTCGTCTTGACTGGTTGGTCAGCGGCGATTAATCCGAGGAACGAAGCAGTTCGCTCATCAAGACGACCGGTTGCTTTGAAGCCGACAACCTTCTGAAAACTTTTAAGTGTCTGCTGAGTTGACGTTGAGTAAACGCCATCGACTCCGCCTTTAAGTGTGAACCCACGAGCAATGAGTGCCTCTTGCAAGCGAACAACGGTTGAGCCCGAATCGCCGTAAACCGGCAATGCTGCAGGGGCGGCGCTAGCCGACGGTATTGCTATGCCGATGCTAAGAATCGAACCGATTACTACCGAACTAAGGAATTTCGCTTTGTTTGACATTTTTGCTCCCTTGTGAGATCCGCATAAGGGATCGGCACTTGGCAGCAGAACTTGAGAGATTTCTCACTTAAAATATTCATTTCACCACTATCGGTGGTCAAATCGTCAAAAGTCCATGAAACGAATAGAACTAGGGAGATAGGAATCCACGGTCAGTGGTGGGCGTTCTAGGGGTATGGCCCATTGGGCTTTTGAGTTGATGCGGACTAGTTACGAAAAATTCAGCAGTTCGGCCAGTCGGGGCTTAACTGACCAGATATTCAACAATTCTTGGTATTTTGCCTTTTCGTCGGCCTCGCTAGTTGCCTTGGTAAAAACGGCTCGGATCAGAAGATTTCGAGGCGTATGTTCGTCACCAATGAATTCAATGATGTCTGTGCGATAGCCGTGCAGTTTAAGAATCTGTGCTCTTAAAGAGTCAGTCAAAATATCACCGAGACGCTCTTTCAAAATGCCGTTTTTCGTGATTATCGACCAAGGCTCAGAAATTTTGACCAGTTGCGATTGCAAGTCGTGATGGCAGCAAGGGGAGACCAACAAAATCTGAGCCTGATTCTCGACCGACCAGGCAATTGCGTCATCTGTCGCCGTATCACAGGCATGAAGGGCGATCGCCAAGTCGACGTTTTCTGCGCCTAACTCGGCTATCTTCTCGGCTCGAAAGACAATTGAGTCGTTTAGGCCCAAATCTGAGGCAATCTTCGTGTTGCGTTGACGACTCTCGTCGCGCTGGTCAATTCCGATGATTTTGTTTGGGATTTCTTGCTCGTTCAGAAAGTAATGAACAGCGAATGTCAAATACGCATTGCCACATCCGTGGTCAAAAATTTTTAGTGGCTCATCGTGTGTCGGTTTTTGTAATCGACCCGTTGCGATTTCATCACGAAGCGTCGGCATGAGAATGCGTAGAAATTCTTCGATCTGTAGGTACTTATCTCTCATCGATGGTTTGATAAGACCGTTGCGATCTGAGATACCGATCTGGCGCAAGAAATCAGAATCCGGATCAAGTAAGCGATTTTTCTGACGATCGTGAGATGTTGATTGCGAAAGTTTTCGCTCTGAACGATGAATTAAAGGGTCACCTTTTTTGGTGAACCTTACAGTCAATGTTAAATCGACTGATTCAACCAGACAGTTTGCAAAACCAGATTCGAGCATCTCAAGACAATTGAAAGCTTCAAAATCTAAATTGGTAGTTCTTGACTTTGACTCTTGCACTGTGATCATTTGCAGCAAGAGTTTGTCGTGCAGTTTTACTGGTCGCAGTTCGATCTTTTCATATATGGGTTGCATATTGCGACGACGGCCAGAGAAAATTGCTCGGACCAATCGATTTGGGTCACTGACTATTTCTTGAATTTCCTCAATCGATGATTTTGGCATCATGTTAAAAGCAGTTTCGCTGTCGATCGCTGCATCGCCAGCCCGAAGAAGTGCGCTTGTAAGTATCAACGATCTTGAAGATCTGCACAACAGTTTTGTCGCCAGGCTTAAATAATCGAGATTCGACCGTCAAATTTCCGTGTGCGGTGCCATTGCCTTCGTCGGCAAAGAATGCCATTATTAGGGGAATCTCAATCGTTCGCTGATTTCCAGATTGACTTTCTGAATAGAGATTATTGATTTCGGACATCGTGCTCGCAACCAAAGCGCCGTTCACGCTAATTTTCGCGTCTTCAGCGAAGTATTGACCTATTCGTTCTAAGTCACCACTACTCAATGCATCGCTGTAATTGCTGAATAATTGTCGTAAATCAAATTCTGTGGCTAACGAAGCTGGACTCGGACCTTCGTCCGCCGCACGTCGGCCACTTGAATTGTTCGCTTTCGAATTGCGCCGTGAATCGCGGATGTCATCAGGTGATAAGCCTGTCTCGGCGGCTGCCAACTGTCGCATTAGTCGAATGAACTCTTTGCGTTTTAGAACACCTTCATGGGCGGCGTACTGAACCGCCAAACCGTCGATTAAGCCTGAGATTCGCGTTGCTGATTCTCGAGGGTGCACACAATGAAATTCACCTGCTTCATTGCCTGCCCGCAGAACCTTTTCAAAAACAGCAATGGACTGTTCATCAAGTTCTTGGCTAATCGGTTTCATTTTTGGATTTCTAAGCGCTTCCCCCCAGGCATCAATCCAAATCATCCATTCAACGTCATCGCTACCTTCAGGTACATAACTTTCGATCAGACGCCAAAGCTTCGCTACACACGTTGGTGCTGAATCGCTGTCGTGCTGCATATCGACCAAGTCTTTTCGGGCGTAATGTTCAAATGCGGCCGCCAGAAGTTCTTCTTTAGATGCGAAGTGGTAGTGAATCAAACTATTGGAAACTCCGAGTTTTTTGGCTACATCTGCAACCCGGGTTCCTGCGAAGCCGCGTTCAATCACGACATCGCAGGTAGCCTCAAGAATCTCAATGCGACGCTTCTCAACCGTTTCTTTTTTCACTACCTGCGCACGATACTCACACTTGAGCCGGCTAACCACATTGATCGAAATGCGACCCAAAGTTGGGTTACTTTGAGAGTTTCACATCTAGGTTATTTGCGGGCGACTCAGGGGGCTTTTGTCGCTCTCTATTTGATTATCATCACTGGATCTCTCGTAAGGCTTACAGGGTCTGGCCTTGGCTGCGCCGATTGGCCTCAATGCAGCGAGAGCAAATTCATCGATGTCTCGTCTACGCATGCAGCAATTGAACAGATCAATCGACTCTTCACCGGAGTAGTCGCCGCATCAGTTATTTTGTGCGTCTTGTTGTCGCTACGACTCATACCTAAGCGACGTGACTTGATCGCGATGTCGATCGTGCTTGTTGCCGGAGTGATGATTCAAGTGATAATCGGTGCAATCGTCGTTTGGACTGGCCTGAATCCGTTTTCAAACATCGCTCACTTTCTCGTGTCCATTTTTCTTATGACGACGGCCTACATGCTGGTTCGTCATGCCAGTATTTTTCGAACAACAGACGAGGTCGCCCCGCGCGGCGAACCGCTTCTTAAGGGTCAACCGATCGAAAAGATTGTCAAAACTCTTTTAGTGGCGACTGGGGCAGCGGTAGTGACCGGCACACTGGTCACTGGCTCTGGACCACACGCTGGAGACGAGACCGCTGTGAGACTTGGCTTCGCAATGCCGACAATAGTTCGCACACATAGTGCGTTTGTTTGGCTGACTGTGGGTGTCTTGTTGGTTTCACTACACATGACCAAAAAGAGTGCTGATGCAAGCAAACTTTTGATGCGTCCGCTCAAACGATTCGCTGCTGTTGTTCTATTTCAGGGCGCGATTGGTTACCTGCAGTATTTCCTTGGTGTGCCAATTGGGCTCGTTGCAATTCATGTCGCTACATCTGTCGCTGTTTGGCTTTGTGCGCTAGATGTTTACTGGAGCTCAAGACTTTCAGCTCTACCCAATAGTGTGCTTGACTGATAGACAGCATGTTGGGGGATAGTCGATCGGTAAAGACACTCGTTCTAAAGTTCTGTCTTTCAGTCGTCAGCGGAATTGGTCTTTTTGGTGGTTTTGCATCGTCCGTTGGCGCGACTTCTGATGATTACTCAATAATTGCTAATGTCCAGAATCAAACTCTGGTCGACGGATCTACGAGTCGTGCACCCGTCGCGGGGGTAGCGGTGACCGTTACAAAAACAGATGGAACCAAAATCGGCGAGGGCATAACGGACGAAACCGGTTTAATCACAATCGGTGTACCGAGTCGGGATGACTATCTAATCTCGATTGACACATCAACGCTGCCTGATGATCTCACGCTGATTGATGCTGATAAAGCCTCCGTGTCGATTCCTAAGGACCTGTTCACGACCAATACCAAGCGAGTTACGTTTTTTACCGGCGAAGGCGCGTCGTCGGGCGCCACTGAGCTTGAACGCATTCTTCAGCGGCTCGCTGACGGAATTCGTCTGGGAATAATCATTGCGATGTGTTCGGTCGGTTTGTCGTTGGTATTTGGTACAACAGGACTCACTAATTTCGCCCACGGTGAAATGGTGACGTTTGGTGGCTTGATGGCATTTTTCTTTAACGTAACACTTGAGATTCCAATTTTGATTTCAGGCCCAGTCGTGATCGTCTTAGGTGGCTTATTCGGGCTTCTATTCAACTGGGGAATATTCGCACGACTTACCAAGCGCGGCATCGGCTTGATCTCACAGCTTGTTGTAACCGTTGGCTTATCGATTATGTTGCGAAATATTTATCTGTTTCAATTTGGTGGACGCACAAAACAGCTATCTAGTTATTCGAAGCAGGTCAATATTGAGATTGGGCCAATCGGCATAACACCGCGCGATTTAACAACTGCGATTCTCGGTGTAATTATCTTGGTAGGTGTTGCACTTTTCTTGCAACGATCTCGACTCGGCAAAGCAATTCGGGCCGTTAGTGACAACGTTCAATTGGCATCGGCAACAGGTATCGATACACGCAAAGTTATAAAAGTAGTTTGGTTTGCCGGCGGCGCACTTGCGGCAACCGGCGCCATTTTTAGAGGACTTGATGAGCAAGTTAGTTTTTCTATGGGTTCAGATCTTCTGTTTTTGATGTTCGCCGGCATCACTCTCGGCGGTCTTGGTTCAGCGTTCGGTGCTCTCTTAGGTGGATTTTTCATCGGAATTTTCGTCGAAATGTCATCACTGGTCGTGCCGAGTGAACTGAAAGTTGCCCCGGCATTATTCATCTTGATTATTGTTTTGATCGTTCGCCCACAGGGAATCTTGGGTAAGAGTCAGAGGGTCGGCTGACATGGACTGGAACCAGATTTTTCAAAATGCGGTGCGTGCCGCAGTCGGCGTTGACGCCATCTATTTTGCGATCGCTGCATTAGGCCTGAATGTGCAATTCGGATATACAGGTCTCGTCAACTTCGGACAGGCTGCGTTTATGGCTTGCGGCTCGTACGGTCTCGGAATGACAGCACAGTATTTCGGAGTCGGACTTTGGTGGGGTATTCCGCTCGGCATTGTGTTCGTGATTATTTTGGCACTGATAGTTGGTATCCCAACTTTGCGTCTGCGAGCAGATTACTTAGCGATAGTAACCATCGCGACGGCTGAAATAGTTCGAATGTTTGTTCGCTCGGTCACGTTCAACGATATTTTTGGCGGCACCGATGGCATTCGCAATTTCAGTCGAGAGTACCGAGAGTTGAATCCTTTCAATCCAGGATCAACCTACGGTTTCGCGCCGTTTACATTTAGTGGTTACACGCTGATCACCGTTCTGGTTGGCTGGACACTCATCGCCATTTTCGCTTTGCTTGTTTGGCAGTTGATGCGCAGCCCGTGGGGACGTGTGATCAAGGGCATTCGTGAAGACGAAGACGCAGTTCGAAGTCTTGGCAAAAACGTCTACGCCTACAAAATGCAATCACTGATTATCGGCGGAATCATCGGCATGTTCGCTGGTATGTTGCTTTCGCTAGACCGTGGGTCGGTGCAACCAGATAACTACAGTCGCGACGTCACCTTCTATGTGTTTACCGCGCTCGTTCTTGGAGGTCTAGCAAAAGTTTCAGGTTCAATAGTTGGGTCGATGCTGTTTTGGATTCTGTTCGTACTCTCGGACAACATCTTGCGAGAAATCACAAGAAATGGCCCGCTTAGAATCGGCGATTTCACGCTGATTCAAAGCACACAAGTCGGGGCAGTCAACTACATGTTCGTGGGTCTTGGACTGATGCTGTTGATGACATATCGCCCTCAGGGTTTGTTCGGAAATCGCAAGGAGATGGCGCTCGATGGTCGCTGACCGACTTTATAGTGAGACCGCTAACGTCGCACGAGCCGCCCTCGCATCAGTTGATGCAGTACCCGGAGTAAAAAAGCCCGATTCAATTTTGAGCGTTGATGGAGTGCGTCGACACTTCGGCGGAATCGTGGCGGTTGATGTGAAGCATCTCGAAGTTCAAAGAGGTTCAATTACCGCCCTGATCGGCCCGAATGGAGCAGGTAAAACAACACTATTTAACTTGCTCTCTGGTTTTGACACGCCAGACGTAGGCGAGTGGCGATTCGACGGTCACAACATGAGCCGTGTGGTTGCTCACAAGACCGCGAGCATGGGTATGGTTCGAACATTTCAGTTGACGAAAAGTTTGACCAAAATGTCAGTGATTGAAAACATGAAGCTGGGCGCAATGCACCAGGCCGGCGAAAAATGGTGGAACGGTTTGCTTCCATTTGTCTGGAAGTCTCAAGAGAAAAAGATTGAAGAGCGAGCCGATGCTTTGCTCGCACGTTTCAAGATGGACCATATGCGAAACGAATATGCCGGCACGCTCTCGGGCGGTCAGCGAAAACTGCTCGAAATGGCGCGTGCACTAATGACACAACCAAGATTGGTCATGCTTGATGAACCGATGGCTGGTGTAAACCCAGCATTGAAACAGAGCCTTAACGAACATATCCGTGGCCTGCGCGACGATGGCATGACCGTGTTATTTGTTGAGCACGACATGGATATGGTCAACGATGTTGCCGATTGGGTTGTCGTAATGGCGGAGGGAATGTTGATCGCTGAAGGCACTCCTGAACAGATTGGCAATAATCCGCACGTCATAGAGGCTTATCTTGGCAGTCACCAAGGTAAATCTCTCTTAGAGGAGCGACCATGAGTAACGATGCGCTCAATGTTCATGAACTAGTCGCAGGTTATATACCTGAAGTGAACATTCTCAATGGTTGCAACGTGACAGTTTCGGAAGGCGAGTTCGTTGGCATCATCGGCCCAAATGGAGCAGGAAAGTCGACCGTATTAAAAGCAATTCTTGGCGAATGTTCGGTGCGTAGTGGCTCAGTGCTGCTTGGAGAAACCGATATCACTGGTTACATGTCGCACGAGCTTGTTGAGCGTGGGGTCGGATACGTGCCCCAGAATCGCAATGTGTTTCCGAGTTTGACTGTCACAGAGAATTTAGAAATGGGCTGTTTCTTAAAGCCAAGTAATTTCAAAAGTCGGTTTGAGTATGTGACGAACCTGTTTCCTCGGTTGCTCGATCGAGCTGCAGTAAAAGCTGGTTCGCTTTCGGGCGGTGAACGTCAAATGGTGGCAATGGGTCGGGCATTGATGATGCAACCCAAACTGCTTCTTCTCGACGAACCTTCTGCAGGTCTGTCACCGGTCTTACAAGATGAAGTATTCGTTCAGTGCAAAAAGATCAATGCCGAAGGAATCGCCATTCTGATGGTTGAGCAAAATGCGCGTCGGTGCTTGCAGGTGGCCGATCGGGCTTACGTACTTGATCAGGGGAAGAATGCGTATACGGGTTCTGGTCGCGAGCTTCTCGCAGACCCCAATGTGATCAGACTTTATTTAGGAACCCTCGCCAGAGCAACAGGGGGATAAAGAAAAGGCCCTGGACTTTCGTCCAGGGCCCTAACTTTTAACGAATTCGGTTTATTGATTACTTACCAGCGTCGAAGTTCTCGCCGA
>Ga0222714_10003813_pt1 | contig 15120 bp, 27 predicted proteins | sample C33_3DmetaG_FD_165048 | JGI IMG/M metagenome (GOLD analysis project Ga0222714, IMG submission 165048) | Estuarine water microbial communities from San Francisco Bay, California, United States - C33_3D | ecosystem: Environmental > Aquatic > Marine > Unclassified | place: USA: California... | reverse complement strand
TAGTGTTCGCTGGAAACCGCATATCGCTGTCAACCCAGAGAACGTAGTCAGCACCCCACTCCAAAGCCTCGTCAACAAGTTTTTCTCTCTGCGTGAAAATTAAGGTTCCTGGCATCTGAAGCAACTGGATGTCATTCACTCCACGCTTTGCCTCATACGCACACATCCGAGCCATATCAAAAGCAAACCCTGCCAAGACAGAATCCCGGCAGGGCACACAAACAGCAATCCTCATGGAGCCTCCTCAGACGCTACCAGGGTAGGTGCGCCATACTCTGTTGTCTGGATTGTTTAGCCAGCGTTTGAACGCTTTTTCATCTTTGACCATGAATCCCTGCATGATGCCCTTTGCATTCAGGTCATCAATCACAGTGAACGGGATTCGAGCAATGTGAGTCATTGTGTTGTCGATCTTGCGTGTAGCGTTATCGACTTGAATCTTGTTTAGCTCAATGATGTCTGATACGTCCTGCTTTGTCTCCAGGACAACAACATCATCCAACTTGTGAGCGATGGTGTATCGCCCCTCTCCTACTGAAAATAATTCTGGCATTTGTTTTAGTCCTCCCCCACCTCTCGGCAGGGGAGGGTACTTTCAATTACAGAGCCGGGTTAAGATCGAAGCACCCACCGTGAGCAGCCTCGTTTCGCATCTCAAGCGTGAACTCAGCAACCAACTGAGTCTTCTCGCTATCGCCCGTTTTTGCCAGATCGCTCGTGGCAAACGGACGGAGATACGCAACAGCAGCGTACTCAGGATCGAGCAGCAGAGCGTCACGGGTACGCATAAAGCGGTCAGGAGTGATCGCAATCGTACCAAAGTCGCTCAGATAAACATCAGCCGCAGCAATGATGGTCGTCGGGCCTTCAGGAGCGTTGTAGCGCTGCTGAGCGATACCAGCAAACGAACTAGCTTTCTGCTTCAGACCAGCATTGACCACCATCAGCTTCGGATTACCACCCGAAACGAACACCTCAGCAACAACATCCTTCAGCAGCGTCTCGGTGAAGGTGCGGGTAGCACCGTCCGAACGGGTCGAGACACCAATCGTCGTGGGATCAGTGCCAGACGTACCTGCGGAGGTATTGGTCTTCAGCCAAGACAGAATCGCACCCAGTTTCCGAGCGGTCGTGGACGAACCAGCAGTCTGCCCTTGGTTGGCAGTGATGATGGTTTCCATGTCGCGCTTCAGTTCCTGCGAAGCCTTGGAAAGTTGATAGGCTTTTTCCGATTTGCGACCTGCTTTGTTGACCGCTTCCAGAGTATTGGAAATCTGGATGGTCTTCTGCACGATCTGGCAGTAGTTTCCAAGACGGACAGTCGGGGAAATCGTAGCAGCAACAGCATCCGCACCTTCAACAGCAGCGTTTGCAGAGGTTGCAGCATCCAGAGTATCAGTCTGCCACTCGTGGTAGACAGCAGTCGCTTTGGTGCGAGCAAGGGTCGAAAGAATCGGGGTTTCGGTCGGGCTGATGTCGTAGATTACGTCAATCAGGTCTTCACGCTGACCGATAGCGGAATGTGCGGAAAAGGTAGGCATTGCAGTTCCTTACATGAATTTTTCAAACAGCGCAGCAGCATCCTTGACTTTGCCAGTCTGCCGCAGCACTTTCCGTTGAGATTGAATTGCTTGAGCCTCTGGATTGACAGTTCTTGCCGCTCCAGGCTTCAGCATCTTAGGAGCCTCAGTAACACGTTTGGTTACATCAGGCTTACCCTTCATAAGTTTGTCGTACTGAGCCGCTTTCCATAGCGTCATAACAGCGCGACTGTCATACACCGCTGAGAGTTCCTCATCTGAAAACCCAACCTGTTTAGCGTAGTTCCGGATCTCGCTACGTACAGTTTGGCCTTTCTCTGGATCTGCAAATTCAGGAATCGCTTGAGCCAGCTTCTGCTGTTCCTCAACCAACAATTGCTGCATTCTCGACTGCTGCTCCGCTTGTTGCTGTTGAGCAAGGCGTTGACGTTCAGCCTGAACTGCATATAACTGTTGTTGCCGCTGATGCTGCTCTGCGACCTTAACTGCATATCCAATCGGATCAGTCTCTTTCAGCGCACTCAAATCCTCCGGTTCCTGCTGCAACACCTTCTCGATCATCTCAAGACGTTGTGCATAAGTATCCCGGAGTTGCTTCGCCTGCTCGACAGCAGCACGTTCTGCTTCAACTGCTTTACGCTGCTCTGCAAGCGATTGGGTCTTTTTCGTGTAATCCGTGGACTGTTGATAGCCTTTGATCAGGTCATCAAGCGTTACCTCGACTTCCTCACCTGCTGCCTTAACACGGTATCGAGGTGTTTCCTCTACCTGTTCCGGCTCGCTCTCAACATACTCGCTTTGACTTTCTTCCTGCTGAGGCTCCGGAGTCGGCTGTTCGCCTTCCTCACCCAGCATTCCAAGAATCGCTTGCGCTCCCGTATTTACATCGAGGGCACTTCCTTGCGGATTGGTGTCCATAAAACCCCTTAAAAGATTTTCAACCGTTTAGATTTAATCTCAGGCGTTTCTGCTATCGCTTGGAAATGGCCTTTAATTAAATCTATCGCACGAATAATTCTATAGGCGTTTTCTCTTGTGTCAAGTTCATGTTCATTTGAGTTGACAATTTGAGAAACAAACGTCGCCTTCAGTTGCTCTAGTTCCCAGTTGAATGAATCATCCCTGAGTAGGTTTGCAGCCCTCTCCGGTGTCATCTTCATCCTGGGATCTCAACATTCCGAGTAATGCCAGCGCCGATCTTGGCTGCTTTCAACTGCGCCTCAGCTTCGAACTCCTGCTGTTTCAACTGAATCTCAGCAGCAGCCTTTTCCCTAGCCAATTGAATGTCTGCCTGGGCCTTCATGCGCTGAGTCTCGATAGCAGCCATTGCTTTCTGCTGTTCAATCTGAATCTGTGCTTGAGCCTGAGCAATCATTGCATCGACAGCAGGATTCTGTTGCTGCTCTTGCGGAGGAGGATTGGAGAGTTTCTGGTCTTGTTCAGGAGTGATTTGCTTGAAGAACTCGGCAGAATCCTTGAACCCAGCAGCCTCGATGAACCTTCCAAGTGTTGATCGATACTGACCGAGTGAAACTAGAGGATTGGCAGGCCCAAGTTGCAACAGGATCTGCTCTTGTTTAGCCAGAACCATCTGAAGCATTGCCATCTGCTCTTGCTTCGTTCCCGTACCAAGACCGACCGAAATCTGCACATCGTACTGATTCGACCATTCTCTGGGATCCATCGGCACAAACTGACCACGCAGCCGAATGATGGTCGGTTTGTCCTGATACTTACAAGCCAGATGAAGAATGCCCTTGAAAAGGCTCTTAATCCCCGTCTCAGCGAAGATTCGAGCCATTAGCTCTAGCTTACCCTGCTGTGCACTCGTAACCGCTGCAACGGCCGCTGCTGTGACATTTGACAGAACAGCAGGATCTAGTCCCTGTGCGCTATCGGATACACCTGTGCGCTTCTGCTGAGTCTGGTCGAAATACTCCAACATTGGAAATGCTTGAGCAGCAACAGGAGTGACCTGTAGCGGGACAACAGCAGCAGGATTCTTGAGCCTGACAACACCACCCGGAGTGACATTCAGAAGGTCGTCCAGATTAACTTGACCCTCCACAGCGCCGACCCGAGCATTGTTGGTGAGATACAGGTTATCCAGCATCTGACGGACAATCGTGGACTTGATCAACTGAATGTCCATCGTCCGATCAGCGAGCGACTGACCGAAAAACTTATGCGGGATCGGGATCGGGCAGATAACGTGAAACGGACAGTAATCCGTTTGATCATTCGAGAGAATCTCATTGTTGCTGTAGACGATCCTGCGGAACTCTGCGATCCCATCCTCATCTACGTCAACGTACATATAACACTCAAACACCTCGATTTCCTGCATGGCAGGGTCAAGGCTGGAGTTCTCAAACGGCTCCTCGCCTGGAGAGTACCGAGCAAGTTTCTCCTCGGTGAAGTCCAGACTGTTGTAAACAGGAAGGTTATCCACGATCGCAGGATCGAACCCCATTTGCAGGAGTTCTGTCCGAGGTACTAGCGTCCTATGTGCAACAAATGGCGCGTCCTGGAGCGTTTTAGCGCGTTTTGAGACGATCAATTCTTCGGGCGGGACATTCTCAATCTTAATCTCGCCATGTTGATTGCGCTTCTTAACAACGACATTGAAGAACATTTGCTGCATGACCTGACCCATCGGATCAGTCATTTCCTGAGCGACCATCTCCTGAGCAACGATTTCTCTGGAACCGTCAGCCATCAACAGCATCAATTCAGGTTCTGACAGGTTCTCGTATCGCTCCTCAATCACATCGATCTTGGTATCCCAGTAACACTTAACCGTTCCTGTTTTCTGGAGCAGCGCATCCTTGAACCAGTCATGCAGAATCTTGAAACCAGGATTCTTTCTGTAGAAAACCCAGTTTGCATACTCCGTTGCCTGTTTTGCTCCAGCCTCATCACCCGGGCCAGTAGGCTCAAAAGCCGCCAGATCGTCGCTAGCAGAGAAAACTCGGATGAGTTGAGGGAGAGCGCCATCAACGGCTTCTGCAACCTCTCCGGTCACGATCTGAGATCGACCTTCTACCTCGTTTCCATACGGATTCCGACGGTAGAAATCCATTGACTTCGCACGTTCTTCAGACGTTTCGGTGTCCAGATAACCGATCGCATCGTCAATCTCGGCTGAGACTATAGCTTTGAGTCTGCCTTCGTCCATTTCTCTGACCTCTTAGTGTAGGTTCGCTTGTCCGATTCTGCCAATTGTTTTTCGAGTTTCTCGATGCGCTCAGTTAATTGCTTGATTGCCTCATCGAAAACCCGCTTTGACACAATGGAACCCTGCGGTATTAGCATCATACCACCCACCTCGTATTATTTTTCAATGGTTTGCCCCAGTCATCGTTGCTCATCATGTCCAAACTCTGAGCAAGATACCTCCACGCATCCGCTGCATGACTGTGTTCGTCGTGCAGTGGCGCACCCGGCTCATTCGTTACCTGATTAACCTGCCTGCGATAGCGCTTGAGATGATTCACCAGTTCCATGCAATTAGACTGGTCAAAATAGGCTCTAGGAAAGACTTGCCTTGCAAGCCTTATACCCTCCTCTGGATTACCTCTTGAGAGTACCTGGACGCTTCTGCCAAGACTCTGGAGCATTTCTTCTGTCGACTTGCCTGACTTGAAATCCTTGCTTGCTCCGTCGTGCGGGATGTAATCCGTTCCCCAGTTCCATTTACGTTCCTGCAACTGCATAACGTAGCTGTCAATGGTTCTGTGACTGTCCTCGATATAGTCAATGATCCTGATTTCAGACGCTACCCTCTGAACGCAAATAATCGACATGGAGTCATTCCATCCTAAATCCCAGACTGTATGAACCTTTAGAAGCGGGTCTAGCGGTACGTTCCTGATCCTGCCTTCCCTCTGTACTGCTTCCATTTCATTTGCGTAGATAGCACCCTCAACAGCAGGACGGCATCTGCCTTCCCAGGTTGTGAGGTATCCGGTCGGATCGCGGTCTAACCAGTCTCTGCGCTCTTTATCGAGTTCTTCGGGAAACCAAGGGTTGTCACTCCAGTTGATCTCACACACCCAAGAATCATTCGGTGGATGCGTAACGAATCGAGTGAAGGTTTCATCCGTATCGAGTTCAGGATTAAATGTCACCCAGATTTCTGATCCAGGTTTCCTGATCGTTGGAATCAAAATGTCCCATGATCGCTTACTGACAACCTGTGCTTCCTCAACCCAGCAGATGTCCGTACCTTCGTACGACTTGAGGTTGACTACACCCTGTTGGCGAATACCTGCAAAGGTGAACTCTGTTCCGTTAGCACCGATGATCTTTGTTTCCTGAACCGTGTATACAGATTGCAAGTTCAATAGTTCAATCTGATCCTTCAGCAAACGATGCACAGACTCTTGGATGCTTTTCTGAGTCTCCCTAGCACACAGCACCCGGATTGGCTTTGTAGCTCCTAAAGCAATCAATGCTCTTGCTACAGACCAAGACTTACCTGATCCTCGACCACCATGAAGGATCTTGTATCGGCGTGGCTGGAATAAAGGAAGCAGTTTGTCCGGTATCTCAACTCTGGTTCGAGACACCGACCACCTCTAGCACCGTTTGTATTGGCCCACCGTTAGTCCCGGAGACTTGAGTCTCAACAGGGATCAGCCTTGCTGCTAGCTTGTAGAACTCAGTCAAGTGCTTGGGATCTTCCATCGCCCATTGCACCATCCTCTCAGTTCCACCTAGCTGCTCGAATGCCTCAGCAATAGCCTGCTTCATGCTTTGATGGACTTTATTAGGACTGCCCTTTGGCCTTCCTCGTCCTTGCCGAGTTAAATTTTGATTCTGTATTTTATTTTCCACACTCTGACTCCTTTCGGTTGGTCAGTAATTACTTACTTCGTTTGCTTATTAACTCCAGCACAGCCTTATCTGATTGCTGATCAACAGTAGGAGCAAACAATGCTCTAGTACGATTGTCTGTCTGTTCCTCTGGATCGGTCAAATAGTAAACTGCGATTGAGTTTCTTGTTACACCTTGTGGGCATTCTATCGGCTCTGGCAATCCGTGCCAACTTCCCCGAGTGTCGAATATCACCGCTCTGTTAAACCTCGGCTCAATAGTCTGGACAAGTTTTCTGCTGTTCTTGTACAGACCCAGCCCACCACCCCACTCCGGTTGCCATTCAGGAGTAAGGTAAACAATAAGGTTAAGCCGACGTTGTAGATGTAGCTTCGGATGGAGGTTGTAGTCCAAGTGAACATTTAACTTGCCTCCCCTGCCATGCTGATGCAACCCACCACCGTGCAAACCGAGATCCGGGATAAGTTCGCAATCTGTGTATCTGCTCAGGAAATCAGCAAACGATTGACTCAATAGATGCTGGAAGGTCTTGTATATGTTTGGCCCGAATCTGTGCCAGTCATTACAAGTCTGCTTTACCTCTAGCGGATTGTCATACCGGAACCAGCATTCGTCGTCTGGTTTTGGAAACTCTGCTGCTACATCGTGCGGATGAACCAAGAAATCATCGACAATGCAGTGCCAAAAAGGTGAGTCAGAAACAATCATTCTACGTTCAGAATCCTGAGCGCCCCTTCCTCACCTGGGAACACAACAAAGTTGCGAGTTCCCTTACCTTTCTGCCTAGACGCTTCATCAAGATATTTTACACCCGGAACGCCAAACTGCCTTAGCGCAGCTTCACCAGCCCCAGTTTTGCCAGACAAAGATTCCCATGTATTTAGGAACTGATTTACAGTTACATTCGGCCCATACAAAAGCGACAAATCACCACCTAGATCACTTATTGCATTTTCCGGAAGCATTGACCTAGTTTGTTGAATTGCTTCTTTTACTTGTTTTGACTGTCTACCGATTGGTTTATCCCAGTCAATCATCTTGCCAATCATCTCGTCTGGGATGTCTACTGTATACATTTTTCCTGTTGCTTTTGCAGGACTTAGTTTTTCTACTGCATCTGCAAGACCAGCATAAGTTCTCGCATATTTGCTTTCTCTTATTGATTTTGCAATATCATCTGCGCTACTACCCATTATCAAATCACGAACAACCTCATTTGCTTTTGCCATGTATGAGCTTTGCAATTTCGGTTCAATTTGACCAGAGTTTGCAACTAACGCATCAACTAAATCACTAGACCTGAATGGCCCAGCAGATGTTTCATATTTATCTACTGCGGTTGACATTTTATATTGACCAGCAGTCGTCGGACTTTCTGCAAAATACAAACCATGCCCATAAGACTGAGCGCCCTCTCCGCTGCCGATTTTGCTTGCATCAAACTTAGTAAATTTATACGGACTGCCATGATAGCCAGTAATCGCTAACAACCCAGCTTCCGGGTTAGCCTTCATCATCTGCACAGCATCAGCAAGCAACCCTGGAGCCTTAGCAGCAGCCTGCATACCTACCTTAAACGCCCCTGCTGGAGCGCCAATCCCAGGCATATTTCCCATTGCCTGTCCCATACGATAGGTTTCTTCTCCCAACAAACCACCATATTCTGGTTTGTCCAGCCCGAGATAACCCCTGCCAGCACCACCAACTACCGCAGCAAAAGGCTCACCAATGTTTTGTTGGTAAGCCTGATAAGCCTGTTGCAGACCTAGTGAACGAAGCAGTTGGTTGATGTCCATACGTCACCGTTTCTTGGCAGTCTTGGCAGCTTGCTTGAAAGCCTTGGCAGTTGGAGCGCCCTCAGTCCCAGGTTTACGCATCGTTTCCTTGGAACCCTCAGCAATACGCTTACGCTTTGCGTGAATGTTGGCGTATAAGCCTTTCATTTTTCATTCCTTTTGCTGATTGCCTTAGCCTTAGCCTTAGCGTCTGCCTTGGATGATGCACCCCATGCTCGCAATGAAAGCAACAGACGGGTAGGTTTGCCGTCCTTGTATTCCGGCCCAGGCATACCACCCATCCTTGCAAGAAACGATGCTCGCCTTGGATTGTCACCAGACTTGACAGGAGCCTTCAGATCGCTTCCAGGATTGGCACGTTCATAAGACTTCCTGCCAGCCTCATTCAACCCGCCTGACGGACTTTTACCGGCTTTTCTAGTCCATGCTGGAGTTTTCAATCTTCGTCCTCCATCATTCGAGCCATCTTCAGCATCATCTTGTGTTTCTCTGTCATACCTTTTACAGGCCCGCCAGCTAGCCAACGATCACAGGCCATGTCCTCGGAACATCGAAAGTCCCATCGAGCACAGTAGCCAATATCGTCATCGTCTACGATCTCTTGCATATCCTCTGGCAGACCAGCAACAATGCACTCCATCATCTCCGGAGTCTGGATGAATCGAGCGCAATTGCCGCATTTGTACTCATCATCCTCTGCCTCAGCATAACCTGCTTTCGACTCGGCTTCAGCCTTGTTTCGGTCGTTGACCTTGCTGTCACCAGTAGCAATCGGACATTCCATTATTTCTTCCTCGGCATCTTTTTGTACGCTTTGGCAGGAGTCGCCTCAATCATTTCCTTGGCAACCTTTTGTGGAACGCCCGTCTCTTTCGCAACCTTTTTGCTTCCGGCTGCGGCATACATAAGACGCTGCTGCTGTTTACTGGTGATCGGCATGGATCAATCCTCAACAATGGTTTCGAGATGCCCAATCCTACCTCTGACCCCAATTTTATCAAGAAACTGGCAATTGGTCTTGTCAATATGAGCATACAACCCATGCTCAATATCGTAAACCTTTCCAGATAACCACCTCTGCCAATGCTCTTTTTCTATTTTCTCCAAGACTGATTTTAACTCCTGACACTTGGACTTTGGCATCCCAAACAACCGAGTCATCAGCATACCCTCAGTCCCAACCTGATCCATGCTGAACCCAGTTCTCCGAGGATGAACGAAGGTGTACTTGTCATGCTCGTGACTGTCAGGATCGAAGTCATCCGTCACCTGATACCGACCTGACAGCTTGTACACCCTGTCGTAGTAGAACGCCTCATCCATCATCAACTGTAGTGCATGGATCTCGATTGCATTCTGCACAAACCCAATAGGCAAGTTTTGATTGTGCGCTTGCCTGATCCAATCTGCTCCCCACAGTCCAACAAGCACTACACGATGTGGTAATGCCTATAGGAGCGAATCTTTGGGCCTTACAAGCGACGTTTCAACGATGTGAATGGTAGACAGCGGAGAACGCTTCCAAACGCTCTCAATCGTTCCTATCAGTTCCTGGAACCTTCGTTCGCTGTCGTTGATGGCGGAAGTGACCAAAAAGTTCAGCACCACTCACCTCGCGTACTTTTCCACGATTGCCTAGCAAAGACTTGACCCGATCCCTGATATCTGCTGCCAGAGAAGTGATCCGGCAGGAAATAGTGCGACGGATAAACCGTGATATCTCTGAATGAATGCTCATGTACTGTCTTTGTCAGTCTTGCTGGGCCTGAGAACTGCCACGCCATTCGCCCGTCAACATCATCCTTTTCCATGTCGCTGATGATCTGACCGATCAACGGATGTTTTGGGACTGCTCCGACGATACCGTTTGCAATCAACCCAGGACGGGCAATCTCATTCTCCCAGCAGGCAAAGACATCCGGCTGAAGTAACCAGTCCTCCAGAGGACGAACGCACTCGGAATCCGCATCCATCGCAATCCCACCGTGCCTGTAGAGGATCTCCCATCTCATGCAGTCTGCAACACCGGCCTTTTCCTTGTCCCAGAAATGCGCCATGTGTTTCGCCAGAATCCATCCGTCCGAGAGACTGTCGTTCCCCCAGACTTTGATTGTCCAATCTGGATGTGTCCATGAGTCGATCTCCTTTGGGCGCTTTGATTCATCGCCTACCCAAACAAAATGTAGGAGTTTGGGGATCATGAAAAAAGTCCCCCAGCGATTGGGGGACAACAGGAGGAGGAGACAACCGTCATTAGTTTACCTCAGTTTTCTGGTGTAGCAAACGCATGGAGTCAATCGCACCCAATGCTCGCAGTTTAGGCTCAGAGTATTCCTTCATGTTTCTCGAACCGTATCCGGGCCCAACCCACATACGCGGATTGTGGAAATGCGGGACATACACAATACCCCGTTTGATCCAGACCTTCTGCATTGTTTTCATGCTACGTCCTTAACGAATACACCATTCGGAAGCAGAGTGCCTTTTCTGTCTTTGATTTCCATATATGCACCCTGGAGGCAATCAACCATATCCAGTCCTGCGAGTTCGCAGAAGTTGATCATGCAAACCAATACGTCTCCCACAGCATCAGCAGTCAGGGTGATATCTTTTTTAGCAATACCATCTGCCAGTTCACCCATCTCTGACACCATTTTTAAGAATTGAGCGTTGGCAGTTGAGTTTGGAATAATTTGTCGCGCTCGACTCCAGCTAACAACCAGAACGTAGAGTTCATCGAAAGACATTTTTTGCATAATCATTCTCCTGAATCAATTTGATGGTATTGGACAATAGGCGTGATTCCGTTTGAATACGTAAAAGGCTGTCCTGTGATGCTTGTGCGTTTTTTTGGAGCAACGCTGTCCACAGAGTTCCAATTTCTCGATGTATCGCTAGCCACCCTACCACCCAGTCTGGCTGACTCTCTGTCCCAGATAGATTTGTTGAGCCTGAAGTTTCTGCGATCTTCGCTTGTGAATCCATTTATTACTACTTCCTTATCGTTTGACATTGTTTCAATCAACTTCTTGCGAAAGTAATCCACATCAATATCCAGATAATGTAGATAACTTTCCAAGGCATCCAACCAAATAAAATCATGTGCAGTTGTTGCGTCCCATTGCATTGATATTGGTTTGGTTTTAATTGGTGCGAGACAGGAATCTCTGATTGCTAGAATTACAACAGAATAAAGCAGTCTGTGTTCTGGTGTCGTGTGATCTTTGTGTTCTGGTGTAACGTCAAGCATTGTTTTTCTCCTTTAGTTTTGCTTCGATTCTCATTTCTCACTTCTTGATCTGATTTCTTGAGGCGCGCCGGTTACATATTCCGGATAATTACGCAAATAAAACTCTACGATTTTGGCGCATTCTTCACGTTCACGCTCTGCAACCAGATCTGCAAACTTATGCAACCATTCAACCGTTGCACTTGCAACACCGCTTTGTGTTACAAACGTGATGCCTGCATTATCGGCAAGATCGATGATGTCGTCTTCAGTCATGGCAACCCTCGATTTGCGAGCAGATCCGACTGTAATCCTTATCCGTCATCTTTCTTTCAAGCCACGGAGCAGGACGTCCGTTCCTGTCACACACCTGGAACTCGATTTCTGACCACCCGTAGTAGTCCAGATCGCTCGCTGCATTGCGACTGTAGGAACCTTCCAAACGGTTGTAGCTTGTCAGGTCAATCAAGCAGGGGATACCTGCAATGCGTGATTCAATCATCTCAATCTCCCAAGAGCATTCCGATGTTTGATTTTGGTACTAGCAGTTGATCCTTCATCTCGACTGGGATCTTCGGCAGAGGATGCCAGCCGATGAACCAGTTTGATCCATCCCAGAACTCTGTCTGAGCGATTCCTGCTTGGTTTAGAAGCAGAACCTTCTTGTCTCTGGGACAGTCGTCCATCGTTCTGAAGAACAGGTTTGGATCAGTCTTGGCATTCAGCATTACCATCCTCCACAGGTTTGGGGCCGAAGCCCCAATGATTTACTGCTGACTCAAAAACTCAACAACCTTTTTCATCCCATCTGGGCTAACTGTCCACTCAGGAATGCCTCCATCAAGGCACAGACCGTCTTTGTAGTCACCTTTCAGGATGGTGCTGGTGTAATAGCGACTGACGAACTGTCCACGCCCCATTGAAGACTTGTGATCAAAACGGCTGTCGTAAAACTCGACCATCTGCTCTTTTTCGTTCGTGAGGCAGTCATCACGGCCGTACTTGTCGCCGGTGTTGACGATGCGGACGTTGTATTTGTCAACTTGAATCATTGTGTTCATGTTTGCTGCTCCTATGTGTGTTGTCTCGATGTAAGAATCATCTCACACTTTTGACCGCTTGTGTTGTCGTTTGCAAATAAATTTTTTAATCGATCTCAACAACCTTATAGTTTTCTTTCATAGCCAGAAGTTGCTCTCTCGCTGCTGGCTGGCAGTCAGCACCATTCGTTGCCATGTGATGGGCCCAGATGTCAGCGAGTCTCTTGTCATCCTTGATTCCTCTCTTGAGCAGCAGGATTGCCTGTGCGCTCTTTGGGAACTTCGCCCAGTGCAGGTAGTCGAATCCTGATGTACGCATCTGCTGCACAGCGGATTCTATGATCTGCTTTCCAGCCTCTGTGATTTCTTTGGCAGGCATTGGCAATGCAGGTCTGTGTTCTGGCCTATCGAACTGTTTGCACAACTGAATCCAGTCAGCCAGAGACGGGGGCCATGCAGGAGGATCTCGCTTGATGTGATCCAGAACCTGTTTGATTGTTTCCGGTGACACAGACCTCAGTTGAGTCTCCCAGGCATCCTTTGCCAACTGGATCTCTTGTGGCGTAGATCCAAATTGAGACAACACTTTTTGTTTGCCCCAAAACACGCCAAAACGCTCTATCAGCCGTTCGCAATAGCTTTGCATCTCGCATCCCCCAGATCAATGATGTTTTTGCCTGTCAGTTGATTCCACAGGTCTTGCTTCTGATCCTGCGTGCGCTGTTTTTTCTCTACCCACTCAGCCTTGAACCCTCTCCATCCGAGCAGCACCATGTGATCTAGTGCCTGCTCTAGAGTCCATCCTGCAATGTGAGCCTCTGTCCTGATCATGTTGACAACTCTAGGAGTCACAATGGCTTTCTTAAACTTTCTATGTTCGACAAAGTAGTCCCAGCACTCTTGGCTAACGTCTTCTGGTTTCATGTCATCTCCTGTTGGAGTGCGTAGCATAATGCTTTCACTGCTCGATAAGTGATGATTTTTTTCTACTGATCTGTGTTTTTCTATAGCTCTGTATTTATCTGAGCATAGTTCCCCCAGGGTGGAGCAGACCTTCTTGCGAAGCACTTGCTCTGACCTCTCCCATCTTTAGCATCTTGTGCTAAGACCAGAGTACGCTGGACGCTGCTATTCATCGATGCCTGAGTGGTCTACCACCGCTGTCTCAGGCGTCTTCCCCAGTCCCTAGCAGACAGGCTGGACGGCAACAATTCGGGTGAGGATTGGCCGGTGTTTTCTTCCGCGCAGCCCATGCAGGCTCTTGATCTCGCTCGGAGTGCGGTTGGCCGTAGAAACAAAAAACCCTTGCTGCTGCACCCTGGTAGGAACCCAGACTGTGTGGATCTGGGCAGGATGCATGAGCAAGGGTTCTATCCGTCGGTTCCTACGCCAACAGATAGAAGTCTACCTAAAAACAAGTTGTCGTGCAATTGTTCCCAAAACAACACGTTGTACAGGTCACAATTCGCCCGTTTTGGAAGTACGTGTGTGTAGCGCATGCCGCTACAGCAGCACCGGACAACAACAGACCTACAGCAAGAATGATCGCTTTCATGTCGACTCCTGTGGAAAAAACGCTTGCATTGTGATGGGCGCTACAGTCCTGAGTTCATTGAGAACAGCCTGAGCGACCTCCCTGTGCTCCTTCTGTGTTGTAGGGTCAAGACGCTGCTTCAGGTAGTGAATCCAGCTACGCATCGTCCCGTTGACATACATTTTGGACATCGTTAGACCCTCCGGAAGCAGTGATCTGGCTTGTTCTTTAGCAATGCCAGCCTCCAACGCAGCTTTGTATGCTGCACCGCAATACTTCTGGATGTTGCGCTGGAGTCGCTCCCATTCTGCAATCGTTTCCTGATCAGAACAGACAATACTGTTTTGTCGGTTCTTTGGATCATTCATCCGACATTCCCGTAAGTCAGCCTCAGAATCAACAACTGCATATCTCTGGGAGAACTCCTGGAAACTGAAGGATCGATGTCTGAGGATCTGTCTGCCTATGTCACGGGTCGTTTCAATCTCCATGCACACATTAGCCATCTCGAACGGACTAACGTGCCCGTTTCGCATCAGATACGCTAAAAGATTGGTGTTTCCAGAATGCTGGTTTTTGGGGTTTGACACTCTGGCTATGAACAGGATCTGCTGGTCGATCTCCGGTGTTGACCACTGTATTTTTGCTTGCACGTTTTGACCTATAGATTCGTTGTCTCTCTGCATCACACACTCGACACCTGCTGTACAGACCGTCTTTCGGGTGTCGATAGAACTGATCTTCCTCCTTTGATTCCTTGCACTGCTTGCAGGTCTTGAACTTCTTTTCAATGCGTTTGAAGTTGTGATCCCACACGCTCACATTGGTTTCAGCTTCCCTTCTTCGCACAAAACCAAAATAGTCTTTCTCCATGCTGCTTCCCATAATTCTTTCCGTTCCTCATAAGTCAGTTTTTTGCCCTGATCAATTTCTGAATGGCATCCAACACAGAGGGCTGCTGAGTAACAGTCATGTGCCTTCATCGCCATTCCTTTGCCGTATTGACTCCAGTTAGCGTGTGCTGCTTGTGTTTCTCCCTCCCGTCCGCAGAGTTGACAAGGTAGGCTTGCTACCGCTCTCAGAAATGCCTTGCTTCTCCACATTCCACCACCTCATGATTTCTTTTGCCAATTGATTCTT
>Ga0222714_10003812_pt1 | contig 15124 bp, 16 predicted proteins | sample C33_3DmetaG_FD_165048 | JGI IMG/M metagenome (GOLD analysis project Ga0222714, IMG submission 165048) | Estuarine water microbial communities from San Francisco Bay, California, United States - C33_3D | ecosystem: Environmental > Aquatic > Marine > Unclassified | place: USA: California... | reverse complement strand
CGTTGAGTTGTTTTATGCGTATTAATACAAGTCCTTTGCCTAGTATTAATCCTTCTTTCTTTTTGTCGTATGTTTGATTTTTTATTAATACGTCTTCGCCCCATACTGGCAAAAAATGTGATGGCCCATCGATTTCGATAGCCACATTTATTTTAGGCAACACCATGTCTATTTGCAACTTGGTATTTGCTAAGGTCTGTTCTTGATGAAAATTGACTTTGTATCCATCTCCTATTAACTTGTTGAGAATATATTTCTCTAATTTTGATCCAACCTTGCTAGTTTCTCTAACTGCCTTATTAGCTTTTTGTTGCATTAGTTGTTTCTGGTCATCTGACATAGATTCCCATGCTTGTTTAGCTTTGTTTTTTCGATTTTCTAATGTTTCCTCAGATGATTCTGCCCATGACACCATAACACCTTGACCAATTTTATGTTTTGTTGATTCTGATCTAGTTTTGCCTTGAGTTGGATGTGCAGTTTTTCCGCTTTGTAGTGCATTTTTTTGAGCTTCACTTTTGTCTCTGATATGAATACCAAGCCTTTTTGCTTCTCTTCGAATTTTATTTGGGTATGTATCATACAATTTCGCTATATCAATAAAGCTTTTCTTTTGTGTTTCATATAGATCTTGTAGTGTTTGTAGCTTTTGTTGATCTGTTAACTTGGTGAAATCTAACATTTTGTTGTCTCCTGAATTTTTTGGATGATATCATCTATACTATCATTATCTTTCAAAATAACTAATTTGTCACACATATTTACAATATTCTCGGTATGAGAAGACTCATCAGAGATGATAATATTATAATGTTGATTAAAAATATATTTGCTATAAAATATAGGTATATTCATATGTGTACTTATTGCGCATTTATTCGTATATATCATTGGATAATTGATCAGTCCAGAGGAATACAATTGCATATATAATTTATATGCTGATTCATTTAATGTGTTGACGTACAATACTATATTATACATATCTTTTCCTTTTGCGTATAATTTTATTTATAGTATCATTATTATCAATAATATATATGTGTCGAGAATCTATATCGACGCTATAAAATGTAATATTAATATTTATGCTCTCGTTTATTATCTCAAATAAATAATACTTTTCGAAATCACGACTATGTACCATGTCACTAAAAGTATCTCTATAGGCGTTATCTATATATATTAGATCATATAATGGTTTCGGTAAATCAAAAAAACAATGCTCAACACTACCGTCCTGATTATTTATAAATCCCACCCCAGACTTGGATTGTCTTGTAGTAATCAGAAAATTATGTTTTTGTTTTATTTGTTTTTTAATTTTTGGTATAGCATTATGTTCGATTATGATATTACCATTCATTACAATAAGATTGTCTCCTGTCGCATATTTTATTCCATACTGAACCCCAAGACCAATATTAGTAAACTCATTGAAGTTATGACTAATATATTTAACATTTGGGTATTTTTTATTTAGGTACTTCTGCAATTTTTTTGATTCGAAAGCACCAATAACAATAATTTCATTATTTTTGACCAATTTATTGCACATGCCAATCTGGTAATCAATAATATTTTCTTTTCCAATGTTCAATAATGCTCTATTACCTAGTGATTTAATTTTTTTGTCAGGTAAAGAATGGATTATGATTATACTAGTTTTTATCATTTTTTTGTGCTACTATATAGTATTCAAAAATATTAACATATCTCATTATTTGTATGCTAAACCCAATAGCTTTTAATATTTTTACTATCTCTGACATAATATGTATTGATTTTTTGTTGTGGGTATATAGGATTTTTTGACAAATATCATAATCTATTTCTTTAAATATCACGGATGATGCGAGTTGCTTAAGGTCTGTACCTTGAATAGTTAATGTTCCTTCCGTTTGTAGTTTATTATACATTAATTCAAGTGTTGGAATAGCGTGTTGACTATCCATATAATCCAATAGGTCTTGTATTGTGATGCTCGGAATAGAATTTTCTTCGTAATTATCTATATCTTTATATTGCTCATATTTGATACCAACAGGCAATATGTCAGGTTTATGGATATGAAAAAATATAGACTCTATCTTCATAGCAAATATGTCCTTTTGGCTAGGTTGTATAATATATCATTCCACCGTTCTTTATTTTCTGCAGTGCAAGTTAGTATTAAATCGTGACTTTGTCCCCAAGTATTGTATACGACGTTATTTATGGCTATTCTATAGCAGCATTTAAAATTATCTATATTCTGTTTAGCTATATTTATATCTACGGACTTGTCTTTGGGGGTATGATCAACAACTAATACCGGTAAATGATAATTTAATGATATGGTTTTGACTTGTGTATGAGAATACATTTTATTATTGCATATTATCAAATGAGGAATAATATCGCCAAAATATAAATTTTCATAGTTGTATAGATTATGATTGAGTTGTTGTATATATTTGGTAAATGCTCCATTATCACAAGGTGTCCATACTATATTAAGAGTATCTTTTTGTGATAATATTTCTTTAGCTATAATAGTTGATACAATATTCATAATAATTGTTGTAGCGTATAATTGTATGAAAAAATATTATTATCTAAACGTATACAGTCCGTTTTATTGTTGTTTTCATATGCTGTTCTCATGCAATGTCGAATACTGTGGATGTTTGGTTCCCTCCACTGCTCATAAATAGTAAATGTTTTATGGCTATAAAAATCTCTCGAATAAACGCTAGTTTCCACACTATCAACCAATAAGCCATTAACTCTGTCGATATAATCACATGATCCTATGCCTGAAGTATTGATAACTCTATTATTCAGCATATTCGCCTCTATGGCACAGGCTCCATTGGCATCGCTTTTTACTGCGTTTACATAGCAATGACAACTCTGATGCAGTCTGTATATGTCGTTGTCTGTCAACAATCCACATAATATGTCAATTTTGTTGTCGTTGATCGGGTGTCTTTTAACCGCTTTATGTATATTATTTATTTCGTGCTTGATAATACTTTCTAAATTCTTATTATCTGTATAATAGTCGCCAGTTTTTACAAATAATCTTACATTATCTGTTTCATCGAACTCTAATAAAAATGCTAGTATAATAGCTGGTATATTTTTTTTCTCAAAATATTGACCTATTGTATAGAAAATATATGCATCTTGGTAGGATTGGTTTTGTCCAAAAAAATTAGTTTTATTGTCATAGTCATATAAACCATAAGGTTCCGGAATAACTTTGATTGGTATATTTACTCCGCTATCATGCAGTGATCGTTGCGACACCGAAGAGCCAACAACAATCTCATCCAACATATTGATTTTTTCTATCCATCCAGAGTGAGATATATTCGAGGTTTCTATTTCGACTATTCCTACATTCTTACCAAATCGTTTGTCGTAAACAAACATATCTGGGTTGCCATGCTGTATGATATAATCATAATACGAACAAGATAATTTTTCTAGATTGGTGAAGTCAGGTGTGTCTTCTGCATGAAATGTGGTGTTTTGAGTTAAATAAATTGGTCTAGAACATACCTGATTATTTTTATCGGAAATTAGGCAATTCAGCCATCTTCTGGCAGATCTACCTAAACCATTATTTTCTCTATATGGTCCTATATATAGGATATTATTCATTTGAATACTCAATAATAGGTTTTAATTCTATCGGCATACTTTTGTTGTTTGTTCTGATATTTTCTAATAAGATTTTATGTTGTAGATAAACGTCTAATGAACGAACAGCATCATGAATATTATATTGAACTACTCCATTTTTAGTCAACATGATACCATTATCAAGGCTATAGATCATATTTTTGATGTATGATGTTTTCATTAATCCTGGCTCTTTAATAATATTATGTACTATGTGATATACAAACTTTTCATTGTTTCCATCATAATTTAGATTGGTATCTGCTACGATATTACGCTCAGGTTTATCCCATTTGCCCTGGTCCTCTTTGAGATCTATATTGTTAATAATATTTATTAGATTATTAGTGGTTATATCCCAAGAATATTTTTCTAGTAATAATTGTCTTGAACTATTTCCTATATCAGATAGCTGTTTATTATCTATTAAAGTTTCTATGATATTAATTGCATCATCATTATCAGGATATACCCTAATAGAGTTGCTATCGGCCTCTCTGAATTGTGTTTTAACTTTAACTAAAAATCCATTCAAATTTTTTCCAATTTCTCCCATGGCTCCATAGTCTACGGTAATTAATGGTATTCCGCAAGCCACTGCTTCTACTTGTGGTATACCAAACCCTTCGCAGATAGCATATTGTATATAAATGTCAAATAGATTATATATACCACATAACTCATCATCAGAAAGACCATTGGTGACACTGCACATCCTTGATATATTGTTACATTTATTACATACCGTTGTTGGTCCCTGGTATTTTTTAATCATAAAATGATGACATTTATGACATCTATATGTTAACAGTACATGATTCTGTACCTTATATTCCAATAATAATTCTGGTATATTCCATCCGTCTATTTCCGGGTATGAGGTATGTAGATATAGTAAAATATTTTTCTTGGGATTATTGTCTAATAGTCGTCTTAAAATACTAAATAATTCTGGTATTAATTTACGTTTTTGATTGCGTAAAACGCTACCAATAATAAAAGCGTCAGCTAGATTATATCTTAACTTATGTTTGATTTTATCTTCTACAGGCTTAAATAGATCTGTGTCCACAGAATCACTTAATATTCCTCCAAGATGCAATTGGTTATTATTATCCAACTTAGACAATTCTTCTTTTGCCCATTGTGTATGTGTTAAAACCATATCAGCATTACTAAAATTTACCATAGTATCAACTAATAATGGCGATGAGTCAAAGGTTGGTGCTATCATCCAATAAAAAAATTTTCTCAGTGGTGATATTTCTTGATAAGCAAACATCCAAAAGTCACGAAAATCTATTACAATATCTGGCTTATAGTCTAGCAATACAAAATCGAATACAAATTTTCCAAATTGATTACTTACATCGGACGAGTATTGTTTATATTTAGAGTGATCCTTTGGCAGTGCCGCTGGATATATTCTCCATGGTTCAGACTTTACTTGGGACGGAGTACGATAGCAAGAAAGTTCAGCAACATCGTACCCAAGGTCATATAATCTGGAAATAACAGCCCTACTAAAGTTACCAAATCCAGAACTTATATGGCTAGACTCTGTACAAAATAATATTTTTTTCTTATTGGTCATCAAACTATGTCTTATGATATTTATATCAAAAAATAATCCCCATAGATTTGATGGTCTACAGGGACTATTTATGATATTAGGAGCAATAATTAGAATGCTACGACAGCATCTTCCTTTGTCTCTCTCTTAGTCTTGCTAGACTTACTTATCTTAGCAAAATTATTCACTCTTACCTTCATGGTAGAGTGTTTTACTCCGTCCTTTTCCCACGAATCATTCCTGAGAGATCCTTCTACCATAACTAGATCGCCCTTAGCCAATGATTCGGCAACAGCTTCTGCTCCAGTATCCCAAGCTTCACATTGTACAAACGTAGTAATTTTGTCTGTATCTCCGTTTGACTTAGTAAATTCTCTTGATGTTGCAAGAGTAAAATTGACAACGGAAGTTTGTCTACCTCCAGGACTCACCGTTCTCAACTCTGGATCTCTAGCTAGGTTACCCTTCAAAATAACAAGATTCATAATCGACTCCTTCAAGGTTAAAGTTACCAAACATACATTATTATATCTGCGTTGGCCATAAAGTCAACTATAGCTGCCAGCATTTCTTGACTATGAAGCTATCTTTTTTCTTGGATTGCTCCAAATTAAATAATACAGTATTATCTGCATATAATATATCTTTGTGTGTAGAGAATTCTTTTGGAAAAATTACCAAATCCACACTACCAGTACCATCAACAATTTTCAAAAATGCCATATCTTGACCAGGATTTTTGCCAGATTTTGTTTTAACAATATTGATCTCACCAATTTCTGCACCAACGATAATATTCTTTGGTAATTGACTATTTTTGGATAAGCCTTTACAATCTGTATTAGCGGCGTCAAGGTTTCTACTATCCACTACAGAGCATGTAATCGCTGCCCCCAATAAATGTTTTTCTATACCAGCAATCCATTCACAATCATCTGTCAGGCTATATGCTGGGTTGTCAATGGCCTTTATTAAAGATTCGACCACTAGATATCGTTTTTTATTAACTTTGTCCAACAAGAACGATAAGATGTTCTTCATAGGTAGGCTTAGGATTTCAAAATTGTCTATGATTAGATCCTTCTCTCTTTTGCTAAGATTTTGTAAAATCTCTAACATAAAGATCATTTTTTTTCTACCAATTTTCAGATAATCAAAACCACCAACACTAATCATATTTTTAGATGCTGTACTATTTAACTGGTCCAAAATTAAGAATAGTATCTGATTTGCATTAGTATTTTTTATATCTAAATCATAATGTGATATTAGTTGAGTTAATTTCTTAAATACAGAATCTCCAACACCTTTAATATTCGTTAGTCCAAAATATATAACATCATCATACAGAGAGAACTCTTGGTCTAGATGTCTGAAATCTGGGACTTTGATCATGATATCTAAGGAATTAGCATTACTTATCAGTTCTGCGATTTCTCTCATAGGATCAATTTTGTCTTTGGCAAACTTTAGATATGACACGAAAAATTGCAATGGATAATGAGCTTTAGCATAAGCAGAAACATAGGCATTTATGGCATAACTAATAGCGTGAGACTTATTAAACGAATATCTCTGGCTTTTTTCGATCCAGCTAAAAATTTTCTCTGCCTCGTCTTTGTTTACTATGCTTTCCTGTTGTGTCTTTTGCAAGAATAGATCTTTGATCTTATTCATTTCTTCTGGATTCTTTTTACCAATAGCTTTTCTTAACATGTCTGCTTCTGTTAAGTCAAAACTAGCAATTTTTTGACAAATTTCCATAGCCTGTTCTTGGTATACCATTTCACCAAACGTTGGCTTTAATATGCTTTCCAGAGACGGATGGAAATAATCTATAGATTCCAAGTTATTCTTTTTATCTATAAAGTGGTTGCTTACGCTTTTGCCGTCACGAAAAGCCTCCAAACATCCTGGCCTCATAATACTGATTAGTGCTGCCAATTCTTCTATATTAGATGGCTTAAGTTTTTTAGCCATGGATTGGCCGAGACGAGATTCTAATTGGAATACACCTTTGGTATTACCGTCACCAATTAGATTCCAGGTTTTAACACATCTAGAATCTATATCATCAAAATTTAATAAAAGCATTATTATGAATAGCTTGGTTGTTGAAAAGCGTTTTTGAACTGAATTTTTTGCGAAAGTTTTTTATGCAATCTAAGGAATCGTATCAAAATATCTGCACAGTCTTGGACATCTTTTATGGCGTCGTGAGCATTGGTTTTGTCGATACCTAAATAATTTCTGAGATTATCTAATGATAACGACTTCATCTCTGGAGCACCTGATAGCCAAAGCCACACAATATTCATAATATCTATTTGGTCTCTTGGATGAAAAATATTAGTATTATTTTCTTTATTTAAGTTTCCATATTTCTCGCTCAGTCTATTGATAATTTTCATATCAAATCTTATGATATTATATCCGCTAGCTTTTGGTGCAGTAAACTGGCTTCTTTGTTTTTTATTACCAGACACAACATGATAATTATCCAAATAATTCAAAAACTGTTGCCATCCATGTTTTTGATCAGGATAATTTTGCCAATTTTCAAAAACTTGTTCCTTAGAAATACCTTTGATTTTACCATGCCATTCTAATATGTCGCTATCTCCATATAAAGAGATATCTACAGATCCTTTGCATGATTCTATCTTATCTGGCTTTAAATAAACATTAAACGTGGAATCTTTGATAATCTCTAGTCTATTAGAGTCTATCATTACGGCAGACAATTGAACTGGACTGCAGATGTTGGGGTCACTGCCGTCGGTTTCAAAATCAAAAACACAAATTTTGTTATTCACTCTGCTACTACCTCTACGTCGATATCTGGCTTAATCATAGTCTTGTTATTATCCGCCAAATTAATAGCATTTAAAGTTTTACAACAAGATACTTTTTGTGGCTCTATCTTGGTATATTCAATACCATTTGAAATAAACTTTTGGCCGACCTGCAATTCAGAAAATTTCATTTTAACCTCTCTATTATTTTAAGTAAGAATTAACACTCATAATTTTATCTAACAGCGCAATACCTAATATATCAAATTTTACTATACCTAATGCTTCCAAATCAGACATTTCTAATCCGGCTATATATTGTTGTGTCTTATTGTCAAAAATCATTGGGCATAGATGATCTAATTGTTCTGCTGCAATAGCTATACCAGCAGCATGTTTGGATTGATTATATTTGGTACCCTCTATTCTAATAGCTTGCTCAAATCTTTTGGCAAGCGGGCCTATTAATTGGCCATTATCGTCTATAGAACACCAATCTTTCAACTTATCTGCATTATTTTCTAATGCCCACATAATAATTGAAGCAGATCCTTCTTCCTCTTTAAGTTCTTGGAGTTCGTCGGCAATTTTGGCTTCATCTGGGATATGTTTGGTAATTTGATTCATTTCCTCAAAAGATATATTACCATATATTCTAAGTACTTCTTTTAAGGCTCCGCGTCCTTTTAGAGTATTAAAAGTAATCATTTGCGAGACCTTATCTGTACCATATTTGCTTTTTATGTATTGAATAATATTATCTCTATATTCTATTGGTACGTCTACATCTATATCTGGCATAGAGATTCTATCTTTTGTATTTCTGCCAGCATTATAAAATCTCTCAAATAGCAAATTATATTTAATCGGATCAATACAAGTAATACCTATCAAATAAGAAACCAAACATCCGGCAGCACTACCTCTTCCTGGGCCTGGAAGCCAATTATTCTTTCTAATATATTCGATAATGTCCCTTACAATCAAAAAGTAACTCGATAGTCCTGCCCCATCAAGAATGTCTAATTCTTTTTTAATTCTATCCACATAAATATGATGTTGATCTTTTGGTATAATTTTATCTATTTTTTGGCGCCATCCATCTCTACAAAGCTGTCGCAGATATTCTGATGGATTATTAAACTGGTCAGGACATGCGAATGTTGGGAGTGTCGGCTTGTTTAATGGAGAATAATTTTCGCAACTATCTGAGATTAATTTGGTATTAGATAGTTCTTCTTCATCATATAACGATATCATAGTATCATTATCTAGAATATAAAATCTATCACAATTAAAAAAGTGATTTATACCAAGATCAATATTGTCTATAATTTTTTTAGATACATCTGGTAGGGTTGATTTTAATTTACTACACAGTAATATTTTTTGGTCTACACTATCGCCCTGATCAGCATAGTAACAATTAATACCAGCCACCCTATTGATACCACTACGTATACATAACTGTCTAATAGTTTTGCATGTTTCTATTTTGTTGTTAGACTCATCAAATAGTTGAATTTCAACAAAATAGTCAGTAAATATATCTTTCAGATTAGTCGTGTGTGATTGAAATATTTGTTCATAGTCATGTTTTAATTGGTCATTATCTGTTAGTTGTTGCCACAAATAAGATCTATGATAACCATCGATACATATTAGGTCTTGAGATAGTTCTTTTAGTTTTGTTATGTCTATTCTTGGTTCTTTATTGTTCGTATCTCCATTATGAGACAAAGATACAATTTTTATGAGGTTTTTCCATCCATTTAAATTTTTAGCCAATAATACTAATGTTCCTGATGTGTCTACATTTATTTCGACACCCATAATTGGCTTTATGTTATTTTTCTTTGCCTCCTTGAAAAAGGCAATAGTCCCAGAAATAGAATTCAAATCTGTAATCGCACAGGCCGTGGTGTTCAATTGTTTACATTTATCTAGAATAGTTTCTGGCCTAGATAAACCAAGTTGCAAACTATAATGAGAATGAACATGCAATGGTATATATACTGACATTATGCTTCACCTGGAGCTTTATAAAATCCAATAGTATGTGATGGGTGCTTGTATTCTTCTGAAACAACATCTATACCTTTTAATTCAAGATCATGCTTGATTTGTTCGCACTTTGTCATTATGTTGTTTTTGGGTGTTACCTGTCCATCTCTATACTCTTCCAGAGGATGGATTTGGGAACCTTCAAAAGTAGTTTTGCCAAAATGACATAATTTGCTACACATCCAACTTTTATGTAATGCTGGTCTTTTGGTGTTTTTAATTTTGTCAAATTTATGTTGTAGCATAGATTCTGTTTTTATCATATCGTTTTTGTCGAAGCATACCGAAAAGGCTCCTCCGTCATTAATAAAATTTATTGTTACCATAATATGATCTATATGAGGAAATAGTGTTTGTATTGCATAATGATATATTCTTAATTGAGGATCGTTTTCTAATTTTTCTTGTGTCTTTTCTTTGCCTGTAGCCCAATCTAATCTACGACCAGTTTTCCAGTCTATGATCTCAAAAAAATTATCATCTATCTGAGTTATTAAATCAACCGTACCCTTAATAGCTAAATTGCCTTCTATTTTACCGGTTGGAGTATCATAGCTGTAATGAGCCCAAGGTTTTTTGATTTCTATATCGAAATGTAATTCTGGACTTACAATATTGCGATTCCTAGGATCAAACATACCGTTATTGAATTCTATCGCTTTGTAGACCCAATTGCTACAATCCTTTTTATCTTTATCTTTCCATACATGATGATTATTTTTTGTAGCATAGTAATCATATACCTGATCAATAATATCATCTAGATTATAATTATTACAACTAATATCCCCAATAATATCGTCGTTTATATCCGTTATATTATCTTGCGTCCCCTTCTTGATAAACGCTAGTATTTCTAATACTTTATGTACTATAGTTCCTTTATCAGCCTTTTGTCCTGATGGACCTCTCCATCCAAGCACATACTCTATAAAATATTGCTGTTCACATAAACAATGAGTATTGTATGATGAACTTCTAAAATATGTAATTATAATGGTAATATCCCTTTGTGTTCTAGGAAACAAGAAATTATACTGTTTTGCTCATCAATTGTTAAATATCTATTATCTACAATGAGATCAAAATTATCATGATTATACTTATCTATATCCAATGCCGTTTCGCTGTCATGATCAGAATTATATATATTTCTCATTAATTTGATTACAATGCCACCAGCATTTTTTACTGCTTCTACTTCGTTAGGAAACCTGCAATCTGCTATCAATGCGATGTCTATATTATCTGTTTTAATTTTATGTATTGTAGCATCAGCCCACACATTTTTCTGTATTTTACGAAATATGTCAGTGCCAATATATTGCATAACTTCTCTGGCCGTCATAGGATTTGATGTTCCTGGCCAAAAACAATTAACTAATTCATTTTTATAATGATCATCACCATAACATTGCTCATGCGTTAATCCAAATATATTCATACATATATCTTGCTTGAGTGGATCAGCAAAGTTATATACTTTTACTCCCTCATATACTGATGATCCTGCGCATATATTAGCTATAAATTCTGCACATGTAGTTTTCCCCGATTGTTTTCTTCCGGCAAAAGCTATAATATGTGTCATAGTAAGTCCTTTATTTTGCTATAAATTTCTTCTTGTATTTCGGTATTTGTCATTTCTCCAATATCGTTTTTTGATACTCTTATATGTCTAATATTATATGTCCTATTACATTTTTTATCAATAATATCTCTAGCTTTATCTCCGGCCTCATCAGAATCCATAATGACCACAATAGTCATAGCACCAGAAATATCAAGTAGTATTTTTTGTTTATCTGTTAAATGAGCCCCAAATAAACAAACAGCATTATGTATGTTATTTTCTTCCAACTTCCATACATTACCAGGACTCTCTACTAGTATTACAAAGCCAAATTTTTGTATGTATTCTTTAGCATACCATATGTTGTATAAACATTCCTCTGTTTTGATGCCAGAACTATGTTTCCATTTTGAATACTTCCATATATTATATTGATCCGGACATTCAGATGAAGTATGAAAAGTTTTGCAAGTATCGCATTTATTGGTTGTTGCTCTGCCAGAACAACCTATCATATTTTCTCCATTGTTATCATAGATTGGTACAACAGCACGACCAGACATCTCCTTATTATCAGCAATACAATCACCAATATCATATTTATCCAATATATTAGGATCAAATCCTCGTTCCACAAAGTATTTGCTAGGAATACTTAATGATTTTCTTACGTGTTCTCTTCCTATGCCATTTTGTCTAGTTTTGTTCTCTGGAATAAATATTTTAGTATTATGTACAAATTTACTTTTATTATTGTCTATATGGGAAACATCGATTGAATTTATATCAATATTAGACAATTTGGTGGCGTAGTCTAGAGCCTCTTTGAATGTAACAGTCTTATCTCCATGTTTAGACCAATTATATTGTTGTCTAGATAAAATACCTCTGATAAAACCTATGATCGAACTTTTAAAATGTTCTTCACATTTGTGACTTCTGCACTTCCAATTACCACGATAGTCTTCGCCAGTATAATATAGATTTAGAGCACTATCATTATCTCCATGATGAATTGGGCAGGCCATTGATACGAATTTATTGTTCATGCGGTACTCTAGACCAAAATGATCCAACACATCCTCTATCTTGTCGCACAAATGATCACATATTACTTTTATTTTATTTTGATCAATCGAATGAGATGGATTCTTCATTTTGTATTTCTTCAATCCCAAAGTCATCTTTATCTCCAGTATTAGTTCCGTTCACAATTTCTATATGAGTTCTACCTTCTACAATCTTGGCACACCACCCCTTCATGTGGCAGTTGATATAGTCATTATCGTCTAAACCTGGGCCGTGCCTACTAATCAAAGGAATAAGTTTACGGTTTCCGTTTTTGCTACCGTCTTCGGCTATTTCCTCATCAGACTTCCTCTTAAATATACTAAAGTTACTACATAACCAAATAATTCTATCAGATCCACTTGCTGTGTCGGTACTCTCTTTGCTTATTCCATCCCTATTTAATTGTACAAAAGCTACTATTGGTATTTGGTATTTACATGCAAAATTATGTAATGATGTCATCATAAATCCCAATACTTGATATTCTTTCATGTCTTGTGATATCCCAGCACTATCCATAAGTTTAAGATAGTCATAAAAAATAACACAAGGTTTTGCGGAACCATCAGCATTAAGACCAACTTCTTTTACTACCCACCTTTTCATTATGGACAATTGTTCTTCAAAAGGCTTTCCTGGAATAGGCTTGTAATACAAAGGGGTTTCTTTTAAATCTTTAACTGCTTGTTCTATTTTCTGATTAGATACTGTTGATTCATTGAATTTTCCTGTTTCTATTTTGGATATTTCTATTTCGGTTATCATAGCCAACAGTCTATTAAGATGGTCTTCTTTGGTCATTTCTGTATCAAGATTCAAAACCGGTATTTTAAGTTTATTAGCAATATAAAAACCCATATTATCTGCTAATAATGTTTTACCTGTTTTGGGTCTGGCAGCAATCACATTAATTGTACTTTTGCGTAACCCTCCACCTATGGCGTGATCATACGCTGGGAAGCCCGTAGGTATACCCAATTGACCGATTGGATTATCAATTAGCTCTTGGACGTAATCATCTAAACCAGTTGAAACATGGGCGGGAGAGTTATCTGTGTCATCTAGAGACGAACTAAATCCAAAGATAGTATCCTCTGCTATATTTAGAATATGAGTGATACTTTCTGATCCAGTAATGTCTGTGATCTTATCTTGTGCATTTTTTAGTTCAGAATGTAGTTTTCTAGCTATTTCTAGCTTTTTGATTTTTGAAGCAAACTTCAATAAATTATCCGGATTTATCGGAAAATCTAGAATTGCCTTGAGATGTTGAGCCTCATCTTTTTTCTCTAGAACAGTATCTAATCCTAGCTCTTTAGCGCTAGAATAAATAGATGGTATGTCTATATTGGTAGTGTTGGATGTTTCGCATATATTTTTTATGCATTTGTATAGAAACTTATTACTATCAATAGTAAAAGACGAGTCATTAATAATATCTGCGATATCTGCATATGCAGAGTCTCCGTTTTTTAGCAGGATAGATAATAGCCCGCGTTCTGCTGATGGGTCTGATAGTATCATTTTGATGCTGAACACCTATTGCATTTATATCGTTCTATATCGTGGACCAATACGGGATTAACTTGTTCTGTCTTACCGCATGATCGACACCTTACCTCTATACTAGTAAACTTTCTTGATCTGGGAGTTGGGGGAAATTTAGCTAATTTTTTATCTATTGCTAAATCATCCTTGTGCATATTAGCCTCAGCCATTTGCAAAAATTTATTATTTGTTAGCTTATTGTCTTCTTTCTTTTTATCTTTTTTGGCCCTTGGCTTTCTAACCTGTTTCTTTGTTGTATTGCCGTTAGCTTTATCGTCAGGCAGCAAGGACTGTAGCAGTCCAATCAATTGCTTTATCTGTTCGGGATTGTTCGATATTTCATTAAGATCCATGCTTCACCTTATTTTTATTTATTAACAATAGTATATCGGATAGATTCTTTATATTATTAGCCAAATAAGATAGTCTATCCATCCTTTGTTTTGCATATTTTTTAATTTTATTTAGTGCTGATGCCTTTTCGTTATGCTTAATCGCCTGCAAAGATTTTTCTGCATATCCATACCCTTTATAATTATTAATTTCATCAGCAATAGTTTCTTTTATAGTTTCCTCAGCCCAGTTATGTCTAGCAATTTCTCTATTAACGGTTCTCTGAATAAAAAACGCATATTGACCAAGCCTTAATGCTATTTCAGCACAAGCTTCCGGTGTCTGTTTTTCTATTTCATCACGAGTCATATTAAAATAACTGTTGAGTTCTGTTTCAGAAAAGTTATTTATATCGGAATACTTACCTAAACCAACTGATGATTCGTATTCGTCTAATACTTTGTCCCATTCTGCTACTTGTTCTTTGGTGTTCAT
>Ga0222714_10003809_pt1 | contig 15129 bp, 20 predicted proteins | sample C33_3DmetaG_FD_165048 | JGI IMG/M metagenome (GOLD analysis project Ga0222714, IMG submission 165048) | Estuarine water microbial communities from San Francisco Bay, California, United States - C33_3D | ecosystem: Environmental > Aquatic > Marine > Unclassified | place: USA: California... | reverse complement strand
TATGAGCGGATTACAATTCATAAATAAATATAAGATAAGAAAATAGTATTCTAGAATTCTTCCGATGACTAAAAAGATATTTGAGGAACTCCCTGCGAGAAAGCACTCTCCTGCCGCTGCACCTGCATCTGCCGCTAAATCTGGTGGAGAAAAAGAAAAGGGTGCCGGAGCAGAGGGATCCGAAAAGAGAATCCGTCAAGCAGTATATGATATCCGTTATCGTGCAAGAAGAGAAGGTGTTGACCTTAGAGCAGCATATGCACAATATATGCAGAATAGTAATCTGAGTGCTCCCGAACAAGCAGCAGTCAGAGCAAAACTGTTTGGTAAAGATGGTGGTGGAGATAAGAAAGAGTCATATGATGCACTGATGACCGATAGTGCAACTGATGTTGTTGCCACTGCAATGTTCAAGGTCTTCGTTGAGAAACATCAACCAGTTGAGAAAGTTGTTGAGGAAACAACACAAGATAGAAAGTATAAGGTAAGAGTTACTGATCCAAAGAATGATCGTTCTTATGTAAGATATGCAACTCGTGAAAAGATCACTCAATTGAGAGCAAGAGGTCTTAAAGTTGAGATGACTGAACATGGCGAACCATATGAGGGTAAGAAAAAGGAAGTTCCCAATAATAAGTCTGGTCTCGATAAACCAGTACATCCTTCTCAGAGAGATGGTGATGTAAACGACGATGGTAAAAAAGATAAGACCGACAAGTACATCTACAATCGTCGTGATGCGATCAATGCTGCTATCGCTAAAAAGAATGGAATGAAGGAGGAGTTCCTTGCCGATGGAACAACTTCAACAGAAGGACAGAACAAAGGAAAGATTACTGGAAATAATGTTGACAACTATTCAACAGGTATTGTCAAGATCAATCCAGAAAATGAAGCAGATCTGGGCAATAAAATGGGTCGCATGAGAGGAATCTATGCCCATACCGAAGTTGAAGGTGAACTGATTATTGAAAAAGCAAAGAGTAAAGCACAGCAACGCTTTATGGGAATGGTTTATGCCCGTAAGAAAGGTAAGATGAAGAAAGGTGAGGCATCACCTGAGGTTGAAGCAGCAGCTAAGGGTATGAGTAAGAAGGAAGCAAAGAAATATGCTAAGACAAAGCATGATAAACTTCCTGAAAAAGTAACAGAAGAGGCAGCATGTCCTAAGTGTGGCAAGTGTCCTTGCGAATGTGAAAATAAAGATAACAGAGCAACAAGAACCTATAGAGAACTTCTTAAGAATAAGATTCGTTCAATGGGAATCAAGAATCCTATTATGCTTGGCGATTATGATGAGAAGGTTATGAAAGTTCTGACCAAGAATGATGATGCCACAAGAATGATGGTTTCTGGTGGAACTCTTGGTGGACCAATGATGGGTTCGATGAAAGCAGAAAGTTGCGGTAAAGATCATTCTGCAAAGAAGAAAAGCAAAAAGGTCATTGAAGGTAGAGAAATGGATGAACCAGGTGAGGAAGATTGGAGACCAGATGTTAGATTGCACAATAAAATTTACAACAAACCAACCAAAAAGAAACCAAATGCTGATCCAAAACCAGGATCTGGTCCAGTAAGGGGTGCTTGATACTAAATAGCCCAGGATACTCTCACACGGAGGACATCATGGGCGCAGTAGTTGGGATTGTAAAACCAATCGTACTTCAACTTGCTTCACATCCAGCAGTTAAGAATCTTGTTATTGAACTTCTTGAAAAGTATGTAAAATCCACCGACAACAGTATTGATGACATGGTTCTTCTTACTGTTAAGGAACTTCTCTTCAAGCCACAAGCTGAAGGATGATCACTTGTTTTCTAACTAATTGGGGAGTAACCATTGTTCTTGGGTTACTCCTTTCTTTATCAGAGTGGTTAGCAAAAACAAAAAGAACGGAAGCAAACGGTATTTTTGACTTTATTGCTATGTTTTTAAGAACTGTTTTGCGTAAGGAGACCAAAAAGTAAAGGTCTCCTTTTTTTATAAATACCAATATAAGAATTTTATAGGGTAAGGAAACATGTCTCTTTGGGGCAATAAAGATCTAGTTGCTAATACAAGCACTATCGCAGTTAATTTCGATACTTTAACCGTAACTGGTGCTGCTACAACTTTCTCGACAGCTGGTGTTTCAGAGGGAGATGTTCTTGTAGTTGGTGCTGGTGCTACCTTCGGGTATGCAGTTGTAAACTCAGTACGTTCAAATACTGTTCTAACTATTCATTCATCTGAACATTTTGTTTCTGGAATTACTACGGTTGCTGCTGGTGCCTCATATTTCATCACTCAACTTCCAATTTACACATTGGGTGATGTAAATTACGACGCACCTAATGCAAAATCAAATAGAACATCTAGTGTATTTGGTGTAGACACTGCCGAGCAATCAGTTGCAAATGCAGCATCTGGTGATGCACGTAAGTATGCACCTGCTCATGCTGGTTGGGTTGGAGTTACAACTTATGTTGATGCTCATGGATCTCTGAGAGTTAAGACTGAGACACTGGTTGCTGGAAGTTCTATCAGTACTGATGCTGCTGACGACGCACAATATCCAGATAGCTGATAATATGGTATGAGATTTGACGAGTTGAATGAGAGCAATTATTTGCTCTTTGCTATAAAATTCTATAACAACCCTCAGGCAGTAACCAGAGATGATTTTGAGTCGGATTTAAAAAGAATTCGTTATATTAAAAGATTGCTAAAAAGATATAAGAATACGGGTGAATTAAAAATTCATCTGATATTAAATCATCTAATTATATTATTCAATGTATTTGATGATGCCACTGTTCCACTTTTGTTCTATAATCTTGAACATGAACTTTGGCCAGCAATAAAAAGCTTTCTTGTTTTTTTGAATAGGGTTCCTGATTATCCAAAAACGGATATTTCAGAGATTCCAATAGATGATGTTTGTTTAAAAGAACTGCAATCACTCTAATGGATATTAATAAAATCATTGAAATTGTAAGAAACCTCAAAGAAGAGGCAGGTCCTACCATGGCAATGGGACATGGACAAATTGCTGGTTCTGTTGAGGCTGGTGATGATCCGCCTGTTAGAAAAAAGAGAAAGAATAAAAAATATGCTTATGGTGGAAAAGGATCACGTAAAATGTGGATGACGTAAAATGTTTTCACAAGATTCGAAGGTTGCGGTGCTTGAATCGAAACTCAACATTTATGAAGAACTATCCCGCGAAATGTTGACCAAACTAGAAACAGCAGTAGAAAAAATATCGGAAGGCAACAACCGCATTGCTCAAATTCTTACTAAGCATGATGAGAGAATCGAACAGAGTATGAAGACTGATACTCTCATCATTAAGATGATTGATGAGTTAAAAGAAGAAAGTGAAAAAGATCACAAGGTTATTCATGAACGTATTGATAAAATTCAAGAAGAACTCAAATCACTAACAAAATTTAGATGGCAAGCGGGTGGAGTTCTTGCCCTAGCACTTGTAGTACTTGGTGTCTTTAATTCATTTGCACCTAAATTATTGACTCCTGCTCCTACCTCTGCTAGAATAGAGTACACGAAGTAATATCCTTTTCGTAATGGATTTGGTTGATTCCAAGTATATTGGATTAGTTTCATCACGCCTTCAAAAATTCAAGAGGGTTAAAGCGGATCTCTACAACTTCCGCTGTCCTATCTGTGGGGATTCCCAACGTAACAAGAACAAGGCACGGGGGTATATTTACTCTGTGAAGAACAATACCAACTTCAAGTGCCATAATTGTGGTGCTAGTTTATCCTTCAATAACTTTCTCAAAGAATTAGACACAAGTCTGCACAAGCAGTACACATTGGAGAAGTTTAAGGAAGGGCATACTGGTAGAAACTTCGTTGTGGAAGAACCTGTATTTGAGTTTAAAAAACCAGTATTCAAAAGGGGTTTAGATTTACCTAAGGCATCTGCAAATTCAGTTGCAAAAGAATACTTAGAAAAGCGTAAACTTAATCCAGAAAAGTTTTACTTTGCTAACAAATTTAAAGAGTGGACTAACACCCAAAAAGTTACCTTTGACACTATCGGTAGGGATGAGAGTCGCATTATTATACCAATGTATGATAGAGACAATAACCTTATCGGTTTTCAGGGAAGAGCACTAGGTCCTAACTCTGTTAAATATATCACCGTGATGCTTGACGAGGAGGCACCAAAAATCTATGGACTTAATACAGTCAATGAGGAACTACTCATCTACGTGGTCGAAGGACCCTTTGACAGCACTTTCATCAACAATAGCGTGGCTTTGTGTGGCAGTGATGGTGACTTGGGTTATCTTAAAGGAAGCGACATTGTTTTTGTTTACGATAATGAGCCCCGCAATCGAGAAATCGTCAATCGCATTAGCAAATGCATATCAAGAGGGGAGAGTGTCGTCATCTGGCCAAACGGAATCGTAGAGAAGGACATCAATGATATGGTCCTTGCTGGACACAATGTTATGGATGTGTTAAAATCAAATACATACTCAGGTTTAGAAGCAAAAATTAAGTTTAACAACTGGAAGAAAATATGAGCAACGGCACCAAAGTTATTAAGAGAAACGGCAAAACCGAACCTCTTGATTTGAATAAACTTCACGTCATGGTGGAAGAGGCATGTAAAGACCTCGCAAACGTATCAGCATCACAAGTTGAGATGCAATCTGGTATTCAGTTTTATGATGGGATTACCACCGCAGAGATTCAGGAGATTCTAATTAGATCTGCTTCTGACCTGATTGATCTTGATCATCCAAATTATCAGTTTGTTGCTGCTCGTCTTTTGTTGTTTGCTACCCGCAAGCAACTTTATGGGCGTATGCATGAATTCCCCACTCTGCTAGACCATGTTCAACGTTGTGCAGAAAAGGGAGTCTATGATGCAGAAATTCTCAAACTATACTCTGATGAAGAGTTTGATAAACTTCAGTCGTTTATTGATCATAGTCGTGACTATCTGTTCACTTATGCAGGTCTACGTCAGGTCGTTGACAAGTACCTCGTGCAGGATAGAAGCAGTGGCGCGTTATATGAGACGCCGCAATTTATGTACTTGATGATTGCTGCAACTATCTTCTCTAAATACCCCCAGGAGACCAGGCTGGATTATGTCAAGAGATACTACGACGCAATCAGCAAGCACAAAATCAACATTCCCACACCTATCATGGCGGGAGTGCGAACTCCACTTAGACAATATGCTAGCTGTGTCCTTGTTGATGTTGATGACACCCTCGATAGTATCTTTACTAGCGATATGGCTATTGGCAGATACGTTGCACAAAGGGCGGGCATCGGTATCAACGCAGGTCGCATCAGGGGCATCAACGCTAAAATCAGAGGCGGTGAAGTTCAACACACAGGTGTTGTTCCATTTCTCAAAAAGTTTGAGGCGACTGTCCGCTGCTGCACACAAAATGGCATTAGAGGTGGAAGCGCGACAGTCCACTTCCCAATCTGGCACCAAGAAATAGAAGATATCATTGTTCTGAAGAACAACAAAGGCACAGAGGACAATCGCGTAAGGAAACTTGACTACTCAATTCAGATTTCGAAACTCTTCTACGAGCGTTTTATCAAAAATGAATCGATCTCGCTCTTCTCACCACACGCAGTTCCAGGTCTGTATGATGCTTTTGGCACTCCTGATTTTGATGAACTATATGTACGTTATGAACGAGATCAATCTATTCCAAGAAAGACTATCGGAGCTCAGGAACTCTTTCTGGACATCCTGAAAGAACGTGCAGAAACAGGTCGTTTGTATATCATGAACATCGACCACTGCAACTCCCATTCTTCGTTCATGGACAAGGTTGAGATGAGTAATCTATGCCAAGAGATCACTCTCCCAACTAAACCACTTCAACATATTGATGATGAAGATGGTGAAATTGCACTTTGTATTCTTTCTGCAATCAATGTCGGAAAGATTCGTGATCTGGATGATCTCGATATCTTGTGCGATCTTGCTGTCAGATCTTTGGATGAACTCATTGATTTCCAAGGATATCCCGTCAGAGCAGCAGAAATCGCCACTAAGGCACGACGTTCACTTGGAGTTGGATATATTGGTTTGGCACATTATCTTGCCAAGCATGGGCACTCCTACGGTGATACTGGTGCTTGGCAAGCAGTACATGACCTCAGTGAAGCATTCCAATATTATCTCATTCAAGCAACTGTAAATGTTGCAAAAGAAAAAGGTGCTTGTGAATACTCCCATCGTACTAAGTATGGTAACGGTATTTTGCCGATTGATACATACAAAAAGGACGTTGACGAAATCGTCCCCAACGAGTTAAAATATGATTGGGAAGGTCTTAGAGCACAGGTTAAGCAATACGGAGTTCGAAACAGCACACTGTCCGCACAGATGCCATCGGAGAGCAGTTCCGTTGTGTCAAATGCAACCAACGGAATCGAACCACCTCGCGCTTTCTTGTCCATTAAGAAATCAAAGAAAGGGGTTCTTAAACAAATTGTTCCACAATACCAATCCCTTAAAAACGCTTATACGTTACTTTGGGATATGGAGTCTAATCGTGGTTATATTAATGTTGTTGCTGTGATGCAAAAGTTCTTTGACCAAGCAATCAGCGGCAACTGGTCTTATAATCCATTACATTATCCTAACAATGAAATTCCCATTTCAGTATGGGCACAAGACCTGTTGACTACATATAAGTACGGTTGGAAAACCAGTTATTATCAAAATACCTACGACATCAAGACTGATGAGGTTGAAGAAACCAAACAGTCTCTTGAAGATTTAATTTCTCAATTAGAAAACGCCGAGGAGGAAGATTGTGAGTCTTGTAAGATTTAAGACAGGGTTAGAGGAAAAACCAGTGGTTAAATCCATGACAGTTTTTAACTCTAACGAGGTTGATACAAAGAAACAACCAATGTTCTTTGGTCAACCTCTGGGGGTTCAGAGATATGATTCTTACAAATATCCAATCTTTGAAAAACTTACAACGCAGCAACTGGGTTATTTCTGGAGACCCGAAGAGGTATCTCTTCAAAAAGATCGTAGCGACTATCATATGCTACGCCCAGAACAAAAACATATTTTCACCAGCAATCTGAAGTATCAGATTATGCTGGACTCAGTTCAGGGTCGTGGTCCTGGTATGGCGTTTGCTCCATACTGTTCACTTCCTGAACTGGAAGCGTGTATGAAAGTATGGGAGTTTATGGAGATGATCCATTCCCGTTCATACACTTATATCATCAAGAACGTTTATTCTGACCCATCTGAGGTTTTTGATACAATCCTCAGAGAGGACAGGATTATGGAGCGTGCGGTGACCGTTACGCAAGCGTATAACGACTTTATTAATTCGGCACATCAGTATGATAATTCTGCTGAGTGGATGCACGCATTAGAACAAGTCCCCTACGCAAAAGAGGCAAGGTATGAACTCAAACGGAAACTTTTCCGCGCAGTTGCAAACGTTAATATTCTTGAAGGTATTCGCTTTTACGTGTCATTTGCTTGCAGTTTTGCTTTTGGCGAACTCAAACTTATGGAAGGAAGTGCAAAGATCATCTCTTTGATTGCTCGTGATGAAAACCAACACTTGGTTATCACCCAAAACATTCTCAAAAACTGGATGAACGGTGATGATCCAGAAATGTTGCAAATTTCCAAAGAAGAAGAGCAATGGACCTATAAAGCGTTTGAGAATGCAGTCAATCAAGAAAAGTATTGGGCAGAATATCTGTTCAAGGATGGATCGATGATTGGTTTAAATGACAAACTGCTACAACAGTATGTCGAATGGATTGCCAACCGTAGAATGAAAGCAATTGGACTCAAACCGCTCTATGACATTTCTGCAAAGAACAACCCACTTCCTTGGACAGAGCACTGGATTTCTTCTAAGGGTCTTCAAGTGGCACCCCAAGAAACAGAAGTCGAATCCTACATCGTTGGAGGAATCAAGCAGGATGTTACCGAAAATACTTTCACAGGATTCCAACTATGATGAATGGGTCGAACAAGATATCATAAATGCCTATCAAGAAGCAGCAGAATGTGATGAGTTCTTGTTTGGGGATTATGATTATTGTAAAGAATGGATGAAAGACGCGGAGGGTTAATGCCCTCCTTTTTTTATAAATACCTAAAAACCAGCAGATAAATGAAATCATATTCTCAATTTGTTAGTGAGGCATATTCTTCCCAGCAGTCTTTGGGGGAAGTTTTTGGGTTAGGTTTACTGGCCAAAGGTTTGACAAAGGCTGGTGGGGCTGTTAGCAAGTTCACCAAGTATGCTGGTAGAAGAGGAATAGGTGCTGGTCTGGCAGGATATTCCCTTGCCAAGGGCGATCTTACAGGAACAGGTCTAGGCATTGCGTCAATGTTGCCAGGACCAATTGGACCACTGGCAATGGGTGCTAATCTTGTAAGATCTTTGAGGGGGGATAATAGAATTAGTCCAGGCGAAGGGGTAAAAACTCCCCCACCACCACCACCTCCAGCAGAAACAAAACCAGATCAAGATCAAACAAAAAGTGAAAAAACACCCGAAGAAATGGGTAAAGAAATTGAAAGAATTCAAAATGAGGTTCAAAAGAAGATCGATAGTGGAGAAATTAAAAATCCATTCAATCAACCAAAAACAGAACCAACTCCACCAGTCGCATCGGCACAGACATCGGAGAAACCAAAAAAGAGAACCTATAAAGACATTAGGGATAGAGATATTAGTGCAAGGGCATCATATGATCCCAGATACGATAAGAGATAAATATATAAAAAAGCGTCGGTGGAATGAAGTCGTTTAAGAATTTTGTAACTGAGAAAAAAACAGATTTACCTTCCGGAAATCCCAGCAATATGCCTCAGGGGGATATTGATGCTATTAGAAGGCAGGTTGCTACTGGTGAAAGACAATCACTAAGCACCGATGTTCCAGAGAGAAAAACTATAAGAAAAAGAAATGTCGGTAGTAGAGTTATTACAACTCCAGAAGGATCTATTGTAACAAATATTCCTGCTGGTAGCAGAAGAACACCAGAAGAACAAATTGCAAGAGCAGAGCGTTCTACCAGAAATCCACGCGGAAAGAAAGCATCTTCCGGTGATGTATCCGATTATATTGGAAAACAGAGAGATGCTGGTAGTCGAGTAAGTGCCGATCTTGAAGCAAGTGCAGCAAGAGGTGGTGCCGATGTTCGAAGAACTGCCGGTACAGAACCTCGCAAACCAACTAAACCTGGTTCTTATGTTGTTATTGAACCACCAAAACCACCAAAACCAGAAGCAGTAAAACAATCTGCAGTATCTGCAAAACAAGCTGCTTATAGAAAAAGTGTAGCAAAAAAAGCAAACGAACTCCTAGGTTCGATGAGAAGAGGTGGTGAAACTGCTTCTCGTATGAGTCGTGGATATGGTAAGACTCTTGCTTCAGATGCTGATGCTATTATTCAAGGTATAGGCGCAGAAAGAAAAGCAGAAACTGCTGCTGGTAATAAGGAATTTAGGCAACAGAGATATGGTAAAGGAAAGACTGGTCCTGCTACCGATTTACGTACACCAGCACAGACTCGCACATACCAAACCGGTGTCAAAAAAGGATACTTTGATCCTAAGACTGGCAGAGTAAGTGAAACTGGTCTCCAAAAGCACATTAATATGCGTGCTGTTGGTGGCGAAAACTTTGGAAAGATGGGAGGTGCTGATCCAAGACAGGCACTTGCTGATGTTGGTGATGCTGTAAAGAGAGCACAGAGCGGAGATAAGGCAGCGAGAAGAGAAATTAGTAGATCCTATAAGTCCATTACTGCAAAATACAAACCAGAAACTGGTGCAAGAACTGGTGGATCTGCCGATTTTAGATCTTTCCAACAACAGGCAGCAAACATTAATGCTCCTAAATTGACACCTCAAAAGATGTCAATGAATCTGCCTGGTACACAGCAAAAACCAGTATCTTCACCTGCTGCTCAGGCAACAAAGGAAAGATTGCGTCAAAAGCTTGATTTAAAACTGCAGGCAAAATCACAGAAAGGTGGAGCACTTGGATTCCCAGTAGAAACAGGTATTATTCCTAGTAAGGCAGGAGAACTTGCACTTGGAACTAAACCTGGTCAACTTGTTAAGAGAACCAAAGGTGGGGAACTTGCCCTTGGCACCAAACCTGGTCAATTAGCAACACAACAAAAACCACAACCACAACCACAACCACAATCACAACCCAAATCTACTTCTTATCGTGGTATTGGTACTGGTAAATCAGTTGAAGTTGCTGGTGCTCCAAAACCAACAAAGACTCCATTATTAACTCCTAGCAAGACCACCAAACCAGAAATTCCTACTGGAGTAGAGATCCCTAGTACTTATAAAACACCAAGTATAGATAAGGGACCTTCTATCGATGTAACTAGCCCTACAAGTACAAGCACACCATCTGGCAAAAAGTCTTTCAAAACTTTCACAAAGCAAGCAGGTACAACTTCTTCTAGAAAAGGTTCTTGGTCTTATACACCACAACAGACAGCAGCAGATGCTTCCACAGGTAGACGTAAATCTACTGTTACTGGAACTGGAACTGAAACTACAACTGGAACTAATAAGAGAAGATGGTCTGAGGTTAAGAAACAGAATCCAGATAGTTACAAGAGAATGATTGAAAAGAGAGCAAAGAATATTGCTGATATTAGATCTTCTAAAAATGTTGGTCCAGTAGGAAAAGCACTTAAAGGACTTGGAAGGATTTCTGGTCCAGCATTTGCTGCTTGGGATGCCTATGATGTATACAAGCAAGAAAGAGAAAGAGGACAAACTAAGGAATATTCAACTAAGAAAGCAATTGCACAAGCAGGTGGAGGATGGGCAGGTAGTGCTGCTGGTGCTGCTGCTGGCGCAAAGATTGGTGGTGCCCTTGGAACACTTGCTGGGCCAGTAGGAACTGCTATTGGTGCTGGTGTTGGTGGTATTGCTGGTGGTATTGCTGGTTATATGGGAGGAGCTGAGATCGGTAAAGCACTTCCAGGTGCTAGTGCAAAAGATAAAGACTGGATGAGATGGGCAAATCGCAAGACTCAGGCAGGAACTACTGCCGATGCCGCACAGTTTAAAGTCAATAACAAAGCAGTTATCACAGACAAGAGTGGTAAAGAGCGTGTAGGATATAAGGCATATCAGGGAGGAAAAGAAGTCTATAAGCATGGTGCAGATCCATCATCCCTCAAATATACTTCATCCAATCCACTGGAAAGACTTGGTAGAACTTTATTACCAGGAATGTATAAATCAAGTGATGAACAAGCACGCCAAAGAAGAGTTCAGGCGGTAAAGACCGCAGCATCTAAATAATAAAATAGAGAACAGATAGTAAAATGGATTTTGTAACACGCCTTATTCGGGAAGGTTATACGGAGGAGGATATTTCAGATATCTTAGAATCAATTTACCTGATTGAAAAAAATGGTGGTGGTAATGTTCTTATGGAAGAATCGGAATATATTGTTGAAGTTAGAGGATTTTTAGTAAAACAACTTGCCAGACTTAGAGGATTACCAAAAAGCCCTGCCATCCAAAACCAAATTAAAAGACTGCAAAGTCTTCTTGGTAAGCAAGGAGATGATGTAGCAAAAACAACCAAAGTATCATCTGGAAAAATAACAGGTGATCTTACTAAGGATACTGCAAAGGCATCACAAAAAGCAGCATCTAAGGTAGACGATGTTGCTGGTGCAACTAAACCAAAATCAAAAATTGATTGGAAAAGCAATGCAGTGAAGACAGGTCTTGTTGGAGCAGGTGCCTTAACATATGCTTCACTGAATAATGGTGAAGAAGGTGCTAAAACAGACCCAAGTTCGAGTACTGATTCATCCACTTCAGGTAGTGATACTTCAGGTGGTGATGCTTCAACCTCAGATGCGGACAAGGACAAGGATAAGGACAAAGAAAATGATAGTAAAAGTAGTGAATCAAAAAAACCTTTCTGGCACTCTACACTAAAACCAAAATCACTTCCATATCAAGCAGATCCTGGTCTTCGTTCGTACATGAATGTTAGATCACATTATGAATTGGAAGGTGGAGTTATAAATGAATCTCATGGGATTATTTTAAATTATCTAATCTCAAATGGTCATGCCGATACTGTTGATGAGGCAAATTATATTATGAATCAAATGGAATTAGAGCATATTGTAGAAATTCTTAGAGAAGAGAATATTTGATTATCTAGTTATTGCTTTCTTAACGGTAACTGTTCCCTCTATAACTCTGGTTTTACTACCAGAGTTATCTTGTAGTACCAGATCATAAAAATATTTTCCAGTTTTTAATGACAATGTTGTTGATGCTAGCATACTTAAAGTTACTTTTCCATCAGTTCTATTATTGGAAAAATCTACGGTAAAAGATGCCGCTACACTAGAACTTTGATATCTCCTCATAGAAGAACATCCACTATATCCAGTTAGATCTTTTAGAGAATTTGATTGAATATCTTCAAGGACAAATGTTTGTGTGAAATCAGTTCCAGTATAAATTGCGATATCGGCAATGAATGTTTGTTGTTGTGACATTTTTTATGGACAATTAGTTGAAAATCCTGCTCTAACACTCACTGTTCCTTCCAAAATAATTGATTTGCTTCCATTTGTTCTTTCACACAATACATCGTAAACATATCTTCCTGGTTTTAACGATGCAGTTTGAGTGTCTGTCAAAGAAAGATTTATTTTTCCGTCAGCAGCACTGGTAATACCAACGGAGAAAACAGTATACGATGAACTGTCTGGATGTTTTCTCATGTAAGAAGACAGTCCATATCCAGTTATATTTGTTCTTTTTCCACCCAATTGATATAACTCAAGATCTTCGGAAAAATCCGAATGGGTATTTATCGTTAGATTTCTGACGTAGACTGACATCAGTATAACTCTTTATTGATTATTTATCAAGGGCTTGACAACTATTGAAATCATGATTAGAATAGGTTTGTTCCGGTTAAGATAAATAATAGCTCATATAATACTATAGTATGAGTTACGATAATCCTTGGATATACAATGAAAGAATTTTTGATTCTGATGATATTGGGGATTACTTCGGTTTTGTTTATCACATTACCAATAAGTCCAACGGTAGATCGTACATTGGCAGAAAGTATTTTTGGTCATTCAGAAAACCACCTGGAAAGAAAAGAAAAGTAAAACAAGAATCAGATTGGAAAAAGTATTATGGTTCTTGTCCTGAGTTAAAGGAAGATATCAAAAAGTATGGCAAAGAGTTCTTCGGTAGAAGAATACTAAGTCTTCATACGACAAAAGGTCAATGCAACTATGAGGAAACAAAACAACTATTTTTAAATGATGTATTGATCGAATCTCTTGACGATGGTTGTCCTGCGTACTATAATAGCAATATTCTAGGACGCTACATGCGAAAAGACTATGGAGACTTTGGAGACTACTTTAAGTCAAATTCATGATTGGGCAGTGGATCGTATTCATTACCTATGTGATGTTGATGACGGGAGTATCTCTTCTCTTGAAGATGCCCATGCCATAAGATCTGAGTTTTTTGAATGGTTAGATCCGAATATCTATGATCACGACATCTTTTCACTAGAATACATTGGAGACGATGAAGATGGAGGAGTCATCTAAGGAGTTCAAGAGAAAAATTCTCTATAAGATTAAAGAATTAACTAATCAAGGTAAACATGTAGAAGCACAAGCTTTATATGTGAAATACATCAAAACAACTGATAACTAAATAATAACATCCAAAATTTTGGAAGACCATCCAAGATAAATTCTTTGAATTCTTAAAGAGTTATAATGTAGAATTTATTGTTGGCGATAATTAATCAAATATGACACATTTAACGAGGGATGTGTTAATCAAGACCATCGTTGCCGATGAAATGGTAGGGTGTGGTGGTACTGATTACGTTAAAACTCTAAAAAGTGCATACCACAAATGGGAACATGAATCAAGCGAAGTTCTCTGTCAAAAATACAATAAAATAAAAAACGAACATATTACGGTTGAGACTCTTTCTCCATAATACTTTTTTCTAAATAATGTGAAGCATGATATTTGCTAATTAGAGACACAGGAGAGGAAGATGACACTTGATCTTCACAATTTTTTCAAGTATTACGACGACAAAAATCCAAATCATGTAGCGGCAGTGCAGTGGTTGGAAGATAATCTTCCTGCTGAATTTATGGATGACTCTGAAACGGAGTGGGTGAGTATTTTCAGAACAAAACCACCTACACCAGAAGTTCTTGCAGTCCCATACTACAATCAAGTAGATAATTATAGAGACGCACATAGAACATGTAACTCTTCGTCATGTGCTATGTGCCTTTCGTTCCTGAAACCAGGAAGCATTAAAGGTGATGATGAATACGTTAAGAAAGTCTTTGAGATCGGTGACACGACTGATCACGCCGTCCAGACGAAGGTTCTTGCGGCGTATGGCGTCAAGTCGCACTTTAGTTATAATCTCAGCTTTGCTGATATTGATAAGAGTCTTGATGCTGGCAAACCAGTTGTTATTGGCATTTTACATAGGGGTTCTCTTACTGCTCCTACTGGTGGGCATATGTGCGTGGTAATTGGTAAGACTCCAGATGGAAAAGGATACTATGTAAATGATCCCTATGGTTCATTGAATGATAATTACAGTGGTCCAGTGGAGAATGGTAAAAAAACCATCTATACAAAAGCAGTTCTTAAGCATCGTTGGTGTCCAGGCGGCAACGATGGTTGGGGTAGAATTTTCGACTGAGGAGAAAACTAATGGCACGAATCGATCTTCATAACTTTTTTAATTTCTATGACGATAGAAATCCTAACCACGTCAAAGCAGTTCAGTGGTTAGAGGACAATCTTCCAATCAAATACTTGGAAGATAACGTAGACTGGGCAGAGATTTATAGAGGCAAGAAAGGAGGTTCTGCTCCTGCTGCTGCCGCTCCTGCGGGGGATGTATGCCCTCACTGCGGTAAACCACTGGGAAAGTAACCAGCGGCAGTAGTGCTCCTGCTGCCGCAAGTGGCGAGGTTCCTATGATGGGAATCAAATTAATTAAGGAGTTTGAAGGATGTCACTTGTCGGCTTATCCTGATCCTTTAACA
>Ga0222714_10003807_pt1 | contig 15133 bp, 24 predicted proteins | sample C33_3DmetaG_FD_165048 | JGI IMG/M metagenome (GOLD analysis project Ga0222714, IMG submission 165048) | Estuarine water microbial communities from San Francisco Bay, California, United States - C33_3D | ecosystem: Environmental > Aquatic > Marine > Unclassified | place: USA: California... | reverse complement strand
GTCAAAGACTACATCAGCAGTCTTCGTGATATTGCGTCTGGTCTGCCCACCAGGTACAACAATGGTATTGCTGGCCTAAAGAATGTTATTGGGGCCAAAGATGCTGACCAAATTCTTCAGAGAATTTCAAACGCCGCCACAACCTATGACACGAATGCTCTGAAGACTTTGGCTGAAGCCCGGACTCAGGCACAGGCTTCTGTCAATCCTGCTGCTGGCGAACTCTATTCAGACGCATTTACCACAGAAGTGTACTCTAGGCTTGTTTCTTCCATGTCAATTGCTGACGACATTAAGCGATTTGGCGCTATGAAGAACTGGGCTACTGATTTGTCTGCTGCATTCAGAAATCCGCAGAACGATGCTTCGCTCAAGGTCATTCTTGGAAAGAATTATCAGCCTCTGAAAGAATACGCATATACAATTCAGGGTATGCTTGAAATTGAAAAGTCGTCTGGTTTGGTGGCTGCTCAGATGCAAACTGCCAGTTTGATCGGTAAACTTATGAATTTGTCATTTTCAGGGGCCGTAAAACCTCTGGTTTATATGTACACCATGAAACAGTTTGTCCCCGGTCAACCTGGGTGGAAGGCTTTGAACAAAGCTCTCCGTAGTGGTGCATCCACAGATACCATTTTGAAACAGTTTGCCCCAAAGACCAAAATGTTCATGGCTGCGGCTCAGCGTACAGCAGAACTGTACCAGAGCGGTAGGGCTGGTCTTGTGGCAGCAGCGATTGCTTCACAGATGGATAATAAGGATATGTCTGCGCCTCCTGTTATCCAGCTTCCCTCTGTCCCAGTACAGACCCGCTTTAACGAGGAGAAGTACGCTGCTCAGAAACAGGCGGCTCAGCAGCCCCAGCAGCCTGATATGTCTTCTCAGCAGCAGCAGATCGGTGCTGCTATCATGCAGATGATGCAGGCTGCTCAGCAGATGCCGAAAGCGGCTAGTGTACCAGACGTAACACAGGCCCTGTCTGAAGGCGCTAGGATTGGTAGGAGAGCGTAATGCCTAATATTTTCGATGACTTTGAACGTGCCGCTGCTGAAAAGCCGGAAGCAAAACCTGCTTTGGACTACGCCAAGAAAAAGGCTTTGGAAGGAGCCGTTGGCTTGGCAGCTATGGGCGTAGAGGCTGCTGCACCTGGAACTATGGGTGCGGCAGCACAAGCTGGTCAGAACATTGCTGATGCTGGTAAACAGTTTTATCAGCAGCAGCTAAGCCAGTTTGTAGACCCGGTGAATCAGGCTATTCAGTCCGGTGCGGATCGCTTTGGAGTACCCGGACTGACAGTCAAGGTCAATCCAAACATAAACCCAATGGGTCTTATTCAAGGTCAGATGCCGCAGCCTACGGCTGATGTGGGCTACCGCTATCAACCTACGCCTGAAACCACCATTCAAGCTGGGACGCGGGTTGACCCTACTTATGGTCTTCTGGACCCCCGTATCGGCGTTGCTGTACAGAACCCGTTTGGCATGGGAGGTACGTTTGAAGCACAGGCGCAGAGCGAGACCAACAGGTTCCCGTCGCTGGATCAGATTTTCCTTTCTGCTAAGTATAATCTTAGGTTCTGAGGTATATGCTATGCTAATGACAAATGTTCGTGGTCTTCTGTCTGACGCCGCTGCCGAAGCTGTAAATCCGGCTCAGACTGGGTTGTTGCAGCAAATAGCCAATAAAAAAGTAGACTATGAAAATAAATTTACACTTAGAGATTCAACTTTAGATGCTATAGCCAAAATATCAAAAGTTATTCCAGGTAACGAAAATTTAATGCTTTTTACAGCTATGATGGAATCGGGAGTTGGAAGTGACCCTAATGTCAATAAATTTAGGGTAGTTGATAAAGGAACGGTTGGTCACGGCGGCGTCTTCCAAGTTACTAATGGCGCTTTTCAGGCTATTCAAAAAAGTAAAAATGACAGAATGGTTGAAGCAAAAACGCGAATTAAAAATGAACTTGGCGTTGACATAGACGCAGTACCAAAAAAAGAAATACGAAAATTTTTGGAGACACCTCTTAATTCGGCCATTGCTGCAAGACTATATTATTATATGAGTCCTAAAGCTGCTGTTGCCAATGAATCCAAACCTCAAGAGTTTTTTAAGGCTTGGAATAAACAATATCATAAAGTTCCTGGCAAAACTTGGGAAAAGCACGGTCGTAAAAGATGGGAAGAATCTTCTATATTTTTGCGCGAACTAGGGAATCAAAATGGCTCTCGCTAACATCCCCCTTGAACTTGTGACCATGCTTGGCTCAGGCTTGCTCTCAGGCGTGATGACAATGTGGAGTGCAAGCCAGAAGGCCAAGCAGGACGCTTTCCAGCGGGCCATAGACGGCTTGGCAGCGCAGTCCAAGGCCACTGACGAAGCTCGTCGGTACGAGAACACCGGTTTTCAGATCACGCGCCGTGTAATCGCCCTGACGGCCATCGGTGCCATCATCCTATGGCCCAAGATCGTGCCGGTCTTCTGGCCAGAAATCTCTGTCACTGTGGGCTATACTAGCTGGAACCCTGGCTTCTGGTTCTTCACCGAGGGTAAGGAAATCGTCAAGTGGCAGGCCATGAAGGGCCTGATTCTGACACCCTTGGATACACATTTGGTCTCTGCCATCGTCGGTCTCTACTTCGGAGCCTCGATGGTTAAGAATGCGAGGTAATTATGGGCAGTATGCTTATTTCAGATATGCTTAAACAGCAGGGTACTTTTAAGGGATATGATGAAAACCAGCCCGAAGAAGAAGCTGCAATTCAAAAAGAGACCGACAATGTAGTCAATGGTCTTCTGTCTGCTGCTATGTCTGGGGCGTTTCAGCCTGAACAACAGATCGTGGAACCGCCGCAAGTTAACGCCATGCGGGGTGTTGGTTCTACTGGCAGCGGCCCTTTTCAGAGTATGCTTGCAGCTAGAGGGATGCCTGAAAACGGGTCTTTTGAAGATTATTTTAATATCTTTAATGGGCCAATGCCAGCATTGCCTGCTTTGTTTTTAGCTAAGGGAATGATGGACCTAAAAAACAAGCCATCTGAGCAAATTAAGCCGGAATGGGAAAGGTATTTTCAAAATTTTCCGGAAGAGCGGGCAAAGTACCCTAAAAGTCTTATCTAAAGGGCGGGCCAACGATCCAGCCGGTTAAACTATAACGGACGCCCTCCGTGACCGGCTTAACACGATGCCATACTAAAGAGGGGAAGATGCAAATTCTTCCTCTCTTTTTTAATTGTGGCTGGTCTATAACTCGTTTGCGGTAAGGAGCGGAGGGAGACCCCCAGCTAAACTGAAAGTCTCCCCCAGCGTAGTCTTCGTTCAGCACTACGTTGAACGTCAGCTTACGCATCGATTGGTTCAAAGACACAGGTAGTATGTCCATGTGCCAACCGTACTGCTCCCCGACACCATACCTAGACAATTGCAAAGGCTCGATGTCTGTGAGATCAAAATTCCAACCTGCTTCACCATTGGCCACTTGTGTAATAGCCAGTATCAGGTCGGAGAACTCTTTATAGGCTTTGGGAATACCGTAGATGGTATTGTTGCGAACATGAGTGACAATCTCATTATCACGCACCCTGCCAGCCTGTGGCTCAAAACCCTCTTCCAGTTTGATAAGCGCAGAGCAGAACTCCGGTGAGAAGTCCTTTATAGCACTGTCTTCACCGGAGTACCAAACTTGCTCAACAACCTTAGACACCGCAGCTTCCACCGTGTCCGGTGATTTCACAGATATCGTGGGTCTCCACGTTCTCTTCAAATTCCTCTCCGAGTTTCTCTACAGCTTCAGAATACGGCACCGAAGAAAGAGGCTGTCCTCCTCTACACGCGTTGGGGTACACGGTGAACCCGCGCAGCCGGTGAGCGTAACTAGCAAGAGAATTACAAAAATCACCAACAGTGTCTTCGTTATTAAGCTTGCTGCCCCACTCAGGAAGATTGATCGTGGAAGAGATGGACATATCGACATAGTCTTGAACATCCGCTTGAAACTTCATACGCCGCTCGTAGTCTTCCGCCAGGTCTAGCGAAGACTCGATCTTGGACGGATCGATACCGTACAGGTCGATAAGCTCCTGAGCTGCGCTGTCTACTACATACTGGTAGACCCACCGGCTCTTACCTTTGAGGTACCTACGCTTATAGGCCACAGCAAAGATAGGCTCAACGCCAGTAGAAGTTCCAGCCAGAATACCAATCGAGCCTGTCGGAGCGATAGCACGGTTAGCCACAGGTACGCTGACGGACAGGGCGCGAGCAAACGAGCTGCTCACTTCGTCCGAAATACCCTTGTACACAGCGAGCCACTGGTGCAGCTCCTGAGTAACTTCGTAGCGATAGCCGCGCTTGATCAGCCACTCGTGCATACCCATTAAGCCTAGTCCCAAGCGCCGGTTCTTCTCTCTGGTCTTATACACCTGATCATAAGGAAGGTGAGCCTTGAGAGTGCCGCAGACCAGAAACTTGGTGGCCAGCTCTACGACATCCGCAAGCTCACCGATGCTATCTATACGGCCCATGTTGATAGAGCCTAGATTGCAGACATCGGAGTCATCTTCGGAGGTGACTTCGGTGCAAGCGTTGCGGAGGGTCTCGTTCTCCTTGTCAAAGAAGTTGAAGCTGAAACCTGGCTCAGCAGTACGAAGAGCCTGAGCTACGTTCTGCTTAAAGACGCGGCCTACGTCGCCTGTTCGCCAGTAGCTAAGGAGCCAATCGGTATCGTAGTTGACGCTAATGTTGGTCATGTCCAGAGGAGCGTTGTAGTTAAAGTCCTGCTCCTTAACCTGTCCAATGGTGAACCCAGTGGAGCCAATGGGCATATCGTACCAGTTCTTAGCAGCCAAGAAGTCTTCGATATCGTCGTGCTTCCAGTTCAAGCTGGCGTAGATAGCAGACCGCCTAGACCCGCCCTGCATGACGCGGCGGCCAATCTCGTTGATCATTTCCATCTTAGGAATAGGACCGCTGGCAAAGCCGCCGGTCTTGTTAACTACGCTGCCCTTGGGGCGATAGACGCTGTAGTCCACACCAATGCCGCCGCCTGTCATCAGGCATGACTCTGACTTCCAAGACAGCTGCGCCCAGTCTTCCCTACTGTCCTCCTCTGCGCGGAGCAGGTAACAGTTGTTGAAGAACTTGTTAGGGCGACCTGCGTAGTAGAGGTAGCGTCCGCCGGGGATAAACTTGAGCTGAGTGATCATATTGGTCAGCTCGTCGATTTCGTCGTGGGACATTACATCGCCGCACACATCCTTGACCAGAGTGCGGGCCAGAGAGGACCAAGTGTAGCAGTCTTCGTGAGCGTACTTATGCTTGAAAATGTCTTCGCTAAACTTGGAGCGAAACATAGGATTTTCGTTGGACTTAAAGCTCATTTACGTTTCCCCTAAAAGCGGTCGGTTGAAGATTCTGGAAATTCATCGTCTTCGTACTTTACAAAGAACACCGGCCTACCTGACCTAAATTTCAGGTCAAGTCCAGGGTCAGCCCAACAGGTCTTTTTGTGCGAGCAGTATGAGCAGTTGATACCGAGCTTAGGCTTTCCGGTATTCCGATCATTGACAGGTTCAAAGGGTCGCTCTGGCGGCGCTTCGAGAGCTACGTCAGCCTTAACCTTAGAAATACGCTCGCTGGTGTCTTCGATTTCCGTATGCGTGTAGGTGGCTAGTTCGCCGCTGCTCTTGTCAACCGCCAGAAAGGTTCCTTGGGTCTTGCCAAGCGCATTGGCATAGCCGCTGATCTGGCTGATATAGCCAAAGGCATCGTCGTTAGGTAACGTGCCGTCCTTAAACTTCTTCATGCTGAACGAGCTGGCAGACTTCACATCAACCAGTTCGCCGTCGATGATGGCATCGAGATGGCCTTTAATGCCGTCGATCTCGATCTCTTTTTGCTGGCCCTCTACATTGTGACCAGCTTCCTTGGCCAAGTAGAGTATCAAGGCTTCGACGATATCGCCAAACATAAACTTGAGTTTGGTCTGAGGAGAAAACGATTCAGCCTCATCGTCGCCGTTCAAGTCGTACCAGAGAGACCTGCTGCACGGTTTTCCAATGTTGGACATACGGAGAGCAGGAGAGCTACCAGCTGTGGACACCCAGAGCTGACGCCTGACGCAGTCCATGATAGAGACAGCCATGCCAAACAGGAATTCTTGGTTAGGTTTCTTCGTGCCTGTCTGGAGAAGGGTATAGATATCTTCGACTAGAGTATCAATTTTCTTCGAGTTCGTAGTCATATTCCACCTTGATGATCCCTTTGTGAATTTTTCTCTTACCAGTCCGAACCTTGTACAGAGCAGACTTATTAAGGCCATGCTCTTCGCAGAAGTCCTTCAGGGTTTTATCTTCCACCCTGATTGCAGTTCCGTTGTTAAACGTAACAGTAAACGGACCTTGGTATCTGCCGTTATCCGTTCCCTTTACATTCGCGCTAAGCTTAGCTCTCAGCTCAGGGTTAAGATAACTTTTGACCGGACGGTAAAATCTTATGCCGCCTATGTTGGCGTTGTAATAACCCTCGTCTTCTAAGACGCCTAGCTCCACCTGTAACTTGAGTTCGTTGTAGTACAGGTTTCGCTTGTTATCGCAGAGCATCAAGATTTTGAAAGAGAACGCTTCTTTACCAAGCTCCTTGATTTCAGGCTTGAGATAGTTGCTGCTGCTTATGTAGTTACGCCACTCGCTCGCAGCTTTCCGCTTGCCTCTGGAGTACTTCCACAGGTGTTTGCAACCTATGTAAGAACGTCCAGAGTCAAGTCGGGTGATCTGGTAGACGAAACCCAGATGATCCTCCGGGTTAAACTCGCCTACCAGGTCAATATCCCAGTGCCCGTAATCTTGGTCTTGGGTTTTAGAATTCATCTGCCTTATTTTCGGCAAAGATGTTTTCTTCAGGGTCAGCAGCGCCGCCAAAACCAGCTGAGCCACCTTCACTCTGATACTCAATCGGCTTGGTGATCTTAACGGCATTCATGTAGGTGGTGATGCCCTTACCAAACTTGTTGTCGTAAGGGCGCTGAGTAATCCGAACAATACCGCGACTGCCGTTTGCAAGCATGGTCGGGCCGGAGTAGTCAGCACCGTCCGCGTCGAAGAGTTTAGGTTGGTAATTGCTCTTCAGCTGGACGTACGGAAGGCCATCGTACTTATCCTCACGCTGGTTGAGTTTAAGTCCGAGCTGCTTCGCGTTTCTGATCTGATCGCCTTCAAGCACCAGTGCTACGCTCCAGCGATCATACTTGTCCTTCTTCTCGAAGATGAAAGCATAGTGCATTGCGCCTTCGAGATATCCGATATTGTTAGCCATTAGTGTATCTCACTCCAGTTGTTTCCTACTTTAATATCACAACCAAGGGGGCATCTTAGCCCGTATGACTTGTTAACTTGTGATATACCTAGTTTAACACATTCACTCGAAAGTTCAACAGTGGACATAGAAGTTTCTATGACCATTTCATCGTGGACCATTGCGACTATAGCAGCCCTTGCGTCCTTCTTATTTAACAGGTAATCGGTGTACAAAAACCACTTCTTCATCAACACCGCAGATGAACCCTGGATCAGCGTATTGACCGCAGCGTGGGGGTGCCTAACCCTCAGCAGACGCCCGTCGATAGCCTTCAAAACTCCCTCGCTCTCAGCCTTGCTCACAACAGCCCTCTGAAAGCGATTAAAGGCGGGTAGGTTGGCCAAGAAGCGGTCCCGTAGTCTTTTTCCATCACTTGCAGAGCCGCCTACCACAGTGCCAATTTTGGCGTCCCCAGCGCCATATAGCAGAGCATAGATAAAAGTCTTGGCTTGGTCTCTGGTCTCTAGGCCAGCCATCTGCTGGTTGGCCGTGTGGATATCACCGTCAAGTACTTCAGCTGTATAGGCAGGGTCGTTGACGTAGTGGGCCAAGACCCGTAGCTCAAGCCCTTGAGCATCCGTATCTATGAGTTTATTGCCAGACTCAGCCTTCCAGAGCTGGCGGCACTCTAGCCCGTAGGGTTTACGCAGCGAGGGGATTTGCTGGAGATTAGGCTTTGAACAGGACATACGGTTGGTCACAGCGCCCAGTGTGTGATAGGTGCAGCGTACCCTATTATCTGAATCGGCAGCTTTGATCCAAGAATCGAGCATACCTGTACGTTTCTGGAGCATGAAGTAGCGGGCCAAGACCTTTGCTTCTGGTATGTCGCAAGCTTCCAGAGCGTCCTCGTCAACCTTGGGCAAACCTGTTTCAGTATAGGCTTTAGGCTTCCAGCCTAGCGGTACAAGTCGCTCTCCTATCTGCTTACGGCTGGCCGGGTTGAAGGGGATATACTTGATCTTGGTCTTGAGCTGCACAGCGGTTGGCGGAAAAACTTCCTGCATCTGTTTCGATATATCGCGCTGCTCAGCCATAAGAGAATTATATAGATCGAGCGCGGCTGGTACGTTGAAGCGAAAGCCGTGGTCCTGCACCTGCTCGGCCAAGACTTGCATCCTGTGTTCGTCGCGCACCGACTTCTCTGAGAAGTTCTTCTGGTCCTCTAACAGGACAGAGTAAACCCTAGCGCAGACACGGGTGTCCTGCTTGCAGTAGGCCAGCATCTCTTCGGAGTACTCTTCCCAGCCGCCTTCGTACTTAGACTTTGGGAAACCTAAGCGTTCTCCCCAAGCTTCAAGGCTATGCCCCTTCTCGCGGTCTGGCATGAACAGGCGAGACATGACTACAGTGTCCACCTGTTTCTCAAACGGTATGTCTACGCCCCACAGTTTCTTCAAAACTGGGAAGTCGTAGCTGCACCCGTTGTGAGCTATGATTGTTGTAAAAGTATCAAGATAAGTTTGAACAAATCCACCTGATTCAAAGACCCGCTCCTTACCTGTTTCGGTGTCCAAGACTACCAAGCAGTGTATCTTGGTAGGCTTCAGGCCGTCTGTCTCGATGTCGATTACGCAGCTTTTTCCCATTGTCCGGTCAGTGCCTTCCAGCTTACCGGAAACTTGCTCTTGCAAATGTTGGATATTTCCTTTGCGACTAGGCGAGTTTCCAGTTGAGTATCTTCTTTAAGTCTCAGAGAGCATACACGACTAAAAGAGAAAAGGGAACCCGTCCAATACCATTTTGTCAGCATGGCTTGAGGCAGAACCATTCTAGCTTGCTCAGGACATACGTTCAGAGCCAAAAGCTCGTCGTATGCCTTGCGAGACATGAAAGAAACATCTTCCAGAATACGGCTAGCTATCGAAGGAGCAGTGATCGAGGTTTCCAAGGAGCCTTGCTTCTTGTTGTCTGCTCGCTTGCGCCACTGCTCAGGTTTGTCTATCTCAGGTTTATAGTCAACGTACCTGCGAGAAACTTCGTTCCAGACTAAGCCTACCTGGTGCTTGCCAAGCTGACGCGCAACGTAGATAGGGGCCTCGATCATCAGGGTGAGGCAGGTGTGGGCAAAGGGGGTCCAGTGGTTATGGTCAGCTAAGTAGTTTATCAGTTTCTTGTCGCGTTCTGTAAGCTTCTTAGAGGCGCTGTCAAACGATACGCGAGCCGCGTTGACCACAGACAGGTCACTGCCCATGCTATCGATAAGTTCTACCTTCATCAGTATTTCTTCCCGCCCTCGGCTGCTCTAACGTCTAGCTTATGGTCGTTACGGCTGGCGTTGTACTGTAGTTTCTCTACCACAGCACCGCCAAGGTCTAGCTCCAAAGCCCCGGCCAAGTCTGCTATGCGGATAACAGCGTCGGCCAGCTCGACTTCAATCGACGGTCTGTTTGGGAGATGCGCGTCCTTCAGCCCCTTGCGGTGGCCTTCCATAGCCTCGCTTATCTCAGAGTGTACCAAGCAAAGTTTAGAAGCAACAGTAAGTGGGTTATCTCTGTCCATCCACCAACCCCCGTTGCGGGCAGCAGTGTGACACACTTGAACCAGCTTGTTAATTTCCTTGTCCACGTTTCTTCTTCTTTGAGTTGTAGTTGGTATTTCTTTTAGAAACATTCTTAGAATGATTGAACGGACGCAGCCTTCTCCTGCGCCTTGTCTTGGGCACAGGTTCAAAAAGTTTTTCGTCCTTTTTGCGCTTTACTCTTGCCATTAGAATTCTTCCGTCAGTGGTTCTAGTCTACCGCTGGTCTTGTCGTAGAACAATTTACCAGCCTGTCCAACGTCGCCGGTATAGCGACACTTGAGAACGCGCAGCGTCACCGTGTTAGAGACCACCGGGTCATCGCTCTGCGTATCACGCTCCATAGCAACAACCGTGTCGCTGATCTGAGCAATGCCGTGAGAGCCGCGCAGGTGGCCAAGGTTGACCTCCATGCCCTCTTCGTGAGAACGGTCTGTTCCCAGCCGACGAAGGTGAGTTACCAAGTGAATGCAGCAGCCGGTTTCTTCGGTCAGCTGACGCAGCATGGTCATCGTACGGTCAATCGCCTTGCGCTCGTCCGCTATATCCAAACCTGAAACAAGAATGCTCAAGTGGTCGATGAAAATTATTCGACAGTCGAGGCCAACTACCATGTACCTTACCCTGGCGAGCAGGTCTTCCATCTGCATAGAGCCAAAGTGGTCATACAAGTAGACACGCCCGGTGCCCAAAGTAACGTCAAAGTATTTCTTGATCTGTTCTTTGGAATACTTGGCGAATACTTCGTTAAGGTGCAGCCTGTCGTTGGCTTCCACAGCGAGAATACCGCGCCTTGTACGATCTACGCTCTCTTCCAGAGCAATTACGCCGATATTAGTGTCGGTGTTCTTGATGTAGTAGTGCTGCAATTCGCGCAGAATGCTGCTCTTGCCAACGCCAGTTCCAGCGGCCCAAGTCACGATCTCTCGCGCTCTGGTGCCCAAGGTCTTTTCCTGTAGTTTGGCAAACGGGAATGGCAAACTCTTAATGTTCTGCTCTGCCCACAGGCCCTCGAAATTTTCCGAAGCGTTCAGAATGCCGCTGGGCGTGTAGCACTTAGCAGCCTTCAGGTGCGCCAGAAATTCGGTCTGTAGGTTCTTGCGCGAGTACTCACAGGCGTCTTTATGTTCGAGCGAGACCACATAAGCCTTGCCGGGGCTGATCAACCTAGCAGCCTTCTCTGCCGCAGACTTGCCCTGCTCGTCGTTGTCGAAGCAGATGAACACTCGGTCAAACTCTTCCAGCGTGGGCAGGAAGTTCTTGAAGTCGCGCTCCGCGCTCCTTGCCCCTGACTTGATAGAGAACACGGGGACAAGAGACCGAGACCTTTCCGTGGTAAGGGTGATGGCTTCGGGGCTGATGCGGTTGGCCAGCTGAAACGCAGCTAGGGCGTCGGCCTCTCCCTCGGTAACGATCACCGTGCTGCCGCGCTGAGGCCCAGCCTTGTCAAGCGTATGGAGACCGAAGATATCGCATTTGCTAAACTCACCCTCGGTGAAATAGTCCTTGCCTTCTTCGCGCACCTTCTTAGCCGTGTGGCCTTCCTTAGAATAGTAAGGAAACTCTACTCGACTACCATCGGCACTCACGCTGACGTTGTAGAAGTCTCGCACCGCTGGGCTGATGCCTCGGCTTTCCCACGGGAGGTCGTGTTTCATCCGCTTATAGCTTTCCAAGTCAGTGACGCCGCCAGACGCAGTTACCGCCTCGCAAGAGAAGCAGTAGGTATGGTCAACGTAAATGGCCAAGGCGTCGGAAGACCCGCAATCGGGGCACGGCTGGTGGATTTTAACAGCCTCCGACATCGTCTTCCCCTGGTGCCTTGGTCTCGTCGCTGGTCATCTCGCAGCCCAATGCAGCGTAGCCGCAAATGTCCACGAAGCTGTCGTGCGTGACAGCGTGGCGCAAGCGGGCGACCTTGAGAAGAACCATCATGGCTATAACATCCTTGACGGACAGCTCGTAGTCCCACTGTAGATAGGCGTTCCAGAGATTGGCGATGCGCTCGTGGTTGTAGTAAGCGTCACCGTAGTATCTTGCCCGGTCTCCGTTGATCAGGTCCTTGGCGGTGTCGAGGCAGTCAGAACGGTTCATCGTCCACGGCCTCCAAGAGTGTTTTCAAGGTGGTATAACGCTTTTAGAAAAAGCACTATTCCGTATCCCATGATTGGCATTTTCTTATCCTTTCCAACAGGTTAACAACTTCTGTATCACTATCGAGCAAGTAGTAATCGGTGATGGCTTCTCTCACAGATAGATTACAAACCTGACAGATGTCAAGTCTATGGTTAGTGGGAAGCAGAACGTCACAGATTACGCAGCGCATTTTTTACCACCATTCGGGAGCGGGTGATTTAGACCATTTGGCAAATCCAGCCTTCGCCCCTTTGTAATAGGCCCGGTACGCCTGAACGGTATCACCGTCCTCGCGCTTGTACTCGTCGGGCATACACTGGGGAGGCAGGGGAGAGCCAATGGTGACTGATGGAATGTTGGCAGGGGCGGTGGCCAGAGCGTCTAGCAACCGTCCGGTCTTATGCTCTTTACCGTAGCGGGCCGTGTACTGCTTGAGCAGCTGCTTGAACAGGTTGAAGGCCCACTGGTAGTTAAACCAGCCCTGGCGCACCCATACGGCGCTGGGGTGGTTCTTGTGCGTGGACTTGTAAAGACCGAGCCTGTCAGCCATCTCGTTGCCGTCAAGCTCTCGGTGAGCAGTGGAGAGCAACTGGGCGGTCTCTAAAATCATTTTGACGCAGTGCTTGTCGCAGTGATAGGCGGCAGCTTTGACCGGGTTTTGGTCTAGGTAGAAGATATTCATTTTTGATCTCCTTAGAATGTAAAGGCTAAGACCTAGTCCTAGATACAGACCAAGACCACGACCTAGACCCAGACTCAGACCACGACCTAGACCCAGTCCAAGACCTAAATTTATTTCTTTTAGTTCTGAACATCTTTAATCTCCATAGACTACTTCAGTTCACCAAAAGACTCGATGGACTGAGTGGTGACGTACCAATCCTTGGGCAGCGACTGACAGTCCTTCCACTTCTTATCGCTGAACGGACCAGTCTCATACACAATACCGGCATCTTCCAGCTTCACACAGGTGTCGTTCACACCGACCAGCTTACCAGTGTAGATGTAAACGCCACAGAACAGTGTAACCCGCTTGCCCATAAGAGCGACCAGACCTTCGTTTTCAACTTCGTTCACAAGAACATTCATTTTCATTCTCCTATTTTGTCAGAATGTACTTTTGACCGTTGTAATAGTAATAATCCTGCTGAGTATCAGGAAAAGTTACTCTATGTATAGCATAAATAAAAAGAAAAACGACAACAGCCGCGAAGAAACCAATGAGTAGATCACTTTTCATCATTTTTAGGCTCCAGAAATTTGATATCCAGTATCCATGACTTGGGTATGGCGATCTCTCCGTCACCCTCAATGTGCTTGGTCCCGACCATGTGCGGGCAGACCACCAAAAATTCGATCCCGTCTAGCTCACCAGTGGCCACCAGAAAGCCCAGAGAGCGTCCTCTGGAGGGCTTCGCGCTTTTAACGTCACTGATACCGCGCCAGCCCTGGTCGTGGCCTCCTGAAGCGTCTAACCAGTTCACCAGCACCATTGGAAAATCATGTTTCAATTTTGCGCTCATGCTCAAGTTCGCTCCATGACGGCCCAAATGAGGCCAATGTTGGCTACAGCGTAGCCCAGAAAGGTTAGCCCCATGCCGTTCTGGCCGGTATAGACCAGCCTAGCCGCCTCCAGTGTGTACAGAACGGTCACTATGACGATCAGTATAGGGCTATTCATGTCGTTTGCCGGTCTCTCTTAGAGTTCTCTATTGTGATCTCTATAGAGAGAGACTATCGATAGATATTCTCTTCTGTAGTTCACAATAGAGTTCTCTAAGTGTTCACAATAGAGTTATGGTAGCACAATTCGCTTCAAGGTTCAAGCTAATTGATACTCTGCGTATGGTCTCCCGATCTCGTCGCGTTTAATGACGGTCAGGATATTCAGACCATCCTTACGAAGCTCATTGATCCTAGCCGCTAGGCGGAAACAGCCGTAGTTCACCAGTGCTTCCATTGGTGTAATTTTCTTACCTTTTTCGAGGTGTTTCTTGATCAGTTCGTTTTGGGTCATGATAGCTCCTCAGTGATACGTCTTTTCGTCAAAGGTAAACATAATCTGGTCTTCCTCTTCCTCGTCTGGCTCCTGCTCCATGTACATTTTGAAAGCGCCCATAGCTTCAAAAACGAAGTGCAATGGCTCCTTGTTATTGATCATCGCCAGACCTATGTAGAACGTGGCGATCTCAGGCTCCAAGCCACATTCTACCAGAAGTTCGAAGCACTCGCGCTGCTCGGTCATTTTAGACCCATTGGGTGGGTATTCTGGCATGGCCTTAGTCCCTATTTTCGTGAAGTTCATGTTCGAGCTGCTCGCGGCTGACCATTTCGAGCCGGGTTGTGTAAGAATGCTCCGTGCCGCACTCTTGGCACAGGTAGAAGTCAGTTGAGTCAATGGTGTAGAGATATTCCATACCATTGCTGCACTTTTTGCAACGCTTCATGGCTTCTAGTCCTTTGTGATCGCGGTTCATAAAATTATACCAAGTTTGAGTGTTTGGTCGAATTCTCATGTTTTCCTCGCAATTTTGATTATCCAGTGGGCAGCGCATAGCAAAAGGTTGCCGTGCTTGATGGTAGCAGCTTTGAGGCAATAGTGGCAAGTGTCGGTCATTTTATAACCTCCTGAAACAGTTTAGAATAATTCTCAAAGCCCGCTTTGCGTAGGCAAAGGTCGCGGAGCTTGGCGCACTCCGAGGCAAATTGTTGATCGTTCCGGTAGGTAGCGCTCATGCACATGGAGTGCCAGTTTAGAGCGCGGAAGATTGCGTGTTTAGCGTTCACGATAGAATATCCCCAAATGTCATTGGTCTATGCCTCCGTAAGTTTACCGTCAACGTATCTATAGTTAACAGGATCACCGCATTCAGTTGCGCGATATTTTCTAACCAAAAACCAACGCGCTTTTAAGTCGCGGGCGTTGTCAATGGCTTCCTTTTGTGTATTGAAACGCAGGGCATTGTCGTACCATTTTCCGGTATCGTCGGTTTGCACTTCAGGTTTCCACGACATGGTTATTTCTCCTTTGCGTTAGTTTGTTTGACACTTTCGGACACTAGTGGACAATTGTGGCACAATTGAGGCATTTCCAGGATTGATTATTTTTCCTCGATATAGACG